>TARA_B100001057_G_scaffold128911_1_pt1 | contig 10811 bp, 23 predicted proteins | sample TARA_B100001057 | Tara Oceans TARA_B100001057 (sample SAMEA2621839) | marine metagenome | biome: marine biome (ENVO:00000447); feature: surface water layer (ENVO:00002042); material: "saline water (ENVO:00002010), including plankton (ENVO:xxxxxxxx)" | depth 5 m | reverse complement strand
TTATTGACAACGCCCTCTCCTCCTTCCATCTCGACCATGTTGGATTCCCCAACACGCACGGGGATGCCACCTTCTTTGTGACTTGGGCCTTCAAGCAATTCTCCGCGATAACGCTTACTCATTTTTGTATTTTTGTTCAAAATAAAGTCATGGCATCTCAAATTCCTACTCAATATCTTGACAAAAAGGGCAATGCGTCAACTCTTGGAGTGGGGCTTTTCGCGCTCACAACTTTCGTGCTAATTTACCAAATTTATTTCTATTCAAAGTTCATCAGCAACCTTGAAAAGAACTCTGACATCGACGAAAGATTAGCACGTCTTGAAAGGCTCCAAATGGAGTCAACAAGCCTTGCCTAAAACAAACTCCTTATCCCGTAAAATAATCCTTACAGGGACATAAAATATTTTTCGGGAGGGAAATACACTTCTCGCATTTTGTCCAAAGGGAGGTGCGCGACGTTTTCAATACGTTCACCACCTGCACAATTAAAAGGAGTTTTACGCGATTCCATCTTCAAAGGCATCAAAAAATTGCCTTTTTCATCGCTTACCTTCCAAAAAAACAACCTCTTATCGGGTATCAAAACGGCGAATACGAAGAAGGGGACTTCAAACGCTCGTGCGCTTATCATAGTGCCCTTATTAATCTTGTCCGCACTTATCATAAGGGAGCCTCGTTGTTTCAGCAACTCAAAATTCATGTTTCGGCTCTTTATTTCCACACAAGCCTTGACCTCCCCATCCCTTATCAAAACCGCGTCAATCCACGCCTTTTCATATTTTGACGTAGACGAACTTGCCACTTCGCACTCGTAAACCTCCGATATGATTTGCAATGCCGTATCACAATACTTGTCATATCCCTTTTTTAGGAAGGTCTTGGTCTTGTTTGCGGGAAGGACGTAATCTGATTGCTTCATGATTTACCAAAATCTATTGAACTTTGACCCTTGCTTGTCTTGTGCATGAGCCTGATTTTACGACATATCAAGTCGGTAAAATTTCTATCACCCTTGAATGTCGTCTTTATCTGAAAGGTTACTTCAACAAGGTCTCCCAAGTCAAATTCCTCTAATTTTTCCGTCCAATCTCCAAACAGGGTAAAAGCAATCTCTTGACGGGGCTGATTTTTGTACTTCTTGCTCACGACAAGCGTACTAATGCCATCTTTAATCGGATAGATAGTTTCTATTTTGCCTACTAATTTCATCAAGAGACTGCTTCAGTCCGCACTTACATGATTGAGTACGAGGCAATGCGCCATACAGGATACTACTGACCGCTTCAGCCTCTTCCATCGTATATCGAACTTCAGCCTTTTTGCCCTGAATAAGAATTGGTGCAATTTTTTCAATGAGAAAACACATATCGCACGATACATCAACGGGACATTTGAATGCTTCTTCCAAGGCTCGCCATAATTCAGGATATTCATCAGCGATTTCTTCAAACTTTGTCCATAGCGGGACTCTCATGTCCTCGTTTTCGGGTAGTTTCAAATCTATCATCCTCGGTCAGATTTAATTTCTCTCTTAAATCTAATCCATCTGAAATCAATTTTTCAAATAACTTTTGCGTAGACAATAATTTGCAACGATTCAGCACTCTTTCTGCGGGGGTTTTTGCAGTATGCTGATTTATTTCGTCGATAATGCGCTTGCGGGTGAACTCATTTTTGACTTCTCGATGCGCCTCTTGTTTCAACATTTTTTTGGCTAAAACCAAAATTTCTTTCTTTTCTTGACCCTTCAACTGAATTAAATCTGCGTCGGCAAGAATGTCATAGTAAACATGGGCTTGCCATGACACCTCTTCATCATCTCCTGATTTGAAATTGTCCCAAATTGCCAATAATGACTTCAGGCGGTCAATGTGCAACTCTTCATCAGTCGGCTTATTCTTTTCGGCAAGTAGCAATCCCTCATGTTCAGTCTTCTTTTCCAAGTAATCTTTGACATGAAGGGTTTTGTACTCTTTGTACGCATTCAAAATTCCACTAACGTAGAGCGGTGAAAAATTTTGATAGTGATTTGGGTCAACGTCCAATTTTCGCGCTACTGCCAAATTGAAGGCATTTACAATTTCGTCCAAGGTCAATTCCCCAAAGTTCTTTTTCATGAAGAAAAGAATCATCTTCATATCCTCTTGGTCAGGAACTTCTTTAATGCCAAGGAATTTGCACCATTTCATCAAAATAGTGTAAACCCTGTGCCATCCGTTTTCAGGCAAGTCTCGAAGTTTGTCCGAAAAGGTCGCACTAATGATTGTCTTGGTTTCCTTTCTCAACTTCAACGAATTGAGCAAAGTCAATTCCGTCTGCCTCGTTAATTGCGTTGTTGTATCGTTCTGCTTTTGTAACATGGTTTGCTATTTTTTGGTGCATGAATAATTCAGGACTTTGGGGATGCTCATTTAGATAGCTATCAAATTTATTACCAAAGAGGGTCACGGGTCGCAAGTATATTTCTTGTTGTGTTCCTTTCCAAACCTTCGCTTTGTTGTCAATCACCTGACAAAAGTCGTCGTAGGTATATCCTTCTTTCAATCGCGCATCAATATCCTTTTGTGTTTGCTTGTTTGAGGTTCTATATCTCTTGCCCGTTTTTTCATTCAGGTAGGCAATGATTTTCTTGTGAGTATCAACTTGGTTTTCACTCGATTTTGGAGGTTTCGATTGTTTCTTTTTTGTTTCAGGTTTGTTCCAAGTTTGTTTCAAATTTGTTTCAACAATCTTTGTAACTTCCTCAAATCCAATACCGCCCCTGTTCCAAGTTTGTCCCAAGTTTGTTTCAGTTTTGTTCCAATATTGTTTCACGTCTGCCATGTGCCTATGAAGGCTTGTCCGACTCAAATCGTGCGAATCCGCAAGGTATTTGAAGGAAAAATGAACGGGCAAGTCATCCATGCGCGACGCAATCTCGACCCACATGGCAACAAATCTTTTTCGCTTCGCCGAAACGATTAGATATTTCCAAAAATCAGGGGTCATCAGAACCCGTAGTCCTCCTCCTCTTCCTGAATGACCTCAACGTCTCCTATTGTATTCTCTATCTCACGCCCCAACACCGACTTTTCATATTTCCTTTTATGTGGCACGGGAGAAGCATCAAGTTCTACAAGGTCGTTTGGGGTAACTTCTAATGTTACACACAATTTATTAAGAGTTTCAATCGTCATATTCTTTCGCTTTCCACTTCGATATTCTGTAAGAGCATAATATTCTATTTTCAAATCACGCTCATGAAGTGCGCGTTCTAAATCTTTGGTTGTCCAACCTTTATCATGGAGGATTTTGTCGAGTTTAGTTTTAGCTTCAAACATTTTAAAAGGGGTAAAAGAAGATTGGGTGATTAATTTTTTGATTAGGATGAAATGATGGAAAAGTGTTGTATTCTAACCACTCCCATGCCTCGTCATACGTCATGCCATCTTCGTTTATCAGCTTTTTTATCATTTTATGGACATCATAAATTGCTTTTGGATTAGCACCTACGCTATGTCCGACAAGGGCATTTTCATATTCAGGCAAAATAATTGCCTCTGCATCCTCTAATATGTAGAGCAAATCACTTTTCATTTTTTACTTGCTTTTCGCGCTCCTCCGCTTGTTTCGCGTAGTATTCCAACATTTCCTCATCAAACGACGGGTCGATATTGTCATATCTATGCAAGCAAAAGGCGGCGTAATCCGTGGTAAACTTGTGGCCTTTGTAATTGAAGCCTTTTTTATTCTTTTGAACGGCTTTATTAAAGGCTTGAGCCAAGTCATTGTACGTTTCAAGCGTCAGAAAAAGACCTTCTTTGATTTCAAATAAGTGCTTCGCATATTTGGCGCGTTGGAGGGATATTTCGACTTCAGATTTCAGTCGGGCTTTTGGAACAATGGGCATATCGCAATGTATGTAGGGTGATATAAATTTTGGTTTTTATGATAACCATCTTTTCAACATCCAAATGTGAGTTTTGGTCAGATTTGGTTAAGAAGGCTCATCATATCGGAGTTTATGAAGTTACTTAAAGCATGGAACATCCGAGTGGACATCAAATTAAGTATTCGTTCTTTTCTTTCATCCGTGATTTCCCATGTGGGAAAATCGGGTTGACAAGGAAAAGGATAGGCAGGTCTGTTTGGGCTTATATGGATTCCTTGAATTGGCCTAACATTATGATTATGAATTTTTTGAGGAAGACCATGAACGGGAACTACTAAATCATAATTGACAAATTCATCATAGTAATAACGCGCCTCGTCAAATGGGGGCTTTTTGTCTCTAAACTTATTGTTTTCCCAAACGTCTTGTATGTAAGACTCTACGTGAGTTTCCCATGCTTCAGAATAAAACTCCTGTGTCTTCACGCACATCGTTCCACTCAATTTGCTTTTGTCCTTTCTCTGAATTGCGAAATATGGTGCAGAAGGCGCAAGACGTTCAAGAGCGTCAAAATCTTCCACAATGTTTGTTTCAACGTGCATAATGTCTATGTCTGAAATCTTTGTCCACTTGCTTGTCGTAAATGGTTTGGTAAAAAACCGAGCGGTAGACCCACAAGGCACAACATTGAAATATTCACCCTCAAGAGGATAAAGAGCGCATCGTTTAGGAAAGTACATTTCCAAAAGTTCAATCGCGTTTCCATACCTCAACATGAAGTCCGAGAAAGATTTGATATGAACTTCAACTTTGACGTTGTAATTCGATGCTAATGGAAAAAAGATGAAAGGAATCACGAATTTTTCGTAGTCCTCATTGTCTATTACCGAAAATAATGTAAGGTCACTCATTTTATACAGGTGTCTTTGGAATAAAAAATGTACTTCTCTTCTCCTGTTGTTTTATTTGCCCAAAATACTCGATTGCGTTCAACCTTTGTTATTTGTGCGGATGAAATTTTGTAGTCGTAACCGATGGAATTAAAATATTCTTCAGCTATTAATTTACTTGATTTTCGAACGTAAACACAATCAGTCAACCACATGAAAAAATCAGGTTTTTGTAATTTTTCAATAGTTTCTGTCATGATTTTATTGACCTCATTTATTATTGCCCAATAGTAAGGTCTTAAATCATCATCTTTTTCAATCTTATTCAGACCTTTGCTTTTTCCAAAAATGTATTGCTCTTCGTAGCTTCTTTTGTTCAAGCTACCGATTGATGCAACTAAACCAAGTTTTGATTTTTTTCTTTTCTCCCATCCTTTAATGAATAACTCACTTGAAATAAACCCAAGATTGAACGCAGTTTTCCAATAACAGGCATTGAGGTCGATTGCAATTACCTCTTCTCCCGAAAGACTCGCCTCTTTCAATGCCTCAATGTTGAAAGCAACTACTTTTGTGCCTTTTAAATGATAAGGCGATTGTTCACCCTCATCAATGCGTTTCCTGATTTCCCTTCGTACCATCATGATAAACTCCAAGCCATCCATTCTCTTATCGCCCTCTAAACCAAAAAAAGTTCGCTTTCTCGTTGTATTGCCATAGGCATCGAGAAAGTGAACTACACGCGACATTCCACTCAGAACGACTTTGAAGGTGACTTCTTTTGCTTGTAAGCCCTTGACATAGCTTGCATATTCATCCATGTGGGCTTTTGTACTCATCAATCGTCTTCTTCAGGAGGTAGTTTTTTGAACTCCCAATCCACCTCCTCAAAGGCTCGATAGGATTGGTCGATAATCCACTCAATGTTTGTGCGTAACGCTTTTAAGTTGCTTAATGCTGATTCTGCGTTTTCTACGGGGTAAAACTGATGCAGATATACGTCTTCAATTTCAAAATCATGGTAAAATTTTTCATCCATATCAAAAGTCAAAACGAGAGTATAATAACTCATCAATGGCATCCCATGCGCCGTGACGTTCAAATCGTACTCTTGTCCGTCGATGCTAATGCACAACTCATGAGACACTTCAGGTAAAGGAATTTCCATAGAAAAGAGAATCGTTAACCGAAAGGTACGTTTGACCCTCCTTTCTATGTATTCGCCTCACACGCTACTTTTGATTTTTTATTCACGATTTTTTTCTCGACAATCTTCCCAATAGTTTATCCTGTCCTCGTAATTCCAATCCGCATATTCAATTTCACTTCCATCCATTTCAATATGATGAAGTTTCATTTTTTCGTATGGAAAGTTTTTTTCATCAATCGCAGATGCAATAAATTTTTCTATCTCCTTTGCGATGTTTTCGGGGTAATCAGGTGAAGCAACTTCAAAAGTGATAGCAACGTGAACGTATCCACGACTATACTCGTCATAGTCGTCAGGTCTTTCCCAACTCATGATTTCAACTCGTTCGTTTCAACTTTGTCTACAAACCATTCAGGGGCAGTAGCTTCAAAGCCTCTATCAGTAACACTCCAATTACATATACTTGAAGGCATCCAAAATCCTTCATTTCGGATGCCCAATTTGATAAGATATGCTTTAGGCGTAGCTACGACGATTTCGCCGTAATCTTCCATGATTCCATGAATCAAAACTTCCTCTCCTTTTTGGGGATTCATTTTTTTTGGGGTTTAAGGGTTAAAAATTGGTCGTCAAATCTATAAGCAAAGCCATAATCTTTTGCCATCAAAGCCAACACGTATTTGAACTCCACGCTAAAATCTTTTCCCTCGTAGGAAAAGTTTTTTGAGTCGCTCGAAATGGCGTGATTGCATTCTTGAACGAAATCTTGATATTGGCCTTTAGTCATGCCTCTCCATCATGTTTACCTCCCTATCCTTCTCCCACAAGTATTCATCATGTGAAAACTTCACTTTAAACAACTTTTCGTCAATCTCATCGCATAGCGTTCTCAAGGTTTGAATTGACCTTTCAAAATTAAGATTCGGATTGACTTTGAACATTGCGTTCCGATTTCGTTCAATATTTGTCTTTGCCTCATTCAATGACTCAATACGTTTGAATATGACATCAAGCAAGTCATTAACCTCCTTGAATTTTTGATTGGATTTGTCCATGATTTTCAGTTCAAAAAAACAAATTGTACCTCTCCAAAGGTTTTTAATGGGATTCCTTCTACGCTTTGGGAATATGCCAAGGCGAATTGCACCCTATCCATATTTTCCCTGTGTTTGACCATACGTTCATAATGGGTTATTTCCCATTCTATAAATTTCAAAATGTCCATGTTCCGAAAGTAATTAAAGCATGAGCAAATTCCTTGCGATGTTTTCAAAATGTATTGCACGAGTCAAGTGTTCAACGGCCAACCTTTTTTCAAAAGATGTCGCATTTCGGCTTGACAAAGTTTGATACTTTTTACGGCTTTTCTTGGCCTGTTTGAGCAACTGAACCTGCATGATGCGGTTGTTTTCTTGAATGTTCATAGCAACGGGTTTAAGATTTCATCTACGCCAAAGATGAGAACCTACCTGTATATTCCAAGGGATAAATAAGGCTACTTATCAACATTGAAATGTTTAATTAGCCAACCAATCTACTATTTCATCGATGCTTTGTGAATCAGCAACCCGCACCTTTGCCCCACCTAATTTTATGTGCCATGATTGCAACCGCTTCAATTTTGAATGTTCAATATGCTTGTGTCCATTTCGCTCCAAATAAAAGACCTGTTTTCCGCCAAAAAACGCCGCAAAATGCCCAAGTCCACCCTGTACATTCAAAAATTTTTCTGCATGGCTGAAAACAACGAGTTGAAAAGTGCTTATATCCATGTGTTTGTTTAACTCATACAACGTATTCATATCGCAAACGTGAGGATGTCTCGCCAATACATCACCATCCGCATACGACTCATGGGGTAGGGTGTCAGAATCCACTACGAGAAGTTCAGGACGAAGCCTATTGTATATGATGTTGTGTGTTGCCTTGAACTGACTGAATAGCCTATCTAAAATTTCAAGGGGGATTGCATTGATTCCTTCCCACAACCATTCTTTGTTGTATTTGTTGCTGATAATAAGGGTCGGGCGATTCTTTTTGATTTGATGACTTGGATATTCTATTTTTTGTTTTTGAAAATGTCGCTTGTAGGGTGGGGGCGTCCACTTTTCATAGTTCAATTCATCGTTGTAAAGGTTTTGTTTGGGAATATCATAAGAATGTATGCCATTCATTTTCCATCGATTTGGATATTTGATAATCACGTCCTCCTCTGAAAGAAAAAAATAAAAGGGTCTCATTCCTTTTGTTGTTTCAATTCGTACCTTTTCCCCCGTTTGGTGAAGATGATAGATAAATGGAACAACCCTTACAAGTTCATTTCCCCACTCACATATTTCAGCATCAAAAGTTTTCATTCAATCCTCATTTAATTCGCATGGCACACAAGGCTCAATTTGACTACGTTCAAAAAGTAAAATCACAATTTCCTTCTTATTTCAAAGATTCAGTCGTTTATGATTTTGGGTCGTTAGACATTAATGGAAACAACAAGGTTCATTTTGAAAATTCGGCGTACACAGGCGTGGACATTGGCGAAGGTAAAAATGTAGATGTTGTTTCAAAAGCCCATGAGTTCAAACCTCGCAAAAAATCGGACGTGGTTATTAGCACCGAAATGTTGGAACATGATATGTATTGGGAACAGAGTATGAAAAACATGGTGTCTCTATTAAAGAAGAATGGATTGCTTGTAATTACTTGCGCGACTCATGGTAGACCTGTACACGGAACAATTAGCACCAAAGGAACTGATAGCCCCTTCACTTCACAAATCGATGGATGGAGCAACTACTACAAGAATTTGGGAGAAGAGGATTTCATAAGTGTTTTAAATCCCGATAAAAATTTCTCTCAATGGGAGATTACCTTAGAAACTGACCACAAAGACATTCAATTCTATGGTATCAAAGTATAAAGACGTGGGCCATCTGTCAGATGTAATTGCCGACGCATTAGAAGACCATGCGCTCATTCCGTACACACAACGGCATACAACAAGCCAAATAGTCAAATCATTTGTCAACGATTACCTGAAAGAAATGGTGAAAGAATTTTATGATTGATTCTTGCAAGGCAATACAGGTGAGCGTAGATTGCCATCGATAGCAATTTGGGAAATACCCCAAAAGTTTTTCATTCATCAGTTGAAGGGAGGTTAAACGTAACTTCCCTTCTTTGTGTCCCGTGGTGTAATGGTAACACTACTGATTTTGGTTCAGTCATTCAAGGTTCGAGTCCTTGCGGGACAACATTTTTTTGCATTCGGAGTTTGGTTTTTTGTAAAGTACGCTTTACATTAGCATCAGAGTTAAGAGTTAAACCCCAAACCCCCTACACATGGCAAACGCCAAGAAATACACGGCCAATAAATACACGGACATCGTTGTAACACAATGTGACCGAGGCTACATCGATTACGCTAAAGGCAACAATCGGGAGGAGTGCTTGAAAGTGCTTAAACTCAAGCCCAACACCAAAAGACCCTACATTCACTATGCGTATGGTCACACGTCTTGGGACGTAACAGAACTTGGTCACGCCGTCAAATGGTTTGGCGATGAAAAACCACCTGAAGCAGTCGCAACCGAGTACAATATTAACAGAAACGCTCGCGGCCTTCATGAGAGGTCGGGCGGAGAGTAAACTTTTGCCGCCTTGTAAATACGTCTTGGGTTTCGCCCCCTCACCTATAAGTAGGGGGCACTTTTCCCCCAACCCTTTATCATGAACATTACAAATCAGCAACCTACCGCACCCAAAGTGCGTACAATGCCTGAGTACGCGGAGTGGACAAACAATGGTCTAACCCACTTCCTTGGCGGTCTTGAAGAAGGCAATATCGAAGCCTACAAGCGTGTAATTGTCGAGAATGATGACAACAAGGTCTTCGCCTTGGCTCAAGTATTAAACATCAAAAATGTCTTGATGAAAAATGTATCGGAAGCGTGGGATGTTTCTGATAACCATGCCATGAAAATCATCGGATGCTACAACGGCTACAAGACCGAAAAAGATGACGCGGTGTTGAAGATTTATGAAGCGGAACTGCGGAAGTTGTGTGAGAAGACCAATCTTGGTCAAGAACTTGCCGAGATGCTGATGAATCTTTGATAGACCCTCCCCTGTTGAGAAAGCCGACTTATTGGTCGGCTTTTTTTGTTTCCAAATAGTTTTGGGCGTTGTAATACAAGGTAGACCCTGCAATCGCGTAAAGAATCATGATTTTCTTTTTTGGCGGATTTTCTTTGTATGGTCTACTATTACATACATTAGAATTGCCGTACCCGCGAAAGCCAATCCTGCCCCTACGACTGCTCCGAGTATTTTATTATTAGCTTTTTTCGCACCGATTACACCGCCAATGGCGATGGGAGTAAGTGCAATTAAATTGTAAGGATTCATTTAGGTACGGCTTTAACAATGCTTCGTGATGATGTCTTGTTCTTGTGATTACTCATGCCTCTAAAATACGGAGCATTTTTTTTCTTCATTTTAAGAGAGCAACCATGACCCTCTTGCTCACACCCAATCCTTTCGTTTGAATGTGTATTTCAAGAAGTACATCGCGTGTCGCTTTAGAGGCATGGTAAAATCTTCAAAAGGCTTTCGTTTCTTGTAATCCTTCATGCTCTTGTATCCTGTCAAATAGTAAACATTCGACCGCGAGGAGTCACCCTTTCGTAAAGTGAATACACATCCATCTACTTCATAAACGTACTCATCGCCGAACTCACGTGGAAGGTGTTTTATCTTGTTTTCAGACATACCCCAAAGATAAGCCCCCTCAAGAAAGCAACCACCACAATCGCAACCAAACTCCGCTTAACCATTCCTTTACCCTCCACGCCCAAGGCGTATTCTCTTTGTTTCTGACGGGTCTTTGTGGCCCTTTTGC
>TARA_B100001057_G_scaffold120711_2_pt1 | contig 10816 bp, 7 predicted proteins | sample TARA_B100001057 | Tara Oceans TARA_B100001057 (sample SAMEA2621839) | marine metagenome | biome: marine biome (ENVO:00000447); feature: surface water layer (ENVO:00002042); material: "saline water (ENVO:00002010), including plankton (ENVO:xxxxxxxx)" | depth 5 m | reverse complement strand
AGGAGGACCCCGTATGGCTCTACCAACGAAAGACGAACTAGGTTTTGATCCTGACGCCTTGCGCGAAAAATATCGAACCGAAAGAGATAAGCGTTTGAGAACAGACGCCAATGAGCAATACCAGGAAATAAAGGGGGAGTACGCCGCTTTTCTAGCCGACCCCTATATCGCTCATCCTACCTCTCGATCGCCTCTGACCGATGATGTAGAAATTGCCATTATTGGTGGGGGCTTCGGAGGTTTAATTGCGGGAGCCAGACTGAAGGAACTTGGTTTCGAAGACATAAGGCTTATAGAAAAAGGGGGTGATTTTGGCGGAACATGGTACTGGAATCGTTACCCCGGAGCCGCCTGTGATACGGAGGCTTACATCTACCTGCCTCTGCTAGAGGAGCTTGATTACGTTCCCAGTCAAAAATATGCCCACGCACCGGAAATATTGAGCCACAGTCAAAATATCGCTAAAAAATACAACCTCTACGAAAACGCGTGTTTAGAGACCGAGGTCACTGCCCTAAATTGGGACGAGAACGCGTCAAGATGGATTATCCAGACAAATCGGAAGGACAAATTTAGAGCCCGTTTTGTGATTATGTCTAACGGTCCGTTGCATCGACCAAAACTTCCTGGCATTCAGGGAATTAACAGTTTTCAGGGGCATACGTTTCACACCAGTCGCTGGGACTACCGCTACACGGGCGGCGACTCAAACGGCGGACTTAATGGGCTAAAAAATAAGCGTGTGGCAATAATTGGCACTGGCGCTACCGCAGTTCAATGTACTCCTCACGTCGGTGAAAAAGCGAAGCAACTCTATGTTTTCCAACGTACGCCGTCATCGATAGATATTCGTGCTAACCGAAAAACGGATCCACAATGGGCGTCCCAGCTAAAACCGGGGTGGCAGAAGGAGCGCATGGAAAACTTTAACATCCTTTGCTCCGGTGGCGTCGTAGAAGAGGACCTCGTCAAAGATGGCTGGACCGAAATAATACGCAACCTAATCTCAATGGCGAATTACAGGGGCGAGAACACCAATTGGGACGAGGTTCCTAAGCTAATGGAAATCGCTGATTTCCAAAAAATGGAACAGATAAGAAACCGCGCTGCTGAATTAGTAAACGATCCTAAAACAGCAGAATCTCTGAAGCCTTATTACCGTCAATTCTGCAAGCGTCCCTGTTTCCACGACAGCTACCTGCAAACTTTCAACCGCCCCAGCGTGGAATTGGTAGACACGAAAGGGAAGGGCGTGGAGCGGATTACCGAAAACGGTGTTATAGCCGACGGTAAGGAATATGAGGTTGATTGCATCATATTCGCAACTGGCTTCGAGGTAGGAACTTCTTATGTTCGCCGCTCCGGTTATGACGTCACGGGCACACATGGCATTACCTTGAGTGAAAAATGGGCTGATGGCATGCGCACATTGCATGGCGTAATGACTAACGGATTCCCAAATCTTTTTATCATTAGCAATTCACAAGCCGGTTTCACTACGAATTTCCCTCATGCTATGGACGAAACCTCACAACACATCGGCTACATGCTGAAGCAATGTGAAAAAGAACAGCTCTCTGCGATAGAAGCTTCGAAGGAGTCAGAAGATAAATGGGTCGAGGAAATTATTGCAGTATCGAGGTTTGCATCAGATTTTCAGGAGTCATGTACGCCCGGTTATTACAACAATGAAGGCGAACCTAACCCCAAAAGTGTACAAAATGGTCCCTACGGCAAGGGATCAAGACCCTATTTCAGGATTACCGCGGCTTGGAGAGAGGAAGGAAATATGTCCGGAATCCTTAAGAGGCCGTGATCAATGTAAAGGACAAAGTTGTCCTCATCACAGGTGCAGGCGGAGGAATTGGACGAGAGCACGCGCTAGAATTCGGGCGCCGCGGCGCCAAAGTGGTGGTTAACGATCTGGGTTCTAATGTCCGAGGTGACGGTGTCAGCAACCTTGCTTCAAACGTTGCAGCGGAAATCGTGCAGCTCGGTGGCGCAGCGGTGGCTAATAATTTCTCGGTGGCTGATCCTGGTGAAGCTAAGGCAATGGTTCAGCAGGCCATAGACGAATTCGGCCGCATTGATATTGTTATAAACAATGCCGGCATTTTGCGAAACAAAACATTCAAAAACACGACAACCGATGACTTTAGACTGATTGTCGAAACCCATCTGTTAGGTTCAGCCTACGTCACCCATGCCGCTTGGCCTTTTATGTACGAGCAGAACTACGGAAGAATAATACTCACTTCTTCGGTTTCGGGGATTTTTGGACAGTTTGGTCAGAGTGCTTATGGTGCGGCAAAAATGGGCATGCTGGGACTAATGAACGTCCTCGCCTTAGAGGGGAGATCCCATGGGATCAAAGTAAACTGTCTTTCGCCGGGGGCAGACACACGAATGACGGCGCTCGATAAAGAGCTTGGTATCGATCCTGATAAACCAAGACCCCAGTCGCACCCCAAACTCGTCACTCCAGTAGCGCTATTCCTAGCAAGCGAGGATGCTCCCACGGGTATGGTAATCCATGGACTTAGTGGCAAATATTTGCGTACGGAAATCTTCGCCAATAAGGGTATCTCTCTTGATCCCGACGCCTTAGCGGAAGATCTGATCAGCAATATCGAAGAAGTTTTAGATATGTCCAATGCCAAAGGTCTTGCCGAACTAGGCAAGATTTCCTTACTAGGAAGCTGATGCGAAATGTCAGAGCATACGGGTAGTTCGTAGGCTTAGTTGTCGCCGCATCAGGCGCGCTTTTTAAAACGAGAACAACGCAGCGAACTTTAGCTCGAATCCGAGGGAAAATTGCTAGCTGGCAATGGTGCGAGGCGGGGGCGTATTGGAGTGAATAAGGCCCGCGCATTTAAAAATAAGAAATTAGAAACAACAACTTTCAATGTCTTCTCATTTCCGTCCGCGGCGGAAATGCTCAAGCCAAGCCGCAGTAGTGCCAAATTTACAATCGTGTTCAGGGCGTGACGCGTTAGCGATCGATCCGTCTACTCCACGTAGCTCACGCGGTCAGCGTCCGGATTACGGAGATGCGGCGTTTGATGCGTATGGGTAAATAAAGAATATCGCCGGAATATCTGCCGCGGCCCTGTGGCAAATCTTACACGCCGGTACTCTGCGAGACACGACTCTCTGAACCGGCATCTGGGCTTAATTGGGATATTCGCAAAGGGTTGAAGAAGAGGATTCACTCCTTGGCTAAAGCGACGCGATGTAATAGGATCGGGGTATATTGTAGCCTAAGCTACTGATAAGGAGGTAGTCATGAACAGAGTCGTTAACTTTTACAGCGAAAACTCGGGGACTATAATACGAACGCTAATCTACACTGTGGGTCACTTTTTCATAGCGGCCAGTTGTGTAATGTATTTCACGGGTGCCGACTTTTATGCCGCGATTACCGACGCAGTTGTGGAACCCCTCCTGAACGGGGTCTGGTACTTTGTGCTCGATAAACTGTGGGTAAAAAGAGAGCTGCGTCTACAAAAAGAGGCGCAGTTGGCATAGTTGTCCGGTCCGCTATGGTGGCTTAGTCATGATGGTCCGCCCGCAACGTAGCTGCACCTCATGAAGCTGTTTAAGATTTAATTTCGATGACTTGCAAGCGCACTCAAGGATGCGATTTTTAATCGGGCTACACCCAACTTAGAATTATGGTACGTGGTCTGAAGTAAACCTTTTCATGGCGGCCAGCGTCGACGAACCGACGTAGTGCTCAATTCCTTCACTATCAATTTCAGCATCAGTCTTGTTTACGCCAAGCGCGATTAGGAAGTCTAGAACGATCTTGTGACGAGCCGTGACTTGCCTCGCCAATTTGATTCCCGTGGAAGTAAGTTCGATCGGATAATAAGGCTGGGTGGTCAGTAATTCCCTTCCCTGCAATCTTTTTACAATTCGTGACACGGTCACATGGCTTACGTCAAAGTGCTCTGCCAAGTGCCTCACCCTGCACTCTCCGATTTCTGCGATAATGTCTTGAACGGCCTCCACGTAGTCCTCTGCCGTCTCTCTACTATGACGGTTTCGAGTTTGGGAAAATGGGATGGAACGTGTTTTGAAGTTCTTTTTCATCTCGGGCCAAGATTGCCGTGGACGAGGACTATACTAAGAAAAACGATGGTAGCCACCGCTACTTTAAGGATTGGAGCAGCGCTAAATATGGTGGCCCGCCTCAGTCTTAGATCTGCTTTGATTGGACTCAGCGTTTCCACGTCCTAGAATTATTCCGAGTTGCAATCCTCCTCGTTTGCACAAGTCGATGAATTCGCTAACAACGTTCCAACCTCCTTGCGAGAGTTAGTTGGCTGCGGGATTAATGAAGTCTGAGGCAACGCAAAGTCATAGCACTCGGACCAGATCATTCATCCATCAGATCAGTCATCTACCAGATCATTCATCTAAATGAAGTTGACCATGTGTTGGAACATACCGCCCAGCAGAATATCGCGGTTTTACAACCAATTTGTGTCGTGTAATGCTCATTTTATGGCTTAGTGTCCAAAACGGTAGGTTGTTGGGACGGGCGTGCGGGAAACAATATGCTCGTCGAGCATAGATACACGCGCCTAGACTCGAAAGCTTCGTGCGGTTGTAAAACCGATGACAATTCGGCGCATAAATTACTTTTACTGCAGAGAGGCTGAGATTGGATGATTTAATTAACAGTTGTGATCGGGCTTTACGCGCTTTGTTTGGTGTTAATAAATGCAGCAGACCCAATCCCTCGATTGGTGCAAGTGAGAGCAAGCTGTCTGAGCACGAACGAGCGCACGTTTCTGGGCTAATGCGCATTAACCATACCGGAGAAATTTGTGCGCAAGCGTTATACGAAGGGCAGGCGTTGCTGGCTCGAACTCCAGAAGCTAAAGCCTCTCTTCTCGATGCCGCAGAAGAGGAGAGTGACCATCTATCTTGGTGTCGCTCGCGCTTAGATGAACTGAACGCGGCTCCGAGTCTGTTGAACCCGCTATTTTATTCCGCCTCGTTCGCGATAGGCGCCGTAGCGGGTGCTTTCGGTGACCGTGTAAGCTTGGGATTCGTCGAAGCTACAGAAGACGAGGTCGTTCACCACATAAGAAAACACCTTAAAGTGCTGCCAGAAAAAGACGAAAAAAGTCGGCGGATTTTAGAGGCAATGCGCGTTGACGAGGAGCGTCATGCTGCCGAGGCGTTACAGCGTGGAGGAATAGAGTTTCCGAAACCAGTTAAAAGACTGATGCGCACAATCTCTCGCGTAATGACTGAAACGACTTACCGAATCTAACGAACATCGTTACTGAACGCTGGGGGCTAATTTTGTCGCGCGCACGTCGGCGATGAGGAGGCGTCGAATGAACTGTGTCTGGTGCGCATCGAGGTTAGGCGTCATATCGCCCGTATGCCGAAAAGTCATCTGAACGCCGGAGGTAGAGACCTTAGAAGCGACACGTCTTGAGTCTTATTTTTGACTGTCGAGCTTGAGTTTTGACCCGAACGTAACTCGCTCGGTGCCTCCGGGCTCGCGTCACTTGGCATATCAGTGATCGGCACTGTTTTCAGCTTAGAAAATATTAACCTCGTTCCAACGCGATGTCCCATCGTCCGAGTGAGGCGAGCTTGTTCATCGACGCGCGATGAGAAAATCTCTCTTGAGCTGTCGCCACATTTTCTACTTTGCCGGCCCAGGCGCTAAGCGCAGCGGCCTGAAGCGCTCTTCCGTATGAAAAGCTTAATATCCACGAAAAACCGCCAATTTTATTCATGGCGTCAAGGTGTTCAGTTGCCAGAACATCTTGCTGTCCGCCCGATAAAAACGTGATTCCTGGCAGATCAACTGGCACGTTGCTAATCAGGCAATCGAGAGTCTTCCGAGCGACCTCTTCCACGCTAGCTTGCGTTGCACATTCCGTCCCGGCCGTGACCATGTTCGGCTTAAGCAGGGTCCCTTCGATGTCTACGTCCCTCGCTTCGAGATGCTGAAACAATGACTTAAGAGATTTCTCCGTGGCTTCGTAACAGGCATCGATAGTGTGATCGCCGTCCATCAATACTTCAGGTTCAACAATTGGCACCATTCCGTTATTTTGAGCACATTTCGCGTACTGGGCTAAGGCGCTCATGTTCTCGTCGATTGCCTCGCTGGATGGTTTGCCGTCACCAATATTTAAAACAGCTCGCCACTTAGTAAATCGCGCGCCTAACGCAGCGTATTCCGTTAACCTCTCGTCCAGTCCTTCCAACCCAGTTGTAAGGGTTTCGTTTGGAAGATTCTCTAAATGCGTGAGGCCTTGGTCTACTTTGATCCCAGGCAGTGCGTTTTGTTCGAGAAGCAAGTCGGCAAAAGTCGTTCCATCAGCGGCGCACTGCCGAATCGTTTCATCGAACAGAATGACTCCCCCAATGTTGCCCGAGATGCCCTTTGATCTGAAAAGCATCTCTCTATAGTCCCTTCGATTATTTTCAGTCGATGCTACTCCAATAGCATCGAATCTCTTTGCACATGTCGGGTTACTCTCGTCTGCAGCCAGTATGCCTTTCCCACCGGCGACGATAAATTTTGCAATTCCTTTTAGATCGTACAACTCCATTCATTGTCTCCTTTCTAATGACGTCGAAGGCAAGGGCATCTATGGATATCTGCTCGATCGAAGCGCCTTGCTACGGCGCTAACGCAGGTACCCCAATTCGAGGGATGAACCTCAGAACTAAAAAACTTCAGCTCCGTTTTAGCTGAGTATGCTTCTTGGTTCCTGCCAAATTCACGACCTGAGGCCGTTATACTTACTTTTTTTCTCGGCCTTAGGTAGCTTCATTAAAACGAGAGAGGTGGCTACCTGAAAAACCGAAATTTTTTACCTTAATTTTTCTGCCACACGTCGCATGCCCCGGGATCTACACTTGCTGTTTCAAATCCGCAGGCTTCGATACGCATAAAACCTCTGCCGAGCAGGCCGGCACCTATATGACCTGTAGTTAACGCATTGATGCTAGGTATTTTAGTATCTTATGTTATCCCACACTCGACGACCGTTGTTAGTGCACGGGCGCTATTTGAAGCTTTCGCCTCTGCAAACGCAACAGCGCTCCTCGAATCGGCTTTGACGCACCAACTGTGATGCGCAGAGTACGAAAAGGCTAAATACGCTTCTGGGTCTACGTCTGATAACTCGATTTTGATAGTCATTGGCCGTTCGCTGGCGATATCACGACCTGAAAGCAATATCCGCTTACTTCGTGCAGATCATCCTCATGGCGCCAGGCGATGCAAGGGCTTCCATCGTAGAGGCCGGATAAGAATCGCACGAGGTTTAAGTTTTCCGCATGGGCAGGTAATGCAAATCTGAACGTAGCCTGCCTGCTTGCCAGTCAATCTCTCGCTGAATATTCAGTTTGTGGTCGTAGTGCCTTTCGAAACCGTCTTGAGTCCCTCTTGTCGCGACTTGATGCTACATAGCTTGTATGTGCTTGTCTGTGCCTGAGTGATTCGTTCTCAAAACCTTCTCGTAATTTTAATGCATCCATCGCCTACCTAAAGCTATTGATGAGTAGCCAGAGGCTCTCAGTCTTTTTGCTTGTGCAACCCTCGATCAACATGCCATGTATCAGCGTCACGAACCTCGGCCTCGACTCCGTCGACCTTGAAGCGTTCGAGTGGTTCTGGTTGCTGGGTTTTTCGTCTTGGCATGGCTGGGCTACGATCTTTGTTGCATGTGAAAAAGATACCAGCGAATCTAGTGCATCCGAGTAGCTGAGAATGGACATTGAAGGCGAAAGCACCTCTGCGTAGCAGAAGAAACCTGGCAAAGGAGCGCTACCTAGAGCGCTTGCATGAACTGGCGAGGGAATATTACTCGCTTGGGCATGGACAAAGTTATTCTAAGACCAAGACAGAAAGCCATCTGAACGGGTATCTGCTTGCGGGCACACACAGTAGGCTCGTGGACGCCAATGAAGTGAGGGCAATACTTGAGGAACTGCATTACGATCAATTTGGATATTCAATTGAGGACAGCATGGCGCTGACTAAACTAGGCGTAACTGAACCGCAGGATTGGAGTAGATTTGAGGAGCCAACCTTTCTCAGGTACAGCAGGGGAATCGTTGTAAAACGAAGACGGCCAAGAGGATCTAACCTTCAATAAAACTCAGCAAGGCAGGCAAATGAAGAACGGAGTACTTGTTATCTTGGCATCATCGGTTTGTTTGTCTTCTGCTACGGTAGGGGCAAGCGAAATGCGTTTCATAAGCTAGGTTAAACAGGGCAAGTTAGCAGAAACCAGAACCAACGACGTTAAGAGCGTTGCACCCAACAAGGACAGTTCGTTATGCGCGACAACTATAAAATTCTCCTAGATGAAAGCGAAATGCCCACGCAATGGTACAACATTGTTGCCGATCTGCCGCAGCCACCCCCACCGGCGTTGCACCCCGGTACGCACCAGCCCGCAACAGCTGAAGACTTCGAGCCGCTCTTTCCGCAGGCACTGATTGAGCAAGAGATGTCCGCCGAGCGCTACATCGATATTCCCAGTGACGTCCTGGATGTTTATCGTTTGTGGCGTCCTAGCCCGTTGTTTAGGGCTCGACGCTTAGAAAAATTTCTCGATACGCCAGCAAAGATTTACTACAAATATGAGGGCGTAAGCCCAGCTGGATCGCACAAGCCAAACACCGCTGTGCCCCAAGTTTGGTACAACGCCCAAGAGGGGGTGCGCAAGCTAACAACCGAAACCGGCGCAGGCCAATGGGGCAGCTCTTTGGCTTTTGCTTGTGCCCAGTTTGGTCTGGAGTGTGAGATTTGGCAGGTTGCGGCTTCGTATCTGGCGAAACCTTATCGTCGCACCATGATGGAAGTCTGGGGCGGCAAAGTGCACCCAAGTCCATCTGAGGTTACAGAGTTTGGCCGACAGTTGTTAGCCCAAGATCCCGATCACCCGGGTTCTCTGGGCATTGCCATCTCCGAGGCGGTAAGCCAAGCGGTCGAAGACCCAAAGGTGCGTTACGCGTTGGGTAGTGTTCTCAACCATGTCTTGCTGCATCAAACGATTATTGGTGAAGAGGCCCTACTGCAACTTGCTAAGGTCGATGCGGTACCCGATGTGTTGGTTGGTTGCACGGGCGGCGGCTCTAATTTTGGTGGGCTGGCCTTTCCTTTCCTGCGTGAAAAACTGGCGGGGAAAATGAACCCAACCATTCGCTGCGTGGAGCCCGCAGCCTGCCCAACGTTGACCAAGGGAGAGTATCGCTACGATTTCGGCGACACTGCGGGTATGACACCACTGATGAAGATGCACACTTTGGGGCACAATTTTATTCCGGAGCCGATCCACGCCGGTGGTTTGCGTTATCACGGCATGGCGCCCTTGGTCTCCCATGTCTATGAGCTCGGTCTAGTTGAAGCCATTTCGATTCCGCAGAAAGAGTGCTTTGCCGGAGCTTTAGATTTTGCTCGTATGGAAGGCATTGTGCCTGCGCCGGAGCCGACGCACGCGATTGCCGCAGCGGTGCGCGAAGCGCTGGCATGTAAAGAATCTGGAGAGGAGAAGGTGATATTAACTGCGCTTTGCGGACATGGTCACTTAGATCTGGCGTCTTATGAGAAATATCTCAATGGCGAGATGATCGATGCGGATCTTTCAGATGATGTAATTTCCAAGGCAATGGAATCTGTTCCAGTCATTGCCTAAGACAATCAGCCTCTGCTGAAGAGGCCACTTAAAAAAACAGCTTGCTGACGAGGAGAGACGTTATGTTGAAGCGATGGTATACCCTGGCATTTGCTACAGGGGCAATGAGCATTGGTGCGGTCGTGTCTGTATATGCAGATGAGCCGGTCCAATCAACGGGGGCGGATGCCCTAATCGAAGAGGTTGTTGTAACGGCTAGACGGCGAGAAGAGGGCCTGCAAAGCGCACCGATCGCTATTTCAGCCTACACGGGCGACTCGCTAGATTATCGAGGCGTGACGCGCCTAGATCAGCTCGCGAAGTTTGCTCCAGGATTAACATTGGAGAACAACCCAAGCTTTGGAGGCGCATCCAACTCTGCGGCTATCTATCTGAGAGGCATTGGCCAGAAAGAGTTTTTGCCGACAACGGAGCCTGGGGTAGGGCTTTACGTTGACGGTGTCTATGTCGCTCGGTCCGTCGGTGCAATTTTGGACATTGTCGATGTCGAACGAATCGAAGTGCTTAGGGGCCCGCAAGGAACCCTCTTTGGACGCAACACGATTGGTGGTGCGATCTCCGTGGTGACTCGTCAGCCAGAGATTGGCGGTGAAGTACAAGGCAGTCTCAGCGCCAGCACGGGTACCGATAGCTTGATGCATTTGAGCGGCAGCATTGAGGGCACCGTTAGCGAAACCGCGGCGGCTCGACTTAGTGTTGCCTCATTTACTCAAGATGGCTACGTGCAGCGCACCGACGGCATCGATTTGGGTGACGACGATACGTTAACAGCCCGTTTGGCCGTGAATTGGCAGCCCACTGATGCATTGTCCGGTCAATTCAGCATTGACGTGACCCGCGATCGAGAAAATGGTCCAGCCATGCAGCTATTGGGAATTGATTTCACCGATTTGAGCCAGCTACAGGGCTTAGTACTTGCTCCACCGCCTCCCATGGCATTTGTCCACAACGTGACGACAGCGGCGTTAGGGCCGGGTCAACCTTGTGCTGCAACCAATGCGGCTGGACAGGGCGTTACGTCTAATCCGGCGTCCGCCAATTGTTATGACAGTCGTTACATCGGCGCTGATGGTCAAAACGAAGGCACGGCTCCTGCGTTGTCTGAAACGGACTTGTTGGGACTTTCT
>TARA_B100001057_G_scaffold99573_1_pt1 | contig 10820 bp, 9 predicted proteins | sample TARA_B100001057 | Tara Oceans TARA_B100001057 (sample SAMEA2621839) | marine metagenome | biome: marine biome (ENVO:00000447); feature: surface water layer (ENVO:00002042); material: "saline water (ENVO:00002010), including plankton (ENVO:xxxxxxxx)" | depth 5 m | reverse complement strand
GGCAGTTTTGGGTTGGATATTGTACGCACAGTTGCAGAATTGCGGTCCCACATTTCGATGTGGAGAAGAGAGGGCCTGAGTGTTGCGCTAGTGCCCACGATGGGGTCCCTACATGCAGGGCATTTATCCCTAATGAAAGTAGGGAAGGAAAGAAGCGACAGAGTAATCGCAACTATTTTTGTAAACCCTCTTCAATTCGCGCCTAATGAAGATTTTGAAACGTACCCACGGCGGGAGGATAGTGATATTCGGAAACTTGTTGAAGAAGACATCGATTTACTCTTTGCACCTGACGTCAACGAAATGTATCGCCCCGATGCAACAACAACAATCAGTGTCGGGGGTTTAACCGATTGTCTTTGTGCTCTCTCTAGACCAGGTTTCTTTGATGGCGTCGCCACAGTTGTAACTAAATTATTGCTGCAAGCACTTCCAGATATAGCGATATTCGGTGAAAAGGACTATCAACAGCTTTTAGTAATAAAACGCCTCGCAACTGACCTGGATATACCTGTAGAGATCATAGGTGCCCCGACCATCCGCGAAGAAGACGGCTTAGCATTATCTTCAAGAAACGTTTATCTCGATACTAAATCCCGTTCCATTGCACCTTCCATGTACAATATTTTAAATCAGTATGCGTCCGACATATCCAACGGAAATGACATAAAGAAAAGCCTACAACTCGCTAAACAAAATATGCAAAAATCAGGGTTCGAAAAAGTTGAGTATTTAGATCTTCGCAGTTCTCAAACACTCCAAGCCTGTGATGACATAAAAGGGCCAAGCCGCCTTTTCGCTGCCGCATGGTTAGGTTCAACTAGATTGATTGATAATCTGGCAATTACTTGACTATTTAATCCTTCCTGTTTTCTCGATTTTCTATCAGATCATTAACGACAGCGGGCTCAGCCAAGGTGGAAGTATCACCTAAACTACCAAAATCATCTTCGGCAATTTTTCGCAGGATCCGTCGCATTATTTTTCCTGAACGCGTTTTGGGCAGACCTGGCGCCCATTGTATCAGGTCTGGACTTGCTATCGGACCAATCTCTTTTCTAACCCATTGCACCAGCTCAACCCGTAAGTCCTCCGACGGATCTACACCAACATTTAACGTTACATAGGCGTAGATGCCTTGTCCCTTGATGTCATGCGGGTATCCAACAACCGCCGCTTCAGCTACTTTTCCATGAGCGACAAGCGCAGATTCAACCTCCGCCGTTCCCATACGGTGACCAGAAACATTTATAACATCGTCAACGCGCCCAGTAATCCAGTAATAGCCATCCTCATCTCGTCGACAACCATCTCCGGTGAAATACCTCCCTGGAAACGTGGCAAAATAGGTTTGATAAAACCTTTCATGGTCCCCATAAACGGTTCGCATTTGGCCTGGCCAACTATCGTTCAAACATAGGTTCCCACTTGTAGGTCCATCCAAAGGATTGCCATCACCATCTACTATCACAGGCTCAATACCAAAAAATGGTCGAGTTGCAGATCCCGGTTTGAGGTCAGTGGCGCCAGGCAAAGGAGTGATCAAAATACCTCCCGTTTCAGTCTGCCACCACGTATCAACAATGGCACAACGACCATCTCCAACAACGTTATAATACCATAGCCAGGCTTCCGGATTGATTGGCTCTCCAACTGAACCCAATATTCGAAGAGACTTCCGACTAGTAGATTTTACCGGCCCGTCACCCTCTCTCATTAAAGCACGAAGTGCTGTTGGTGCTGTATAGAAAATAGAAACGTTATGTTTGTCACAAACTTGCCAAAAACGACTAGTATCTGGATAGTTTGGCACCCCTTCGAACATAAGTGTCGTGGCCCCATTAGCTAAGGGTCCATATAGAATATAAGAGTGTCCGGTTACCCACCCAACATCAGCGGTACACCAATAAATTTCGCCCGGTTTATAGTCGAAAACATATTGATGTGTCATCGAAGCATAGACAATGTATCCCCCCGATGTGTGCATCACGCCTTTAGGTTGTCCTGTTGATCCCGAGGTATAAAGAATAAATAAAGGGTCCTCCGCATTCATCTCTTCTGGCGGACAATCTTCGGATGCTGTCGCCATTATATCATGATACCAGTGATCAGTATCTTCATTCCAATCGATCGACCCCCCAGTCCTTTTCACAACAACAACTGTTTGACACATCGCACAGGACTTTAGAGCTTCATCGGTGTTCGCTTTCAACGGGATTGATTTTCCACCCCTGATCCCTTCATCCGCCGTAATGATTAAATTACTATCGCAGTCTTTGATTCGACCTGCCAACGCCTCTGGAGAAAATCCCCCAAACACAACTGAATGAATTGCTCCAATTCTGGTGCAAGCAAGCATAGCCACCGCCGCCTCGGGGATCATGGGCATATATATGGTGATGCGATCCCCTTTCTTTGCACCAAGAGCTTTCAATGCATTCGCAAATTTACAAACCTCAATATGCAGTTCTTGGAACGATATTTTTTTATCTTCTTTCGGGTTGTCACCTTCCCAGATTATCGCGGTCTGATCACCTCTACTCGCTAAATGTCTATCTAAACAGTTAGCGGAAACATTTAATGTCCCATCATAAAACCATTTTATGTGTAAATCTTTTTCAGCATAAGAAACATCTTTTACCTTGGTATATGGTTTGATCCAATCAATCCTCTTACCTTCTTCTTCCCAAAACTTTACCGGGTCCGCAAGCGATCGCTCATACATCTCCAAGTAGCCAACATTATCCATCAATGCGCCAGCTTGTTGATCTGCTGTAACTTTGAATAGGTTTTGGTTCGACATAAAAATCTCCCAATAAAATAATATTTGGCCATCTAATATGTTAAAATTCTGCGAAGAGTATGTTAGTATCTATCTTGAGGGGATTCAAGCGACTACAATAATCTACAGTTTGATAGTGGGAATCAATAATGTGTTTTATTGAAACGATCAAAGATTGGCTATTAAGTATTAGATCATCAATGATTGTGCCCTCTCGACAGAACCATTAATCATTCTATAGTTTACGGTAGATGTATTTATTAGGGAAACATGCAAAATGAGTGGCTCCAACCGTCCCCTCTCACCACACTTACAGGTTTACAAGCCCCAGTTAACCTCGGTTTTGTCGATCACTCATCGTGCAACTGGAGTGGCTTTGGCGGCGGGCACTATTTTGCTTACTTGGTGGATAGTGGCAGCTGCATCGGGCGAAGAATCTTTCAATCTAGTGAAAGAAATCATGACGTCATGGTTCGGTTTAGTTGTCCTATTAGGGTTCTCTTGGGCAATATTTTACCATTTATGTAATGGAATACGACACCTTTTCTGGGATGCTGGCTATGGATTCGATCTAGATACTGCATATAGGTCAGGCTGGGCTACAGTGGCTGGCTCATTTTTGCTCACAGGCATCGCCTGGGCAATCGGATTATTGAGTTAATTGGGGATCTGAAAATGGCAGATAAAGGCATGAGGAGTGACTTAGGCCGCGTCCGAGGATTAGGCACAGCCAAAGAAGGTGTTCACCACTGGTGGATGCAGCGACTAACAGCGATTGCACTAGTCCCGCTTACGTTATGGTTCATTATTTCGATCGCCTCTCTTACTAGCGCTAGCTATGCGGAAACAGTGAACTGGTTGTCCATACCGATCGTATCTATTTTCATGATTTTATTAGTTTCCGCGACACTCTATCACGCGCTCTTGGGTGTTCAGGTAGTTGTTGAGGACTATATACATCATGAAGGTTTTAAATTCGTATTATTGATAGGACTTAAATTCACATTTCTGGTCCTAGCTGTAGTAGCTGTCTTTTCGTTATTAAAAATCGCATTATAGGGGCCATAGAAAATGAAGTCATATGAAGTAGTCGATCATACATACGACGTGGTGGTGGTGGGCGCAGGTGGCGCCGGGCTGCGCGCTACACTTGGAATGACGATGGAAGGCCTTAAGACAGCTTGCATCACAAAAGTGTTTCCAACACGAAGCCATACTGTCGCTGCCCAGGGTGGAGTTGGGGCCGCTCTCAACAATATGGGTGAGGGTGATAACTGGCAGTTCCATATGTATGATACTGTTAAAGGTTCTGATTGGTTGGGGGACCAAGACGCCATAGAATACATGTGCAGAAATGCAATCCCGGCCGTTATCGAGCTGGAACATTATGGGGTTCCCTTTTCGCGCACCGAAGAGGGGAAAATTTATCAGCGGCCCTTTGGTGGACATACACTAGATAACGGAAAGAGAATGGCTAAGCGTGCCTGTGCCGCAGCTGACAGGACTGGACACGCAATACTTCACACACTTTACCAACAATGCTTGGCGAATAATGCCGAGTTTTATATAGAATACTTCGCTCTAGATTTAATAATGGATGATACTGGCGCATGTAGAGGGGTCATGGCACTAGATCTCGCGACTGGAACGTTGCATCGATTCAGAGCGCATAAAACGGTGTTAGCGACCGGCGGGTATGGAAGAGCCTACTTCTCGTGCACCTCCGCCCATACCTGCACGGGCGACGGGAACGGTATGGTTTTACGAGCCGGCCTACCTCTTCAGGATATGGAATTTGTTCAGTTTCATCCAACCGGTGTTTATGGTGCTGGATGTCTAATCACTGAAGGGGCCAGAGGCGAGGGTGGATATGTCACAAATTCGGAGGGAGAGCGGTTTATGGAACGCTATGCCCCAACGGCCAAAGACTTAGCCTCAAGAGACGTAGTAAGTCGATCGATGACTATTGAAATAAATGAGGGCAGAGGCGTTGGGCCCAAGAAAGATCATATAAACCTTCACCTAGAGCACCTTGACCCCGAGGTCTTAGCACTTCGGCTACCTGGCATATCTGAAACGGCAAAAATATTTGCAGGAGTCGACGTTACCAGAGAACCAATCCCTATTATGCCAACTGTTCATTATAACATGGGAGGGATACCAACCAACTATCATGGAGAAGTACTCGCGCCAACTGCTGAAGACCCCGATCGTGTCTGCCAAGGGTTAATGGCTATCGGTGAGGCTGCGTGTGTTTCTGTTCATGGAGCAAATAGGCTGGGTACCAACTCATTACTCGATATAGTTGTTTTTGGAAGAGCGGCAGCATACCGAGCTGCGGAAACGGTGACGCCGGGCGAAACACACAAACCACTGAACTCCGACGCAGGCGATAATGCTGTTGAAAGACTCGAAAGAATTCGTAATTCTAATGGTTCTAAAAAAGCCTCTGAGATCCGTCTGGATATGCAGGTTGCAATGCAACGGCATGCCGCTGTGTTTAGAGACGACAAATTATTAGATGAAGGGGTAAAGAATATTTTGCAAATAGCAGGTACGATGCCTGACATATCCGTCAGTGATCGGTCATTAATATGGAACTCAGATCTTGTTGAAGCACTCGAACTGGACAATTTAATGGGACAAGCCATAGTGACGCTAACGTCAGCTAACCTTCGAAAGGAAAGTAGGGGGGCGCACGCGCATGAAGACTACCCGGAGCGCGATGACGAAAACTGGATGAAACATACATGTATGTGGCTTAATGAGAAAAATGAGTACGACGTAATTTACCGTGATGTGCACGAGAACCCATTATCAAACGAAATACAACCAATACCTCCAGCAGCGAGGGTGTACTAAATTAATTTACATGAAAAGCTTGTGAAGAAAGAAATAAAACATGGCTGAATTCACGCTGCCAGCTAACTCAAAAGTTAAAATTGGTAACACACACGTCGGTCCAGAGGATGCTGTAGATATACGCGCATTCAAGGTATATAGATATGATCCCGATAGCAACGAAACGCCTCGATTGGATACATACGAGATCGACCTCGACGATTGTGGCCCGATGGTACTGGATGCTCTTATTAAAATTAAGGACCAAGTGGATACGTCTTTGACATTTAGACGTTCTTGTCGCGAGGGTATTTGTGGCTCGTGCGCTATGAATATTGACGGAACGAATACCCTAGCTTGTCTAAAGCCAATTGACGACGTTAAGGGCGATGTAAAAATTTATCCGCTGCCTCACATGGAAGTGATCAAAGACTTGGTTCCAGATTTATCAACAGCGTACGCTCAACTGGAATCAGTCGAGCCCTGGTTAAAAACAAAGACCCCGCCCCCTCCTGATACCGAACGACTGCAATCGATAGACGAAAGGGCAAAATTGGATGGTATGTGGGAATGCGTCTTGTGCTTTAGTTGTTCTACTTCTTGCCCAAGTTATTGGTGGAATGGCGAGCGTTACCTAGGACCAGCAGTTCTACTTCAAGCATACCGTTGGATCGCGGACTCAAGAGACGAATATACGGGCGAACGCCTTGATAATTTAGAGGATCCATTTCGCTTATATCGCTGCCATACCATCATGAATTGCACAAAAACGTGTCCGAAGGGTCTTAACCCAGCCAAGGCAATCGCAGAAATCAAAAAAATGATCGTAATGCGTCAATAATTCTAAATAGTGTTGCTCATACTTTTTACTTATTTAATCGTTTGGTAGACAACCCGATATTTTTTTGCAATTGATGTCCATGGTACGACATCAAACTCAACTCGAACCTCTTTATGTCGCAATTATGTAATTTAATTAACTGCTGGGAGTTACTAATCGTGTCCGCAATAAATGAGATGACAGGCGGAGAAGCTATAGCACGGCTGCTTCGGGCACATAGTATCGGGCCTATGTTTGGGATGGGCGGTTTTCAATTATTACCTTTTTACGATGCTGCTCGTCGTCTTGGTTTAACACACTCACTAATAAATGACGAAAGATGCGGTGTCTTTGCAGCCGACGCATACGCTAAGATCACTGGTCGAGTTGGTGTAGTCGATGCCACACTAGGACCAGGAGCTACCAATTTAGTTACAGGGTTAGTGGAAGCGCTGAACGCAGGCACCCCTCTGGTAGCTATCGTTGGGAATAGCCATCGACTACATTCTTGGAAAAACATGACACAAGAAAGTAGACAAGTTGAGATTCTGAGGCCAGCGGTGAAAGAATTAATTAAAATTGAAATGATTGAAAGGCTTCCCGAACTAGTTATACGAGCATTCCAAGTCGCAACTACTGGTCGTCCTGGGCCAGTCGTATTAGACATTCCAGAAGATATTTGCCATGCAAGCTACCCTTTTGACCCCGACGAATTAGATATTCCGCAACCTTATCAGCGAATACCGAATTTGAGGACGAGACCAGACCGTAGTTCCATCAATGAGGCAACTCAGCTTCTGAAAAATTCCAAACGGCCATTGATCTTGGCAGGAGGAGGAGTTCATCTCAGTGGTGCGGCACAAACACTCCAGTCCTTTGCTGAAACCTTCTCCATACCGGTAGCGCATACAATGACTGGGAAAGGTGCTATATCTTGCAGCAACCCATTAAATGCCGGTTTGTTCGGTCGCTATGATCGCATAGCAAATCAGTTCATTGAAAAAAGTGATTGCTTGTTTGTTATAGGCTGTAAGTTAGGAGAAATAGCAACAAAACGATTTACGCTTCCACCTAAGAATATACCCGTGATACATCTAGAAGTTGTCGCGGAGGAAATTGGTCGAACGCTACAACCTACTATAGCGTTATGGGGTGATGCTAAAGAGGGAATCAAAGATCTTGCATCTGTAATGCAAAGCGACGCAAAGCAACAAAAAAAGGGACGGGCCTCCTATATAGAAGAAGTATCAAAGCACATGCACGACTGGCGCGCCTCAGTTAACGAACGTTTAAACTCAGACGAAATTCCAATAAATATGGCCAGACTGATGCATGAACTCAACAATGAGCTACCTGAGGATGCTATACTCGTGGCAGATGGCGGTTTCGCAGCGCATTGGGGTGGTTTACTTTACGATACCAAACGTGCGGGAAGAGGGTTCCTACCTGACAGAGGGTTTGCATCAATCGGCTATGGATTACCTGGCGCCATAGGAGGCGCATTGGCAAAGTCAGGACCTGTTGTTGCCATTACAGGTGACGGTGGATTCAATATGACGTTGGGCGAACTAGAGACCGCCAAACGTATGAAACTAGAATTTGTTATAATAGTCGTCAATAACGCGGCTTCGGGGTATGTGAAAGCACTCCAACACCTCATGTATGGGGAGGGAGCGTATCAATCGAGCGACCTTGAAGAGACAAATTATGCAAAAGCTGCAGAGGCTTTAGGTTGTAAAGGAATCCGTGTAGAGCACCCAAATGAAATTAGTAAGGCGATTTCGATTGGTTTGAAACACAAAGGCTGTCCTACTATTATTGATCTAGTGGTAACAAGGGACCCAGCAAAAATGTTGCCTGGCGTAGATAACCGAGCAGCAACTATAAAAAGAGGCGATAGAGTAGCGTGATATAAATCTGGACGAGGCCAAAGATACAACTACAAACTGAACGTGTTCTTTACTTCCGCTTTACTCATCCCTTAGACACCCTTCTTCTGCATGCTTCCCCAAAAGCCTCAAATATTTTTGTGTTAACGGCATTTAGTGGGCGTGGCCATTCAGGATGCCATTGGACGCCTAATGCGAAAATATCTGGGTCACTTGAACTTATCGCTTCAATGACCCCATCGGGAGCGACTGCTTCAATTTTCAGGCCATTGCCTAATTGATCGATGCCCTGTGCATGAAGCGAATTTACATTAACGCTCTTCAGCCCTGTGATTTTATTTAATAAGCCACCTGATAAAATTTCTATATTATGTGCGGGCCTATAACGTTTCTCATGATCATCCACATCACGTCTCATGCGATGATCAAAAGTATTATCCAAATCAGCTATGCGTTGATGCAAAGTCCCATCACATGCAACGTTTAATTCCTGAATTCCTAGGCATAACCCCAGTATTGGGATCTTTTTTTCTAAGCTTTTTTTGATCAAGGGAAGCATAGTCCCGTCACGGTGAGAATCATGCCTAGTTCCTTCTTTACTTTCTTTTCCATTATAGTGAGCGGGTTCAACGTTCGATGGGCTCCCTGTCAGAAGAAGTCCATCCAGATGATCAGAAAAGTCCTCAAGCTCAGGCAAAGCGGGTAAAATTACTGGGGTTCCACCTACTGGGTCTATGACAGCCAGTAAATACTTCTCACTACATCGATGGAAAGGGTGCATCGAACCCGGTTCACGACATCCAGAAACACCTATCAGTGGCCTTCTATTAATTACATTCAAAGTTTATATCCCATTTATTGATTTAGATTATATGATATTAACGTATGGACTTTTCTAAAAAGGGTACTCATCTCGCGACGATGAGTGGTATTCTTCAAAAGGTTATACAATATAAACTAGTTCTAGTGCTAACATGGTTGTGTGTTGTTGTTGGTTTAGAACGCTTATATCCGTTGATTATCGCACTTAAAATTGGTTAAGAGTGGTTAAAAATTGCAGTTTTTGGTTCTTAGATTCCATCATATCGGTTGGGATTATCTTGCCTTTTTCAATTTGGACATCTCAACATACCTGGGGGTAACGCTCATTAAATATAGACCCTGTTGTTACAATCATCATTAATATTATTGTTCTCGACTTTTTAATTTATTGGTGGCATCGGGCGAACCACAAACTCCCACTTTTATGGAGGTTCCACAAAATACATCATCCCGGCGAATCTCTCGATGTTACCACAGCATTCAGATTTCATTTTGGCGAAGTGCTTTTGAGCACTTTCTTTCGCGCCATTATTGTGATAATTTTTGACATCGTATGGATGTCTATAATCTGTTTTGAACTTCTGGTTTTATTCTCGTCAGCATTTCATCATTCGAACATTCGTATCCCAGAATTTCTAGATAAAATAGTCTCAAAATGCTTTATTACACTATCCATCCATGGAATTCACCATCACGCTATAGATCGTGATACAGATTCCAATTATTCAACTATATTCAATGCCTGGATAAAATTTTTACCACACGAAATTCGCTAAAATTAACAGCAGTCAATACTGTCGATGTAGAAGACGAAAAGGACCAGTCTTTGATTCAGTTGTTGATCCGTCCATTTTTTTAAACCCTAGTCAATTTTCCCTGTTAGAGCTATCGAATAAATTCGGATTGACCTCAAATAATTTAGGGTCAAACCGGGCCCCACGTTGTATGTCCATTAAAGAAACTCTGACTTCTATGCCCTGCTGATCCCGAATTGTCCATTGCCGAAGCTGCATTGGTCGATCCGAAAATAGCAATTGAACCGAACCCAAACTTAAATCATCTTTCATAATCAATGTTAGTCTTAATGTCCCTGGTCCGCGTTTAATCTCCTTTATTTTGTACCACGCCTGCAAGTCAACGTCTTTCTCTATTAAAACTCTTAGTGGTGTTTGTGCGATTGGAAAATGGCTTATCTGTTCCAAATTTTTTTCTACATAAATTACATAACTTCCATCAGAAACTAACAAAATAGGCGACGGTTCATCATACTGAACTCGCATTTTCCCCGGCCGATCAAGGAATAAAACTCCGCCAGAGCGTTCGCCCGTGCTAGCCGTCTGCAAAAAAATTGACTTTAAAGTTGTAATTGAGTTTAGATAATTCTCTATCTTGCTAATATTATCTAGATCATCCTGTGTCAGATCAGCGCCTTTAGCTAAATTTGAACCATAGCAGAGGCTGAGTAATACCATTACGATAAAAAGGTTTTTTAACATCGCAACGGCCCTCATTATCATTATAAATATATATAAACATTAAGTTTCCGAATGGTCCGGAACAAGGACTTCCCTCTTACCTACATGATTGGCGGAGCTTACAACACCATCAGCCTCCATTCTTTCTATAATTGTTGCGGCCCTATTATAGCCAATCTTGAGGTGTCTTT
>TARA_B100001057_G_scaffold498694_1_pt1 | contig 10825 bp, 9 predicted proteins | sample TARA_B100001057 | Tara Oceans TARA_B100001057 (sample SAMEA2621839) | marine metagenome | biome: marine biome (ENVO:00000447); feature: surface water layer (ENVO:00002042); material: "saline water (ENVO:00002010), including plankton (ENVO:xxxxxxxx)" | depth 5 m | reverse complement strand
CCCTTCAGAAAACAGTAATAGAATTAAAGAAATACTGATATCAGAAGGTAGTATTAAAGGTAAATCAATGTTGACATTAGATACTACAGGTACAAGTGCTGTATTATCTCAAATTAACCAATCACTTTTAATGCTTGATTCAGGCGGAACAGACGAAACATTAGAATTATCAAATACATTCCCTTCAGGTAAAATATTAAATGTGCAAAAAGGACAAACTGCTAATGTAGACTTAGATATAAATTCAAATTTATCTAATGTTGATATTGTAACATTTAGTCCATTACCTCCATTTGCAACATGGAGTAATGCAACAAATACAGTATCAGTAGATGTAACATCAATAGATGCTAATTTATCTCCAGCAAATTATGTATTTGGTGTAAGAGGCACAACTCCAAAAGGCTTTATGGTTATGGAAGAATATATTATAGGAATATATGATTCTGCAGAAAGTGAGTTAGATAGTGCTAGTAGTTATTACTATGATGAAGAAAACACAGAATACGACTTGGCAGAATCCATAGACTTCTTAACAAGTTTTGGAAGAAACCAATTCGGTGTTACAAACATTAAGTAAGTGGATTTACATTTAGATTTAACATCAGACAATAAAGTATTTAATTGTTTAACACCTCAAGGCAATTGGTACTTTCATAAATTTGGAAAAAGAAACTTTCCTGTTTCGGAAATTAATTATCCTGTTCTCTTTAAATATCTAAAATCAACAAACGTTGATAAAATACTTTGTGATAGTTTTTATGGCGATAGTTTACTATATTCACATATTAATGATTTAGCAGAACATTGTAATGATAATAATATTGAAATTACAATAACATCACATGGTAGTAAAATAGATACTGCTGTATTAGATTTATTACAAAAAACAAATACTACAATTTATTTAAAATTATTTGGTTGCTTTGATAGTGCTAATTTAATTACTAAAGAACTTGATTGGCAATATGTTAAAGACTTACTACAACAATTTAATCATAAAATTATAGTAGAGTATAATACATTTAATGAAAATGTAGATAACATAAATGAATTGATAGAATTTTGTTACAATAATAACAATGCAATTATATTTAAAAAAGGTAACATATTTGGAGATTGGAAATCATCTATAATAGATAGTAAAGGTGAGTGGTTATATGATTTTTCAGATCCATATTACAAAGAAGATATTTACGATCAATATCTAAATGGAGAGAAACTATTACAATATAAGGATAATTTTGTTTTAAATACAACTGACCTAAATAGAACTACATATGGTTATAATAAATTACTTCCATATCTAACAAATAAAAAATATAAAAACATTTTAGATTATAACATTGAGCATAAATTTGATGTAGATGTAGAAACAGAAAATACAACATATATTAACTATTTAGGCTATAAATTTAGCAATAGAAAAATTTATGAAACATTTAATAATTGTTTAAGTAACGATTGGTCTAAAGAATTACCTAATTATGTAAACTTACATAATCAAGATACAGATGTTAGATTATATGAAAATCAAGGTAACACATATAGATCAAAAAATATTAATGTAGGATTTTATAACGAAGTACCAAATATTCTTTACATACTTAATACAGACATTAAGCAACTGTCTTAGTTATAGAAATATCAGATATATTATTACAATATTCAAAAGGACAAGTAGTTTTAGTTTTAGGTAGTTTCCAGTCTAAATTACCTACATTCCCAAAATTTACTGCTCCACACCAACTACTATACATTTCTCCAGTAGCATCTATATTTAGACTTTCAAAGCCTAAATGGCATTTCATGCCTTTAAATTTATTAAGTCCTTGATTTATGATTTGATGACTTTGAACATATTTTTTAGAGTCATCATCATATATAAATTCTGTCATCCAGGAAGTATCTTGTACAGGCTCCTCATGTACTTCAGGCTCTGGACTAGGCTCAACTGGACGAGGTTTTATGCCTGGCCTCTGTAATACTTCTTGTTCTTCGTTTGTATATTGCCAATATGTTTCCTGTTTGCTGTTTCTACCTAATAACTTTTTATACATAGTCTTAACACATATACTTACATTTTCGTATCTATTGTGTTCACAATCTATAAACATATTACGCAATCCCTCTACTAATCTGCCCAATCTGAGCACGTCTCCGCCTATTCCTGCAATATTAATGTCAATTGTTACATAATCCTTAATCTCATTTATAACATCTTTTAAATGCTGTTCGTCTTGCGATAGAGGGTGATACGTTAATACTACACCGTCCATGTAGTGCTTTGCTTTACTCCACCAATTTATTGTTCTACTACCATTAGTAAATACAACATTATGTGTATCATAATCACTTATCTTGCGAATAATCTCTTCAAAGCCTGGTAATACTGTTACTTCTCCGCCTATAAGTTCATAGTGAACTCTTTTACCCTGATTGTTATAATGCGTTGACAGGCGCTCTATGGCAGTCAGATAGGCTTCTAAGGGCAACCATGGCTTACTGCCATCATGTAATATTTCAGGACAATATTCACATTTGTAATTACATTGATTACCCATATTCCACTGAATGCGTATATTATCCATAGGACCTCTAGCATGTGGACCACGTACTGATTTTAAATTGGGCATTATGCTCCTACAAAAACTGTAGGAGATCCAGGGGAAATAGGATGAGCACATGTGGCAATACTGATACCTGCAACTGTTACAGGTTTGCCTTCGCTAAAAACTGTGGCAGATCCGTTTGCAACTAAACTAGATCCTGATGTGTGTGGTGGTTCACCGTGTGTTGTTAAACCATCTCCTACTAAAGATAATTTTTGGCTTTCACAGAATACTGATGTAGATCCTGGACCTAAAATGAGGCCTCCGCCTCCCATATCTAAAATTGTTCTACCTATTCCTGGCATACAACTATTTATCTAGTTTTTAGGATTCTTCGTGTAGTTTTAAATAATCTTCTTCTGATTTTTTGTTAGTCTTAACGACTGTTAAAACTTGATCTAATGACATTATTACTTCTTCTGTAGTACCTGTGTACATGAATGGAATAACTGCTATCTCATCTTCAAATATTACTACAGTATTAGGATTTTTAATATTGAGCATATTACTTTTTTCATTTAATGCTAAAAGAAATCCAATTACTTCAACACCAGAAGTAAGTTTTATAGTAACTACTTTACCAACTAAGTTTTTTGCATTATACATATTTGCCATAATAATATTTATGTAATATGAATTTTTATTATAGAAATTATAGGCTAAAACCTTTAAACGAATCTTTTTCTACGTCTTGTTTTGTTCCGCCTATAACATATGAACTTATTTCTGTTTCTTGTGGTGCTACTTGTACACTACCGCCTGTAATCCATGTCTGAGTCCATGGCAAAGGATTTGTGCCTGTATTAAATATTTTTTCCTGTCCTACGGCATGCATACGTTTACCTGCAATATATTCTACATATTGCTTCAATAGTTCTGCATTTAAACCAATAATACTACCATCTTTAAATAAGTAATCTGCCCATTGTTTTTCTTGCTCTACTGCATCTAAAAACATTTGTGTACACTCTTCGTATGTTTCTTTTTTAATTTTAGCAAAGTCTTTATCGTCTTGAGGTAATAATTTTAACATAGTTTGAGTACTTGCTAAGTGGACATTTTCGTCCCTTGCTATAAATCTAATTATCTTTGCATTTCCTTCCATTCTTTTAAGTTCTGCAAATGCCCAACTACAAGCAAAACTTACATAAAAACGTACACCTTCCAATATGTTTACACTCATTAAACACATCCATAGTCGTTTCTTATGCTCATATTCGTCATATTTTTTACTGCCTTGCTCTCTTAATAAATTATACTCTATAAGTTTGTCATAAGTATCTGTAATACTGTCTGCACAATCACAAATTTCTTCTATATCTAATAGTTCATCAAATACTTTACTAGGATCTGGATACACATTTCTTATAATATGTGTGTAACTTTTACTGTGAATTGTTTCACTAAATGCCCATGTTTCTATCCAGGTTTCCAATTCAGGTAAACTAACTATAGGTAGTAATGCTAAATTAGGCGAACGTCCTTGAACACTATCAAGCAATATTTGTCTTTTTAAATTACTTGTAAATATGTGTTGCTCAAAATCTGTAAGGTTTTTAAAGTCTGTAGCATCTTTTAGAATATCAACTTCTTCTGGTCTCCAAAAGAAACCTAGTTGCTTATCAGTAAATTTTTCAAATTGCTTATATTTTATAGTATCAAATCTCTGTATGGAAACTCCTCCAGCAGGATCTAAAAACATTGTTGCTTTAGTATGATGTTTTTTATTATTAGTATCTAAAACTGTCATTAATTTCCGCCTCTTGTTCTATTTAGTGCTGGCCTTTTGCCATTTTTTTCAAAGTAATGTGCTATTAAGTCTTCTTCATCTACACTATAGGTAGAAAAAGTTTTTGATATTTCTTTGCCTACTATGTTAGTGTAAGAAAATTCTTCACTATGACTTTGCTTACCCCATAACTCCATTCTTATATCTGTTTCTGCCATTTGCTGTATAATATACTCTGCGTTTTTATGTCCTGTTGGACTACCAGGATTATGAAGTCTGTGTTCTCCCCATCTTTTTTTAATGGACATTCCATATTTACCTATATAAATTACTTCTTCCTTCTTGTTACTTTCATTTATTAATACCCAACAATATACTCCAGATTTAACTTCACTTGCAAATGGTGTTAAAGTGCTAGTTATTTTACCTTCAACAACGTCTACATCGCCTGCCTTTTCAAAACCTAGTGCTTGTAATTCTTGGCTTGTCATATTTTACAACTCTCACAATCATCATCTTCATAGTCAACATTAGTGATAGGTGCTTCGCTGACCACATTGTTAGATGTGTCTGCATTAATATCTATCTCGCCTTGACCGTCAAACGTGTTATTATAATATAATTGTTTGCCACCGTATTTATAAAACATCAGCAAATCTTGTATTAAAACAGACATAGGAACCTTTTCATCTTCATAATGCTCTGGGTTATAACTTGTGTTTACACTAATTCCTTGGTCTATATATTTTTGTAATACAGATACTATTTTTAAATAACCTTGTGGAGACTTTTGATCCCAAAGCAGATCGTACTTGTTTTTATAATATGGAAAACCAGGTACAACCTGCTTTAATACACCATGTTTACTTTGCTTAATGCTTACATAACTTCTAGGAGGTTCTATTCCATTAGTGCTGTTACTAATTTGAGCCGAAGTTTCTGCAGGCATAATAGCCATTAGTGTGGAATTCCTAATACCAGTTTCTAGTAACTGTTTTCTTAATCCTTTCCAGTCTTGTCTCTCTTTATGTTTTACTAATTCATCAACATCTTTTTTGTATGTCTGATTAGGTGTAAGGCCTTGTCCATATTTAGTCTCTTCTGACTTAGGACATGCACCCTTTTCTTCAGCCAAATCTGCACTTGCTTTAATTAGAGCATAACTCCATGCTTCTGCCCATTCGTCCACAAGATTTAAATCTGGATCTTGATATGTACTATCATTTTTAGCCATCCAGTATGCAAAATTAATTATGCCTATTCCAAGTGGCCTTCTGTTCATTGTACTTATTTCTGCCGCCAATATAGGGTACTCTTGATAATCCAAAAGTTCATCTAGTCCTCTAACTGCTAAATTACATATCTTTTGCATTTCTGTTGTATCTTTAATTACACCCCAATTTACAGCACTTAATGTACATAAACTAATTTCACCATCAGGATCATTTATATGTTTAAGTGGTTTTGTTGGTAAATCTATTTCACAACATAAATTACTTTGCTTTACGGGTGCTAATTCTTCTACAAATGCTCCGTGTGTATTAGCATGATCAACATTCATTAAATAAATCCTGCCTGTGTCTTTACGTTCTTGCATAAAACTACTAAACAACTCAATGGCAGGCATAGATTTTTTTCTTATGCTAGTCATACGTTCTGCTTTTTCATATAGTTCTTGGAACTTATCCTGATCTGTAAAAAATGCTTCGTATAATTCTGGAACATCATTAGGACTAAACAATGTAATATTTTCGCCCTTAATAAGTCTTTCGTACATTAACTTATTAAATTGTACTCCATAATCCATATGCCTAACACGGTTATCTTCTACACCCTTATTATTTTTTAATACTAGTAAATCTTCTACTTCTAAATGCCAAATAGGATAGTATAGAGTTGCCGCTCCGCCTCTTACTCCGCCTTGCGAACAACTTTTAACTGCTGACTGAAACAATTTATAGAATGGAATAACTCCTGTGTGGGTTGCATCTCCACTCCTAATTTTAGAACCAACTGCTCTAATACTTCCAGCACCAATACCTATACCAGCCTTCTGACTTACATACTTAACAATACTGCTAGTTGTTGCGTTTATACTATCTAAACTATCATTTGTTTCTATTAATACACAACTACTAAATTGTCTTTGAGGAGTTCTTACACCAGCCATTACTGGAGTAGGCAGACTTAATTTAAATAAACTTATTGCATCATAGTATGCTTTTATGTAGGACATTCTTGTATCTGCAGGATAATTACTAAACAATGTGGCGGCAATCATCATGTATGCTACTTGTGGTGTTTCAAATATTTTTCCTGTTGCTCTGTTTTGCACTAAGTACTTGCCACGGAATTGTTCCATCGCCGCATAAGTCAATACTTCATCTCTTTCATGATCTATATAACTTTGTAATTGATTTATTTCGTCTTTAGTAAATAGATCTGTAAATTCAGAATCGTAAAATCCTTCATCTATATTTTCTTGAACTATATCACATAAACAAGGAGGCTCAAATTGTCCGTAAACCATCTTACGCAAGTGATAGTTAATTAATCTACCTGCAACATATTGATAATTTGGAGCCTCTTCTGAGATTAGATCTGCCGCACTTTTGATAAGTGTTTCCTGAATATCTTCAGTATCTATTTTGTCAAAAAATTGTATTTTGGAATTTATTTCTACTTGTGATGCACTAACACCAGCAATACCTTCACATGCATACATTACTACTTTATGCAACTTGTCTATATTTAAATCTTCTAGTGTGCCGTCTCTTTTCTGTACTTGCATGTGTGTCCCTGGTTACTCAAAAGTTTGAGTTTATAAACTATATTTATGTAGTTATTATTATATTATAAAACTGTATAAAAGTCAATAAGTAAACTGATCTTTTTTCAATTTATGTGTAGAGAAAATTGTGGAGTTGTCTTTAACAAAATCCCAATCAGATATTTTACCTATTTCAAAATTGTAGACTTTATCCTTGTCTAAAAATACTAACCCATCGTTACCATTAATGTTATTACTTATCACAGGAAATTCTAGAACATCTGAAGATATGAAATCTGCATATATAAGATGAGAGACCATTATTAATGTAACTCCACTCTGACAAAAATATCCTTGATTAACAATTTCAAATGGGTCTGGCCAACTCTTAGGCGTGTAATAGTCCAAGTATCTAGATACTAATTTAATACTTTTGTATTCTGCAACAAGATCTTCTATATTAGAAAATTTAGTTTGCCTTAATTCTCGCCATATAGTTAATCTGTCATTTGCTGACTGATTTCTGTAAAACATTTAAATTTGTGTTTATGAGTTCCAACGTCTAGTAACATATTTCATTGAAGTAATTTTATTAACAGTACTTGCGGCATTTACCAAAATACTTGTATTAGTTGCAGGGTCTACTATAGCACTAAATGATACTGTACCTGAAACTGTATCTGCTACATCAGTTGCATCGTCTCTAAATACAACTGTAGCATTACCTGTACTACTATTATAAAAACTACTTGCATGTAATTGTCCTACACGTCTATAATTTCCGTCGCTTGTTCCATCAAATGTAACAGTATAATCTATTACATAACTATCATAACTTGATGTTGAAAGTGTTGCTACTGTATGAGCAGTTGCTGACGCAGGTATTGAAACTGATTCAACATCATCAAATGTTGTAACCTTTGTACCAGCACCACTTGATAGGGAAGTTTTAAGTTCTATATTTGTACTTAAATTTACTAAACCTTTTATGTCTGGATTTGCTGTATTAAAGTATATTTGATTTACAATATGATTAAAGTCACTTGCTTGGTTTCTTGTTGTAAATGTAATAAACTTATTAGCATCTTCATTTGTAATTGACAAAGTATATGTACCTAAGTTTGGCGCATTATCACTAAACTTAGTATTAGATTGTGCTGATGTAAATAAAGGAACATTTTTACTTACTACTAAGTCACTTATCCAACTTTCTAATTTTGCTTTAATTGTATGAGTATTTCTTGTTTTACTGCCTATTGGTAAACTTAATGCTCCCATTGTACCTGCACTATCATCATGTAAAGTAAACTCTAAACCTCCAGATGTAGATGATCCTAAACTATCAAAAGATGCCTTTGTAGTTACATAAATTTGATTTGTTGTATTAGGTATATAGGATATACTTGGAAACTCACTAATTCCTTGGAATACACTGATTACAGAGTCTAAAGTTGTAGAGTTTGATAAGTTAATACTGTTTACAGGTGTATGTTTGGCCGTTGTAGCACTACCTATTCCAACATCAAATGTTCCTGTAACTGATTGTGTAAGAGCCGCTGTTGCAGGAATAAACAAAGTACTATTGGTTACCCTATTGCCTACTGTTTTACTGCCATTTGCAATTAATGAAGTATTAGATGAGCCAGCAACTGTAATTGTAGAATTAGCAGGTAATCCATGTAAAGAACTAATTATTTGTACATTTCCGCCTGAATTATCACTGCCATAATTTATGTATTCTAAACCGCCTGATATTTCTGAAACACCACTTTGAACAACTGTAAAACTTGTTGTACCATTTACACCAGTTACCTGATAAGGATTACTAGAAAATACTGTAGAATTAGCACCTGTAAAAAATACAAAATCGTTTTGTACAAGTCCTTCTACATTTCCTGTTATTGTTACAACATTTCCGGCACCTGAGGCACTAGACGTAACAGATCTTACTGTTGCTAATGAGTTGCCTGATGGTAAGGTAACTTCCATAGTAGAGGCTTGAACATTACTTACTGCAAGTGCTTTTCCATTTAACCAAGAATTAGCCGCTTCTTGCAAGTAAACAAAGTCGTATGTACTACCTGCATTTCCATATGCTGGAGAATTACTTGACCCTGTACTTACAGTAACAGTACTTCCAGAAGCACTTACATTTACTGCACTTGAACTCTGTAATGAATTATCACTTATTAAAAAGTTTCCTAAACTTAAAGAGGAAGGACTTGAAATTGCTGTACTATCTTCAAATACTGCAATATGTTTATATTCTAAACCAATATGTCCAGTTCCTGTTGTTGGGGACACCCTAACTAAATCTGTATTAAGTTGCCTATATGTGGGTACACTAAATTCATTATAAAAACTATTTGTTGTTGTTCCAGGATAAATTACACCACTATTGTTTAAAGCCTTAATTATACTGCTGTTACTATAATAAGTAAGATATAGTTCATCACTTGTTGTAGGTGCTACTCTTAAATTTAATACATGAGTATTACTTGCTAGAGTAGTTGTACTAAAACTGTAATCCTTAGATGTTGCTGGAGTGTAATTTGTATTATCTCCACTTAACACAGTATCGTTTTTTATTACTACTACATCTGTTGCTTTAAAGTTTTCATTTGTAGAAATACTTTTTATATTATTAGGTGTAAATGTTAAAGTATTTGCTGTAGTTAGAGTTTGGTTTGAGGATAATGTTATATTTGCATTGTCAATTGCTGTTACTGTTACTGTACCTGTTACTTCGTTTCCTGTAACAACGTCTCCAACTTCTATAAAAGCATTTGATGAACTTAATACAACAACATTAGAACCTGATATATTTGCACTTACTGTACCTGTTACTACTGTGGTTATATTGCCTTCAAAAACAGTTAGTCCACTTCCTGTAAATGTATTTGAATCTGTTGTCCATTGTGCAGTAGTGGATACACCATCAAAATGTCCTGCTAGTAATCTTTTATGGGGAACTGTAAAATGTAAAATTCTAGTATTTGCAATATCCTGTGTTAGAGATACAGCACTAGTTGTGGATTCAAAACTACTAATATTAGATGTTGTTGCATTGATATCTCCACCAATGTAAACCTGACTGCTATCTAATGCTAAACCTAATTCCCCTGCCCTCAAAGGTTGAGGAAGGTCCTGTTTTAAACCTCTACGATTTTGTATTCTTGAAATAACTACGTTGTTATTTGATGTTGCCATACTAATAATTCTCCTGAACTACTAGTATTTATCATTTTCCTTTTATTTGGAATAATAACTTGCTAGTCTATCTGACCATTTATCACAATATTTTTCATATTCTTCGCCAGATATAGTAAAGTCTTTAAAATTACCATCTCTGTCTACCATTAATATTGCTACTTTAGATATGTTTGTGCCAAACATTTCATTGTGTGCTAGTGAATATGCACAACCTTGCATAAAATAATCTTCAATCCATTCACGTTTTTTCATTTTTTTAGCAGTTTTAAAATCTATAATGGCTTCTTCTCCCTCATACATTCCAATACCATCTGCTGTTCCGGCATATAAACCTTGTGCAATAAGTCCTACTTCAACACCGTAAATTTCATCTACTTTTGTTAGGCCTTTTTCTATCATTTCTGTAACCATATTTTTAGCCATTATACTGATATGATTGTTGCCTTTAATTTCGTAATCTTCTTGTAGTATAAATTTTTCTAAAGCATTATGTACTTTAGT
>TARA_B100001057_G_scaffold349948_1_pt1 | contig 10839 bp, 10 predicted proteins | sample TARA_B100001057 | Tara Oceans TARA_B100001057 (sample SAMEA2621839) | marine metagenome | biome: marine biome (ENVO:00000447); feature: surface water layer (ENVO:00002042); material: "saline water (ENVO:00002010), including plankton (ENVO:xxxxxxxx)" | depth 5 m | reverse complement strand
ACAGCATACGATAAGAATGTTCCAATATTTTGTCCAGCATTTACAGACTCTAGCGCAGGTTTTGGTTTAGTAATACATCAGGAAAAAAATCCAAAAAAACATATTACCATAGACTCAATAAGGGAGTTTAGAGAACTTACTGAAATAAAAATTCAATCTAATAGTTCAGGTCTATTTATGGTTGGAGGAGGAGTTCCGAAAAACTTTATTCAGGATACTGTTATTTGCGCTGAGCTTCTTGGAAAAGAAGTCGAGATGCATAAGTATGCAGTGCAAATTACTGTAGCGGACTCTAGGGATGGAGCTTGTAGTAGCTCAACTCTTAAAGAAGCTAGTTCCTGGGGCAAAGTAGATATTACCAAAGAACAAATGGTTTTTGCTGAGGCCACAAGTGTTTTGCCTCTAATCGCTAGTGATGCTTATCATAAAGGTGAATGGAAAAAAAGAGAAAGAAAAAACTTCTCAAAAATATTTTAGGATGAAAATTCCAATTTATCAGGTTGACGCTTTTACATCTAAGATATTTAAAGGTAATCCAGCAGCCGTATGTCCATTGAACGAATGGTTGCCAGATCATATAATGCAAGAAATTGCAAAAGAAAATAATTTATCAGAAACTGCTTTTTTTGTTAACAAAAAAAATCCATTTAACATTCGTTGGTTTACTCCAGTGTCTGAACTAGATTTGGCAGGACATCCTACACTTGCCACTGCACACGTAATTATCAAAGAATTAAATTTTAAAATAAATGAAATTATTTTTAAGACAAAAATTGGAGATACGTTAACTGTAACAAAAAATAAAAATCAATTAATAATGAATTTTCCTTCAAGGCCTCCCAAGATATATGATAATATTTCACTAGTTTCAGAAGCTTTAGGAAAAAAACCTATAACTCTTTTACGTCATAGAGATGCTGTTGCAATATTCGAGAGCGAAGATGATATAAAGTCTATCAGCCCAAATATGGAAAAATTAAAAAAACTAGATTGTCCTGCTGTAATAGTTACCGCTCCAGGCAAAAAAGCAGATTTTGTATCTAGAAATTTTGCGCCAAAATTAGGAATACCAGAAGATCCTGTGACTGGTTCAGCACATTGTGAATTAATTCCATATTGGTCCAAAACTCTCAATAAAAAAAAGCTATTAGCATTTCAAATTTCTGATAGGGGAGGTATACTTTATTGTACTCATAATGAAGACAGAGTAACAATAGGCGGTGAGGCTGTTACTTTTTTAAGGGGCGAAATTGAAATATAAATTTATGGATTAATCGTGGAATATCTTTCAAATAAAAATGGCTTTCTTGGAATAGACAACAAATTTAATTTCAAAGAAAAAGTTATCATTGTACCTTTTGGTCTCGAAAAAACTGTGAGCTACGGAAGGGGAACAAAAAATGGACCTAAGGAGATTATTAAAGCTTCTCACCAAGTGGAACTTTATGATGAAGAATTTAATTGTGAACCCTTCAAAAAAATTGGGATTAAAACCCTCAAGCCGTTTAAAATTGAAAAAGATATAAAAAAAGCTCTTAGTAAAATTTCAAATATAAATAAAAAAATTTTAGATAAAAACCTTTTTCCAATGACTTTTGGTGGTGAACATTCAATTACTCCAGGTTGTATTTCACCTTTTGTAAAAAAATATAAAGATGTTTGTCTTCTACATTTTGACGCTCACGCTGATTTAAGAGACAAATATAATGGTGAAAAATTTTCTCATGCTTCAGCGATAAGAAGATGCCTAGATTATTCGAATGTATCTGTGATATCATTTGGAATTAGAAATATTTCAATAGATGAAATTCCTTTTTTAAAAAAAAACTCCTCTAGGATAAATATTTTTTGGGCAAAAGATAAGAATAAATGGAATATAGCTAAATTTAAGAAATTAATTAAAAATAAAAATGTTTATTTAACATTTGATGTTGATGGGTTAGACTTAAGTATAATGCCAGCAACTGGCACACCTGAACCTGGTGGTTTATTATGGAATGAAGTGCTTAGAATAATTAAAATAGCAGCAAAAAATTCTAATATTGTTGGAGCAGATATAAATGAACTATCCCCAATTAAAGGTTTTAATTCATATAATTTTCTTGTAGCAAAATTAGCTTACAAAATTTTATCATACAAATTTTTATATTAAACTTTAAGTGGTTTAATAGTTCCAAGTAATAATTTAAAAGGAATTAACATTAATAATGCAACAATAATTTTTACTGCCAAATCACCAAGAGATAATGTCAGCCAAGGTATACCTGTTCCATAAAATGAAATTGAAAAGAACAAGAAAGTATCAATCGTAGATCCTATGAATGAAGAGGTTAATGGTGCAACAAACCATTTTTTTTTTCGTAATTGATCAAAAATTTTTACATCTAGTAACTGAGCAACCAAGAAAGCTGTTCCAGATCCTATTGCAATTCTAACCGAAATTAAATCAGTAAAGTTAGTAGAAAAGACGAGAGTAAAGGAAATTCCAATTATAAATCCTATGTAAACTATTCTTCTTGCAATCATTTTTCCATAAGATCTATTGGCTAAATCAGTTATCAGAAAAGCAATAGGATAACTAAAAGCTCCATAAGTTAAAATCTCTTCCAGACCATAGTATTTTATTGGAAATTGAACTAAATAATTTGAAGATAATACAACAACTCCCATTAAAAATGAAAGTGTTAAAAACAATTTATTCATTATAAAGTTTTGGCTTCAGACTTTTTCTTATATGGAGATTTAATAAGTATACCCTTTTTCAATTTTTTAAGTCGTGGGGATAAATTTTTATTTTTTACAGTTCTAAGAAATTCATCGAAGCTACCCTTTTTATCGACAGACCTTACTCCAGAATTACTGACGGTCAACTTTAAGCTTCTTTTCATCAACTCACTTGTAAATTTTACTTTTTTTAAATTAGGTAAAAATCTTCTTTTAGTTTTATTGTTAGCATGACTAACATTATGTCCCTTCATGGGGATTTTACCAGTTAATTCACATTTTTTTGACATAATAATATTGCTTATATAAGGATAGAAGATGAATGCGTCAAGTTTAATAGATTTAAGAAAGAGTTTTATTTCCTACGATTTCTCGAAAATTCTTAACTCCATCTCTAATTAATAATTCTTTTAAGTCTTTTTTTATTATACCAGCAATATTTGGTCCTTTAAATACCATTCCTGTATAAAGTTGAACAAAATCAGCCCCAGCAAGAAACTTGTCATAAGCTGCTTGTCCAGAGTCAACTCCACCTACACCTATTATTGTAATTTTGCCTTTTAATAATTTATAAAATTTATTAATTAAAGAGTTACATCTTTTCTCAATGGGCTTTCCAGATAGTCCTCCCTTCTGATGATTCTGAGCACTAATAAGACCATTTCTTAAAACATCTGACGTATTTGAAATTATAATTGCATTAATTTTATTTTTTAAAAGAATTTCTGAAATTAAGTAAATTTGATTTTCATTTATGTCAGGTGAAATTTTTACAACAATCGGAATAGTTGATTTTAGATCATCTTTTTCTTTTTGAATTAATTGAAGTAGTTCCTCTAACTTTGTTTCTTCGTGAAAATTTCTTAAATTTTCTGTATTTGGAGAAGAAATATTAATAGTAATATAGTCTGCAACTTCATGAAAAGTTTTTATTCCAATTAAGTAATCATTCATTCTATCGGTGGAGTCTTTATTTGGACCAATATTTATTCCAAGTAATCCAAGCTTATTATTTGATTTTATTCTATCTAAAATAATTTCAGATCCTTGATTATTAAAACCTAATCTATTTATTAAAGCTTCATCTTCAACTAATCTAAAAACTCTTGGTTTAGGATTTCCAAATTGCTTTAATGGAGTAATTGTCCCAACTTCAACAAATCCAAAACCAAGTCTGAATAAAGAGTTGTAAACTTCAGCATTTTTATCAAAACCAGCTGCTATTCCTATTGGGTTATCTAATTCTTTTTCAAAAATTTTAGTTTTAAATATTGGATCATTTTTAATCTCATCAAAGACATTTGAAACTAAGTTAAATTTTAAAGATTGAATTGCTAAGTTATGTGCTTTTTCTGGATCAATTTTAAATATAAAAGGTCTGATTTTTGAATACATCATTTTAATTTACTAATTAATAGCTGTTTAGTTTCTTTAACACCAAAAAAACTTATGAAAAATCCCATTCTGGGTCCATTTTCATCTCCAAAAAATACCTCGTAAATTAATTTAAACCAATCTCTCAAATTTTCAGAATAACCATTTTCTTTGCCAGTAGAATATATTAGGGTTTGTATTTCTTCAGGTGACATATCATCATTACATTTTTCAAGAGTTTTTACTAAACTTTGAAGAGCTATTTTTTCTGACTCATTTGGGTATTTATATTTTTTTTGAGATTTAATTACATCATTAAAATATTTAATAGCATAACTTACTAATCCATCAAAAATTGGGAAATCATTTTCAGAAATATCTGGTTTATATTTTTTAACAAATTTCCATAGTAATTCCTTACTGTCGGCATTGCTCGTTTCCACTAAATTAAGAAGCATAGAAAAAGACATAATCATATCCTCTTTAGGAATATTTCCATTATGCACATGCCAGACGGGATTCATTAATAATTGAAGTTCATTTTGTTTTTTTGATTTTTCAATTAAATCCAAGTAATCATCGACAGCTTTAGGAACTATTTCTTTATATAGTTTTTTAGCTCTTTTAGGATTTTGATACATATATAAAGATAAGCTTTCTGGTGAAGCATAATTCAGCCATTGATCTATTGTGATACCATTTCCTTTTGATTTAGAAATTTTTTCACCCTTTTCATCCAAAAATAATTCATATGCAAAGCCAGATGGATTTTTCTTACCAATAAGTTTAATTATTTTTGTAGATAATATCGCACTTTCAATTAAATCTTTCCCATACATTTCAAAGTCAACGTCGAGCGCATACCATCTCATTGCCCAATCAACTTTCCATTGCAATTTGCAATTACCATCTAAAATACTTGTTTCAATTTTCTCTCCTTTATTATCAAAAACTATTTTTGATTTTTCCTTATTAATTTCCAAAACAGGTATCTCCAAAACATGACCTGTATTAGGGCAAATAGGTAAAAAAGGGCTATAAGTTTTTTGACGCTCTTTTCCTAATGTAGGAATAATTATTTCCATTATTCTCTCATAATTTTCTAAAATAATTTTTAATGTTGGATTGAAAAAACCATTTTTATAAAGTGTAGTCGAGCTTTTGAAATTATACTTAAATTTAAAACTATTTAGAAATTTTTTTAACATTTCATTATTATGCTCTCCAAAACTTTTATATTTTTTAAATGGATCGGGAACCTGTGTTAGCGGCTTATGCAAATTTTCATTTAATAATTTTTGATTTGGTACATTTTCTGGAACCTTTCTAAGACCATCCATATCATCTGAAAAAGTTATAATCTCGGTAGGAATATCTGATAATTGACTTAAAGCATTTACTAACATTGACGTTCTGGCTACCTCACCAAAAGTACCAATATGTGGTAGACCACTTGGACCATATCCAGTCTGAAGCGTAATTTTACCTTTTTTTTCAATTAACGATTTTCTTTCACGAAGTATTTTATTTGCCTCTACAAAAGGCCACGCACTTGTTTTTTCTAAATTTTCTTTTTTGATCATGAATTACACATATAATAAATCTTAAATTAGTGATTTTATTAATTCTTATAGAGTTGAAATTTATTTACCATAAAATAATGTTCTTTCAAAATGTCTAATTACAAAACTGTTTTTTTTACCCTTGGAATTTTACAAGTAATTTTGGGTGTATCTATGTTCATACCAATAATTGCTCAATTCGTATTTTCAGAGATAGATTCATCATTTTTTGGTGCATCAATAGTAACTATCATTTTTGGTACTCTATTTTTTTTATCGAATTTAGATCATGATAAAAAATTAAATTTACAACAAGCGTTTTTATTAACTGCTTTATCATGGCTTAGTATTGCAATTTTTGGATCACTTCCTTTTATTTTTTCTTCAATTGGTCTATCAGTAACTGATGCTTTTTTTGAAAGCATGTCTGGAATTACAACAACGGGTTCCACTATAATCTCTGACTTGGAAAGTGCGCCAAAAGGTATTCTCTTATGGAGAGCAATTTTGCAGTGGTTAGGAGGTATCGGTATAATTGTTATGGCTATTACTCTAATGCCAATTATGAATGTAGGTGGAATGCAATTATTTAAAATTTCAAGTAACGACTCATCAGAAAAAATACTTCCAAAATCAAAAGAGATAGCTTTGAGATTAATCTATATTTACTCATTTTTAACAGCATTATGTGCAATAACTTATTGGATATTTGGAATGGGTAAATTCGACAGTCTAACTCACTCTATGACAACTATAGCTACTGGTGGATTTTCAAATTATAATGAGTCAATTGGTTACTTTAATAGTATATCAATTGAAATTTCATCAATAATTTTCATAATCTTAGGTAGCTTACCTTTTATTGCTTATATTAAATTTATGAGTGGTGATAAAAAAATTTTTATAAGGGATATTCAAATAAAAACTTTTATAAAAATAATAATAGTATCTATAATTATACTTTCTATTTACCTATTAATGAATGATAGTAATGAATTAAATTTAAGAGCTATCATTTTTAATACAATATCAATTTTAACTGGAACTGGTTATGTTAATGCTGAATTTGATAGCTGGGGTAGTTTTCCATTAACTTTATTTATAATTTTAATGTTTATAGGTGGTTGTGCAGGATCTACTACTTGTGGAATTAAAATTTTTAGAGTTCAAATCTTATATTTATTCATAGTAAATCAATTAAAAAAAATTATTTATCCAAAAGGTATATTTGTAATGAAATATGATCAAAACACAGTAGATGATAAATTTATTGCTTCTATTATTTCTTTTATCTACTTTTATTTCGTAATTTTTTTTCTTCTTACCGCCTTACTTACTTTAACTGGACTTGATTTTATTACTGCAATTTCTGGGGCTGCAACTTCGATTTCAAATGTCGGCCCTGGTCTAGGCCCTGTTATTGGTCCTAATGGAGATTTTTCATCTTTGCCAGATATTTCTAAATGGGTTTTAACTATAGGAATGATTTTGGGTAGACTAGAGCTATTTGCAATATTAGTATTATTTTTACCTTCATTTTGGAGAAATTAAATATGGAAGAAATAAAAAAAAAATCATGGCTCTCTTCTCTCTCAATTTATAAAGATATCAGAATGCTAAGAATCTTACTTCTTGGTTCTATAAGTGGCTTTCCCTGGGTATTAATCGCTAGTAGTTTGAGTCTTTGGCTGAAGGAGGAGGGATTAAGTAGATCAACTATAGGATGGGCAGGTTTAATTTTTGGTGTTTATGCTTTTAATTATTTGTGGGCACCAATTATTGATAGAATTCAAATACCATTACTTACAAAAAAATTAGGCCATAGAAGAGGATGGATTGTTCTAATGCAAATTATCATTTTACTAAGTTTGTTGATCTGGAGTTTTATTAATCCAGCTGAAAATTTAGCTTTAATAATAACTGTTGGCCTTATTATTGCTATTGCGTCGGCTACTCAAGACATAACAGTTGATGCTTTAAGAATAGAACAAATTAAAGAAAATGAGGGAAAGTCTATGGCAGCTGGTGCAGCAATGGCTGTTGTTGGTTGGTGGACTGGATATAAATTGGGTGGAGTTGTAGCTTTATTTACAGCTGAATTTCTTGAAAACTTAGGCATTACTAATTATTGGCAATCTACTTTTTTAATTTTAGGAATTATAGTTATTCTAATGAATATTGGATTAATGTTTGTGCATGAACCATCTATTACAGATAGAAAAGACAAACAAAAAGAGACTGATAAATTAATTGAAAGAAAACTTGGAGATAGTAATTCAATAACAAACTTTATAGCTTACATCGCAGGAACAATTGGGGGCCCAGTTATCAGTTTTTTTAAAAAAAATGGTTTTGCTATTGCTGCATGGATTTTAGGTTTTGTTTTTCTATTTAAAATTGGTGAGGCGTTTATGGGCAGAATGTCAATAGTTTTCTATAAAGAGATTGGATTTTCAAAAGGTCAAATTGCCATTTATTCAAAAGGACTTGGTTGGATTACTACTGTAGTATTTACATTATTGGGTGGTTTAATGGCTATGAAAGCAGGGACTATTAAGACTATGTTTTTTGCTGGAGGATTAATGGCTATAACAAATCTTTTATTTGCAGTCTTAGCTTGGACAGGAAAATCTGAAATTTTATTTTCTATTGCTGTAATTGCAGATGATATTACAGCTGCATTTGCGACTGTAGCTTTTGTTGCTTTTATTTCTTTGCTCGTCGACAGAACTTATACTGCAACTCAATATGCTTTACTCGCCTCAATAGGTACTGCAGGAAGAACAACATTAGCTTCATCATCAGGAGCGTTAGTTGATTGGTTAAATGGTGATTGGGGAACATTTTTTATATTAACAACAGTAATGGTCATTCCCTCTCTAATTTGTTTGTGGCTAATAAAAGATAAAATAAAAATCGGTGAAAAATAATCTTTACTTCATTGGTAGTTTTTCAAATATTTATCGAAGACCCTCAAAAAACTCTGAGGTTACATCTCAGATAATCTATGGTGAAAGATTTAAAATTATTTCTAAAAAAAAAAATTGGATTAGAATAAAAACATTATTTGATAATTATATTGGGTACATCAAAAATAGTGAATATGTTAAAAATATTAATCCAAACTATAAAGTAAGTAAACTTAAAGCGAAAATTTATAAAAAACCAAATATAAGAACAAAAAAATGGCTGACTTTTGGATCAAAGCTAGAAGCTATATATGAAAATAACAAATTTATAAAAATTCAAAAAAATAAATGGATTAAAAAGATGGATATCCAAAAGATAAAGCAACAAGAAAAAAATTTTGTAAAAATTTTTAAAAAATTTTTAGGAGTTAAATACGTTTGGGGAGGGAAAGTATACAAGGGTATTGATTGTTCTGCATTGTTACAGATGTATTTTTTTTATAATAATTTATTTTATCCAAGAGATACAAAAGACCAAGTAAAATATTCAAAAGGAAAGTTAAAAATAAAAGAATTTACAAAAGGTGATATTATATTTTGGAAGGGACATGTAGCCATATGTTTAAATTCAAAAAAACTAATTCATGCATATGGACCTAAGAAAAAAGTTCTAATCATGCCAATTAAAGACACGATTGATTTAATTCAAAAAACAGCAAAGCTTTACGTAAAAAAAGTAGCAAGAATCTGATATCAATTTCTTCCAAAATCTGGTTTATCAATATCTTGTTTTAATTTGATAATTTTTGATCTTACTTTTTTAGTTTTTATAAGTTTTTTTAACATCGACTTATTATTTCTAGTATTAATATCTCTCTTAAAATCGTTTAAATTTTTAATAAATAGATCAATAGCTTTTGAAATGTTTTTTTTATTATCAAAGAAAATATCTCTCCACATAATTTCATTTGATGCTGCTATTCTAGAAAAATCTCTTAGTCCCCCAGCACTAAATTTAATCAACTTATAATTTTGCTTTTTTTCAAAATCTTGAGCAGATTTTACTAAATTGTATGCTACTAAATGAGGTAAATGACTTGTAATTGAAAAGATTTTATCATGTTTATTAGGAGACATAATAATAACTTTTGAACCAATTTTTTCCCAAAAATTTTTTAAAATAATTAAATTGTTTTTTAAAGTCTTTTTCTCTTTTATTAAAATACACCATCTATCTACAAACATATTATCTTTTCCATATTCTGGTCCACTTACTTCTGATCCAGCAATTGGATGACTTGGTATCCAATGAATACCTTTCTTCAAAAATTTTTTAATTATCTTTGAAGACTGAATTTTGGAAGAGCCTATATCTGTAATTAATGTTTTTGGTAAAATGAAATTATTTATTTTCAAAATAATCTTTTTATATTCACTCATGGGGGTACAAAAAATAATAAGATCTGAATTAATTACTCCGTCTTTCAAAGATCTGATAGGTATACCATGCAATTTCAATTTTTTTATTTTTGCTAAATTACGCTGTGACTTTTCATAAATAAATATTTTTTTTGCTAATTTTTTTTTATGTATACTTCTCAATAAAGAAGAACCCAACAAACCACAACCAATGATCAGAATATTTTTCATTAACTTAGTACTTTTCTAGTAACACTCATAAATTTCAAATTTTCAGCTTTAGATCCGATAGTTAATCTTAATTTATTTTTAATATGATAACCTTCTTCTGTTGATCTCAAAATAACCCCTCTTTTTTTAAGTTCATCATACAAATATTTTGCAGAGTATTTACTTTTCTTAAAGTTAAGAAACAAAAAATTTGCAGAAACTGCATTAGTATAAATATTGTAATTTTCCAAAAATTTTTTAATCTTTTTAGCGTAAAAAATATTATGTTTTATTGATTTTAAAATAAATTTTTTATCCTTAAGTGATTCTATTGCTGCTTTCTGAGCTATTCCGTTCACATTGAAAGGTGGTTTAATAATATTAAGTGCATTAATTATTTTTTGTGACCCATACCCCCATCCTACTCTAAGAGAAGCAAGTCCGAACATTTTTGAAAATGTCCTTAAAATGAATACATTATTTTTATTCTTGAATAATTCAAGACCTGATGTGTAATCTGTATTTTTCATATATTCAGCATAAGCATCATCAATAACTAGTAAAATTCTTTTGTTCAACTTTGCTCTAAGCTCCAATACTTCTTTTTTAGTTAAATAAGTTCCAGTTGGATTATTTGGATT
>TARA_B100001057_G_scaffold146381_1_pt1 | contig 10845 bp, 8 predicted proteins | sample TARA_B100001057 | Tara Oceans TARA_B100001057 (sample SAMEA2621839) | marine metagenome | biome: marine biome (ENVO:00000447); feature: surface water layer (ENVO:00002042); material: "saline water (ENVO:00002010), including plankton (ENVO:xxxxxxxx)" | depth 5 m | reverse complement strand
TTGAAAACTATTTGACCGTTATTCATTATTGCCATTTGAGTGCATAATTCTCTTACATCATCAACTATATGAGTGGAAAGAATAACGATTACGTCATCACCCACATCAGAAATTAGATCGTAGAATCTATTTCTTTCTCCTGGATCTAGTCCTGCTGTAGGTTCATCAACAATTAATACTTTCGGATTTCCAATTAAAGCTTGGGCAATTCCAATTCTTTGCTTCATTCCACCTGAAAAGCCCTTTACATTTTTATTTCTCTTATCAAATAAATTAACTTTTTGAAGCAAATAATTTACTAAATCTTTTCTTTCTTTTTTGTTAGTAATGCCCTTGAGTGTTGCAATATGATCTAGTAATTGTTCTGCTGATATTCTTGGATAAACCCCAAATTCCTGAGGTAAATATCCTAGATATTTTCTAAATTCCTGACTATTTTCTAAAACATCAAGTTCATCAAAAAAAATAGATCCTTTGTCTGGATCTTGAAGTGTTGCAATGGTTCTCATCATTGAAGATTTTCCGGCTCCATTTGGTCCAAGTAGACCAAACATTCCACTAGATATTTCAATAGAAATATCGTCTAATGCCCTGACACCATTAGGATAGGTTTTTGAAAGATTTTTTAATTTTAGCATATTTGTAAAAAAAATTTTTGAATTGCAATGTAATCTTAAAATATCATTACTTTATATATTTGTTTGATAATTTTGAATTATGAAGATTATTAGAATATTATTCTTTTTTTTCTGCCTTACATTTTTTAGTGTCAATTCTCAGGAGATCGCTGGTAAGGTATTGGATAGTCTTAATCTTGATCCAATTCAATTTGCTACAATAATTACAAATTTTAATTCCAATACCATCACAAATGAAGACGGGTATTTTAAAGTCATAAAAAACTCTTCCTTTACTGATAATGATTCTATTTACATATCCTCAATTGGCTATTCTTCAGTTAGATATGCTGTCGAAAGTCAGCTAGAAGTAGATAATTTAAATATATTATTACCTCCAAAATCAATCGATCTAGAATCCGTTACTGTACAAAACAGAGAAAAACTTAGTGTTGAACAAATTCTTAAAAATGTTAGAAATAACGTAATGAAAACACATGAATTTGGTTACAGGAAAAAAAGAATTTTTCGTAGAGCAACGGATATGTCTGCGATAACTAGATTTGATATAAAAATTAAAAATTCTTCTATAAAAGAGTTTGACCAAGCCCTTTTTGATAGTGTTACTAATTCAATCCCAAGAAAGAATAATTCTTATTATGAGGTCATTTCCGAATATCATGGTAATCTTAATGATCCAGAAATCCAAAAAATTAATATTATTAAGTCATTAGTGTTAAAGAATGAGGAAGGAGAGATCACTATTAATGCAATAGAGGAGAAGATACAGCCTATTGTTGATTTACGAATGAAACCTGATTCATATTTTAAATTTAGATCAGGAATTTTTCCAGTTGATATTGAGGCTGATGGAGTTAATTTTAGATCAATCGATTCAACAAATATAGATCAGTTAAAAAAAATAGAACAATCTAAAAAAGATGAAATAAAATCTTATAATGAATCAAACAGAAACATAACTAGAAACTTTACAAATGATTATCTGAAGAATGGAAAAAAATTAAATTTTGAAATCTTTAAAAGTCCAAGAAAATTTAAATTTATTCTTGAAAAGTTAGCTTATATAGGATATGAACCAGTTTACGTTATTAATTTTTCACCTAATTCATCAAGCGCGAAATATAGGGGAAAAATATATGTACATGCTGATGATTTTTCACTAATTAGATACGATTATCAAAATACTAAACTGATAAGGGATTTCAATTTATTGGGTGTCTCTTTCAGTGTTGATGATAATTATGGAACTAGGATTTTTAAAAAAAACGATAGTGGTAAGTATGATTTATATTACTTCAGTAATTCTTATAAGACCTCATTTGGACTGGATAGACCTTTAAAAATAATTGAAAAGAATAAAAATGTGAAGGGAAGAAGGAAGCAAAATCAACTGAAGATGCAACTAAATTTTAATGGAAACAATCAAACTAAAGTACAGTACATTGTTTTGAGTGACTCAATATCTTCAAAATCTGAGTATGATCAAATTATCAATAAAGAGGCAAATCTCCCTACTAAAGTCATTGAATATGACCCTAATTTTTGGAGTGATTACAACATACTTGAACCAACTCAAATCCTTAAAGATTTTAAAATTGAAAACTGATTTTTAAATGGAAAAGCTAGTTTTTATAACTCGATATTTTCCATTATGGGTAATAAGTTTATCATTCTTATCTCTTTATAATCCAGCTATATTTATTTGGTTTTCAGGAGACATGATTACATATGGTTTGGCAGGAATTATGTTAGGAATGGGATTAACTTTAAAAATTAGCGATTTTAAACAAATTTTAAAAACTCCATTATGGATATTAATTGGTCTATTGTTACAGTTTACTGTTATGCCTATTTTGGGTTGGTATTTAGCAAAAACTTTTGATTTACCAACTTTTTTTGCCGTAGGATTAATTTTAGTTTCATGTTGCCCAGGTGGAACTGCATCGAATGTAATAGTTTATCTAGCGAGGACAAATCTGGCTTTATCAGTTTCAATGACAACTATTTCAACCTTATCTGCAATAATTTTTACACCTTTTTTAACCTCCTTTTATTCTGGAGCTTATTTAGAGGTTGATTCATTTGGATTATTTATTAGTACTTTCAAGATTGTGTTAATACCTATAGTTTCAGGAGTAATGCTTAATTTTTTTGTGCCAAAATTAACAAATAAAATCATTCCTTTTGCTCCTCCATTGGCGGTTGTTTTAATATGTTTAATAGTTGCGAGTATTATAGGTCAAGGAAAAGAAATAATAATAAATTCTGGATTGAACTTAATTATATCATTAATTATATTGCATTTTTTGGGCTTTCTTTTAGGATTTATTTTTTCCTATTTAATGACTAAAAATAAGATAATTTCAAAAACAATATCAATCGAGGTCGGAATGCAAAACTCCGGCTTAGGAGCAGTTCTGGCAAAAGAAAATTTTATAAATCCATCAACCGCAATTCCTTCAGCAATTTCTAGTTTAATTCATTCAATATTTGGTAGTATATTTGTTGTATTGTTTAAGGAGAAATAATATATCCTAGGATTCATAAAACAAAACTAAATGAAAATTAAAATTTTATACATTATAATAATATTTACTATCGTAAATGCTTGTGGTCCAAATCAAATTGTCCCAAATGCAATTGATGTAACTTTACTTAGTGATAAAGTTAGGCCTCAAGATGACTTTTATAATTTTGTCAATTCTAAATGGATTGAAGATAACGAAATTCCCGATGATAAAACAAGATGGGGAGTTACTGGGGTTCTGAGAGAAAATACCGCAAAAGATTTATTATCAATTTTAAATGAAAGTGCATCTGATGATAATATAAATAATGATTCTGATGAGGCAAAAGCAGTTTTATTTTTTAATTTAATTAAGGATACTATATCAAGAAATCGCTCTGGGGTTAAATTAATTAAACCCTTCATTGAAAGAATTAAATCAATATCATCAATTATTGATCTCCAAGTAATTATGGAGGATTATTTAAAACTAGGTCTAGGTTCAAAGCCATTTATAAGTTTTTCAATATTTTCGGATTTAAAAGATAGTAACAAGAATGCTCTTTATTTATCATCTGGTCAATTAGGACTTCAAAGAGATTATTATATTAACAACGATGACGATTCTAAAAATATAATTTCTAAATACGAAAAGCACATAGCTCGAATGTTTATTCTCTCTGGTTTTAATAATGATGACGCAGTTTCTATAGCAAGTAATGTTTTGTCAATTGAAAAACAAATTGCCATGGAGACAATGGATAAGGTTGAAAGAAGAGATCCGAACAAAATATATAATCCCAGATCCATTGAAGAATTATCCAGCCTTTCTAAAAGTATTAAATGGGACCAATATTTTACCAATCTAGGTATAAATAATCTTGAGAATTTGATTGTTGATGATTTAGATTATATTAAAAGTTTAGATAAAATACTTAGGATCAATCCAGTCGATCATTTAAAAGATTATGTGCTCTGGTGTTTGATCGATGTCTCTGCAAGTATTCTTACAAATGAAATGGATCGCGCAAACTGGGATTTTTATAGCAAAACATTAAGAGGTGCAAAAAAACAAGAACCCTTTGATAAAAGTTCTATGAGAGTTGTTAACTCATATCTTCCTGAACCATTAGGTAAGCTTTATGTAGCCAAAAAATTTCCTCCAAAAGCTAAAGATCAAATTATTGAATTAGTAGATAATTTAGTAATTGCTTACAAGAAAAGGATCGATAATCTTACCTGGATGGATGAATCAACCAAGTTAAAAGCATTTGAAAAATTAGAAAAAATTAAGTACAAGGTTGGGTATCCTGATAATTGGGAAGATTTTTCCAAATTAAATATATCTAAAGATGAAACTAAGTCTTATTTTGACGCTTTTTTAAAAATTCGAAAGTTTTATTTAAGTGACAATATTGCTGAGCTTAATAAGCCAGTAGATAAATCTAAATGGTTTATGTCTCCTCAAACTGTTAATGCCTATTATAGTCCATTATTTAATGAAATTGGATTTCCTGCAGCAATTTTACAACCTCCATTTTTCAATTATAATGCTGATGCAGCTGTAAACTATGGTGCAATTGGGGCTGTAATCGGTCATGAGATATCTCATGGTTTTGATGATAGTGGAGCTGATTTTGATGCAAATGGAAATTTAGTTAATTGGTGGTCCGAAAGTGACCTTCTTGAATTCAATAATTTAGGTGATAGACTTGCTGAACAATATAGCTCTATTGAGGTTTTACCAGATGTTTTTATTAATGGTAAGTTCACTCTTGGAGAAAACATTGGTGATCTAGGTGGTGTCCATGCTGCTTACGATGCCCTTCAGATACATCATGATAAGTATGGAAAACCTGATTTAATTGATGGTTATTCTGCAGATCAACGTTTTTTTATAGCTTATGCCAGATCCTGGAGATCTAATATAAGAGAACAAAGTTTGAGAAACCAGATTAAATCAGATCCTCATTCTCCAGGCTATAATCGAGGTAACCAACCGCTGAAAAACATGGACGAATTTTATTCAGCATTCAAAGTTAAAGAAAGTGACTCGATGTATTTAGAACCCTCTAAAAGAGTATACATATGGTAAAATATAGGCATTTAAGTTAAAATAAAGTGCCATATTTTATTTATTCATTTACACCTTTGAGTCTTTCGTGGACAAAAAACTCTTGAATTTTACCATCAGATATTCTAGCATCAATAATTTGAGATGCATTTACTTCTTTTCCTTCAATAGTAAGTATTAAGTCATGTCCAGCTGTTACCCATTCTCTTAGCTCACCTCCTTTTGTAGTTAAATCATTTGCAATGATATATTTAATTTTCCAGGTGGGTGAGTTTTGGTCGAACCACTGAGTTAAAAACTCAATATGTGCATCTATTCCATCTACAAATTCACCCCTTGGACCTCTTGCTTTAAATATTTTTGAATCCAATGATTTTATGGCACTAAAGTCTCTTTCGTTGTGGGCCTTTATATAATTTTCCCATATTTCAATATTAGATAAAGAACCAACTTCTAAATCTCTCTTTTCACCCTCATCAGAAATATCATACCCAATTTTTGAACTTTTTTCATTTGCTTCTTCAGTAAAATTTTCATTACTCTCAAAATTTACACATGAAATTATTATAGTTAATACAGTTATTAATAGTATAAAATTTTTCATTTTCTTGTAATTTTTTTTATTTAGAGTTTACTTTTTTTTTGTTAAATGGAGGTTAAAAATTATCTTTTTCAAATTCTTCTAAAGACCATGTTAGTTCAGGATTTTCAATAAAATCGGGTTCATCACCAATAGCTCTAGCATGTATATCTATATCTTGATCTTGAAAATTAACAATCCAATAATCAATTTTTTTGATTTTTGATATTCCCTCAATTAGTTTTGCATCAATATTGTGTTCTTTTTTTAGATGGTAAGCAAAAAAATAACAGCTTTTCCAACTTTGTTCTTCTTTTGGCTTAAAATTTTTAAGAAATCCTAATATTATTTTTTCTCTTTCCATTTAAAAATTTAAAATAATTAATTTTTTGTAAGTTTTTTTATAGCTACCCACTGCTTCAACATTTCTCTATATTCTGAAGCTGGGTAACCCAAAACCGTTGTTCCTTCTGCAACATCAGAGATGACTCCAGAGCCAGCTCCCACACTTGCACCAGATCCAATTTTTGTATGTTCTTTTACAGATGCACTTCCACCTATCATTACTCCATCACCCAAAGTAACGCTTCCAGCTAAACCAGAATTACCAGCCATTATACAATATTTACCCATTACACTGTTATGAGCGATTTGAACAAGATTATCAATTTTACAACCATCGCCTATAATTGTGCTGTCAAAAGTTGCCTTGTCGACGCAAGTATTAGCGCCAATTTCAACATTATTTCCTATTACAACATTACCAATATGATGAATTTTCACGAGTCCTTTTCCGTCAGGGGATGGCCTGTATCCAAATCCATCAGCACCAATACTTACATTGTTGTGAAAAGTACACGAATCACCGATGACAGAATTTTCTCTTATAACTGTTCCAGACCAAAAAATACAGTTATCACCAATTATACTATTATCAAAAACACTTACATTAGGATATAAAGTGCTTCCTTCGCCAATTGTGACATCTTTTCCTACATAACAGAATGGTCCGATCTTAATATTATTTGATAAAATTGCTGACGGATGAATTACCGCTGCTGGATGTATTTCATGATCAAATACTGGAACGTTTTTTGGAGAAAAAATCTCAAGTAGTTTACCCATGGCAATATCAGCATCCTTCACAAAAATTATTGGTTTATCGCTATCTTCTATTTTGATTGTATCATTAACGATGGCAGCACTTGCCTTTGATTCATTCCAATACTTTTTGAATTTTGAATTTCCGATAAATGTAATATGTCCTTTTTGTGCATTTTTAAGATCATTTAAACCATTTATAGTTAGATTTTGATTAAAATGTATTTTACCTGAAATAAAATTAGCTATTTCCTCTAGTTTAAATTTTTTCATTGATCAAAATTTTTCCCTAAAATACTTCATTTTATTTAACTTACCTTATAAAAATTAAGGGTTCTTGTTAAACTCTACTATACCACTAAAGTGAATCAATTTGTCAACAAACTTTGAATTGAAATATAACTTTTAAATTAAATATACTCTGATCGTAAAAACTACAAATAATAATAGTGAAAGCTTAGTTTATCACTTTACTTTTGTCTTGTTACATTAGAATAAATAAGTTCTCAAGCTATAAAGGAACCAAATGTTATATTGATTATTGCAGATGATATTTCTGATAATCTAAAATAGGATTAATAAAGTAAGTTAAGTATTAATTTGGACAACCTTCTAGTTAAAAATTCCCTGGGTTGTCAGGGTATTTATCCTTGTTATCTGGGACTCCGTCATTATCAGTATCAGGACAACCATTAAAATCTTTTTTTCCAGGTACATCTGGACATTCATCTGTTTTGTCTAAAACACCATCTCCATCAGCATCTTCGTTTGAGAATCCTCTTTCTTCAAGTAAATCTTTAGGTTTATCAAGATTTTTATTATGCTTCTCAACTATTTTATTAATCTTTTCTATAATCTCAGGATATTTATCTGCGATATTATATTTTTCAGATGGATCAATATTTAAATTATAAAGTAAAGGTTTATCCAAAACTATTTTTTTATCACTTCCTTTAGGATAGTTATAGGCTCCCTGTGTTATAAAGTGAGCTTTATATTCTATATTTCTAACCGCGTAGATCTCTCTTTGACGATAATAAAATACTGTCTCTCTTTTTGATGGTTCTTTGCCTAATAGAGTATTTTTTAAGCTAATCCCATCCATTATTCTGTCATTTACCAAACTTATATTTGACATTTCTAAAAGGGTAGGGAATATATCCATTGTTGATCCTAAATCATTTATTGTTCCTTTTTTAATATCACTGCCCCAGAATATACCAGGCACCCTTTGTCCTCCTTCCCATGTAGTTGCCTTCCCATTTCTAAGGAGACCTGCAGATCCAGAATGTGTTTCAAAGGGTAGCCACGGACCATTATCAGAGGTAAATACTATAATTGTATTCTTATCTAATTTATGTTTTTTTAATTCTTCGATTATTAATCCAACTCCATGATCAATTTCTTCAATTACATCACCATATAAACCTCTTTTACTTTTTCCTAAAAACTCATCCGATGCATATAGAGGGGTATGGGGAAGATTATGTGCTAAGTATATAAAAAAACTATCGTCTTTATTATCTTTTATAAATTTAACTGCTTTATCTGAAAAACGTTTTGTAATAGTAGTTTGGTCTACCGGTCTTTCTATAATTTCATTATTTTCAATTAGCGGCACATTATAATTTACTGATTTTGGTCTTTTAGCATCATATTTTTGCCAATATTGGGATCCTGGACAGCATGTTTCGCCGTTAATTTTATCCATATCATTTGAATAAGGGATACCAAAATAATAATCAAATCCATGTTGAAGAGGAAGATATTCTTTTTTATGACCTAAATGCCACTTACCAATTGCAGCTGTCTTGTAACCATTTTCTTTTAATTTTTCCGCAATAGTAATTTCAGAGTCAGGAAGTCCATACTTCGAATTAGGAAATAAAACCCTACAACAGTCTTTAGCTCCAATCATTCCATTTCTTATAGGAAGTCTTCCGGTGAGTAACCCAGCTCTACTTGGAGTACAGACACTGGAGGCAGAATAAAACTGGGTCCATCTTTGACCCTCATAAGCCATTTTATCTAAATTTGGTGTATTAATTGTTGGGTGTCCAAAAGATCCCAAATCACCATATCCCATATCATCAACAAAAACAATTATAAAATTCATTTTTTTATTAGATTTTACCGCTGTCTCATTATCACTGCACGATTTAAAAAATAGAATTAGTAAAAAAATAATTAGATTTTTAAATATTAGGATTTTCATAATAATTTATTTATTCTAAAATTAAGTCTTTTGTATTTGTATTTTTCTCACCTCTTATTCTTTTATAATTATCAATCATTTGCTCTAATTTTTGCAAATTTTTATTTGATAAATTTATTTTTTGAGAAGGATCGTCTTTTAAATTATATAACTTATAATTTTTTGAATTCCCGAGCTCAATATTTACATTTTTTGATATTTCTTTCCCATTATATGGCGGAATCATAACCCAATCCCCATGTCTGTATGCGGTTCTTGAGGTTGCTTCGAGTATTAATTCATTCCTTCCAGTTCCTGAATTATCCAAAATTAATCCAGATAGATCTTTTCCGTCTTGTGATTTGTATTCTGTCCCTATAATCTTTGCAACTGAGCTTAATATATCCACCTGTGATATTATTTTATCAGAGATTCCTGGTTTAATTCTATTTTTCCAATAGGAAATAAATGGAACCCTTGTTCCAGCCTCAAATAGACTATATTTTCCACCTCTTAAGCCACCAGAGGGCGTATGATTTCCAATTTTCTCTACAGCATCATCATAATAGCCATCATTTAAAACAGGTCCGTTATCGCTGGAAAAAATTATTAAAGTATTTTCTATAATTCCTTCTGACTCAAGAGTTTTATATAACTCTCCTACACACCAATCAGCTTCGACTATTGCGTCCCCTCTTGGTCCCATACCTGATTTACCCTTAAATCTTGGATGAGGTGTTCTTGGGACATGGGGTTGTTGGAGTGCATAGAAAAGAAAAAAGGACTTATCCTTATTATTTTTTATATAACTTTTGGTTTTTTCTAAAAAATGATCCGCCATATCAACATCACTCCATTTAGCCGTCTCCCCACCTTTCATAAAACCTATTCTGGGTATACCGTTTACTATCGAACCATTATGTCCGTGATGCCATTTCATTTCTAAAAGCTCTGGATTAGCCTTGCCAGTTGGTTGTTCTTGAAAATTAGTTTTAAAATCTACTTCAATTGGATCCCTAGGGTCAAGATTTACAACTTTTCCATTTTCAACATATACCGTCGGAACCCTATCTTGTGTGTCTGGCATAATGTAGGCATAATTAAAACCTAATTCATTTGGTCCAGGTGATATTTTAGAGTTGTAATCTATTTCGTTTAATCCAAGCCCTAAATGCCATTTTCCTACTATTGCTGTTTGGTAACCATTTTGTTTTAATAGCCTTGGAATTGTTACCTGACTGGTATCAATTATTAATGATCCTCCAGTAATTATTTTAGCCTCTGCGTTTCTCCAAGGATATATTCCTGTTAGTAGTGCATATCTACTCGGGCTACAGGTTGCTGATGAAGAATAACCATTGGTAAATCGTATTCCTTCATTGGCTAATTTATCAATATTTGGAGTTTTTAAAGTTCCTTTTTTATAGGCACTAACATCTCCATAACCAAGATCATCGGTGTAAATAATTATAATATTTGGTTTATTACTAGATTCAAGTATATTTGATTTACAATTAATAAACAAGTAAATCAAAAATGAAAATGGTATAAATAAATTTAACCTAATGTTTACCATTCGAATTAATATTACTAAATAAGGTTATTTAAAATTATAAACATATCTCTAAATAACCTTCTAAAAGCAAAAAATAAATACAGATATTATCTTTAGGTGTTCTTTGTTGGATTAGATTTCAATAAGACGGTGTTTTGTTGGAAATTTAATAACATAATTAAATATTTAAAAAAAAA
>TARA_B100001057_G_scaffold122463_1_pt1 | contig 10846 bp, 9 predicted proteins | sample TARA_B100001057 | Tara Oceans TARA_B100001057 (sample SAMEA2621839) | marine metagenome | biome: marine biome (ENVO:00000447); feature: surface water layer (ENVO:00002042); material: "saline water (ENVO:00002010), including plankton (ENVO:xxxxxxxx)" | depth 5 m | reverse complement strand
ATTGGTAGTATGGGTCCGCCGTGGGTAAACATTATTTATATTTCAGTAGGGCGTTTATAACACTAATTTTTGCAGGTAAGGCTAAAGATGAGTGAAAAATCTTTTAAGACTGACGTAGTTATTATTGGTGCTGGACCAGTTGGTTTATTTGCCGTATTTGAACTTGGCCTTTTAGACATCAAATGTCATTTGATAGATATCCTCGAGGTAGTCGGAGGCCAATGTTCCGAGCTTTATCCCGAAAAACCAATTTATGATATTCCTGCAATACCAGTTTGTACCGGGCAGGAATTAACCGACAAACTTATGGCCCAAATAGAGCCCTTCGACCCGTATTTTCATCTTGGTCAGATGGCTGAGTCTATTTCGAAGAACGAGGATGGCAATTGGGTCGTTCAAACAGATTTAGGTACTGTCATTGAAGCGAGAGTTATAGTTGTCGCGGCAGGTGGAGGTAGCTTTGTACCCAAAAAACCTCCATTAAAGGGACTTGAAGAATTTGAGGGGCAATCGGTTTTTTATTCGGTTAGGAGAATGGAAGATTTCCGGGACAAAAATATTCTTATCGCCGGAGGTGGGGATTCTGCCCTCGATTGGACAGTAAACCTGCATCCGTTGGCAAAAAAATTAACATTGTTGCACCGGAGAGATGATTTCCGTGCGGCCCCAGATACAATTAATAAGATGAGGAAACTTGTTGCAGATGGTGAGATGCAATTAGAAATTGCTCAGTTAAAAGAGCTTCGAGGTGATAACGGTGTTTTAAAATCTGTCGCCGTGAAGGGAGAGACTGGCGAATATGATATTGAATGCGATACTCTTCTCGCTTTCTATGGTCTTACTATGAAGCTCGGCCCTGTCGCCAATTTTGGAATTAATTTGGATAGAAATCTCATTCCCGTAGATACGGAGAAATTTGAAACTGATGTGGCAGGGATTTTTGCGATTGGTGATATTAATACGTATCCAGGAAAGTTGAAGCTTATTTTGTCGGGCTTTCATGAAGCAGCACTAATGGCGCAGCAAGCGTTTCGATACGTACATCCTGAGAAAAAACTTCGATTCCAATATACAACTTCAAGCTCAGAACTTCAGGGAAAATTGGGGGTAGCATGAAAATTTTTGTGACAGATCATGACGGTGTCGAACATGAGGTAAAGGGCACGGAAGGCTGGCAGATCATGGAAATAATACGGGATGAAGGGCTTTCAATTAAAGCGGAGTGCGGTGGAGCGTGCGCTTGTGCCACTTGTCACATTTACATAGGAGAAGGTTGGGTATCTAAAGTTCCAGAAAAAAGTGAAGAAGAGGCAGACATGCTGGATCTTGCTTTTGATGTGGAGGAAAACTCGCGATTATCTTGTCAGATAGATATGAGCAAGGATTTAGATGGCTTAAAAGTCACGCTAGCTCCAGACTAACATTGACGGTCTATGGCGAAGGCAATTTAATAATAATATAGATAGTTTTCTTTTTTTTTACCGCTGACTTCTTGACAGTTGATCAGACAATCACTACATGCTGGCAATCGTAATAGTAGAGTGCCAAAGATTAACCTCTTTGGTGTTCGGTAAGGGAAATTTTTAAACGCAACTTTCAGAAAATGGAGAGATGGAATGGGTTTCAGGCCATTGCATGATCGCGTCGTTATCCGCCGAATGGAAAGCGAAGCAAAAACAGCAGGTGGGATTATTATCCCCGATACCGCTAAAGAAAAGCCTATGGAGGGTAAAGTAGTTTCAGTTGGTCCGGGTGCCAGAGATGATAACGGTAGAATAACACCGTTGGATGTAAAAGCTGGCGATACTGTCCTTTTCGGTAAATGGTCCGGTACGGAAGTGAAAATCGATGGCGAGGACCTTCTTATCATGAAAGAGTCGGACATCATGGGCGTAACCGGTTAAGAAATGGACTCTTACCTAGTTATATTTGATCTTTAATTAAAGGAGAAGCAGACAAATGGCTGCAAAAGAAGTTAAGTTTGGTGTTGACGCGCGTCAGAAAATGCTAGACGGCGTCGATACGCTCGCAAATGCTGTAAAAGCTACCTTGGGCCCTAAAGGCCGTAATGTTGTTCTGGATAAGTCTTTTGGGGCTCCCCGGATTACAAAAGATGGTGTAACTGTCGCTAAAGAAATCGAATTAAACGATAAATTCGAAAACATGGGCGCGCAGATGGTGCGGGAGGTCGCATCTAAGGCGAATGACAACGCGGGAGACGGCACAACGACAGCAACTGTATTGGCGCAGTCAATTGTTAGAGAAGGCGCAAAGGCGGTAGCTGCTGGCTTAAACCCTATGGACCTTAAACGTGGTATCGATATGGCGGTAACCTCAGTGGTGGCTGCCCTCGAAAAGAAGTCGAAGAAGATTGGAACGTCAGCCGAAGTGTCGCAGGTGGGTACAATTTCTGCCAATGGTGAGGACGAAATTGGTAAGATGATTGCTCAGGCCATGGAACGTGTTGGTAATGAGGGGGTAATAACAGTAGAAGAAGCCAAATCTCTAGCGACGGAATTAGATGTCGTTGAAGGTATGCAGTTTGATCGTGGTTATTTATCCCCATATTTCGTGACCAATTCAGAAAAAATGATCAGTGACTTAGAAGCACCGTACATCCTTCTGCATGAGTCCAAGCTTTCTAGTCTTCAGCCAATGCTACCAGTTCTTGAAGCCGTTGTTCAAAGCGGTAAACCACTGCTGATTATAGCAGAAGATATTGAAGGCGAGGCTCTCGCCACATTGGTTGTAAATAAGCTGCGCGGCGGCTTGAAAGTGGCTGCAGTGAAGGCCCCTGGTTTTGGGGATCGTCGTAAGGCTATGCTTGAAGATATCGCAATTTTGACTGGAGGAACTGTTATCTCCGAAGATTTGGGTATCGAACTAGAGACAGTCACACTTGACATGATGGGAACTGCCAAGCGAGTGAACATCACCAAGGAAGAGACGACCATTGTTGATGGTGCGGGTAAAAAGAAAGATATCGAAGCACGATGCAACCAGATCAGGGCTCAAGTTGAAGAGACAACATCTGACTACGACAGCGAGAAACTCCAAGAACGATTGGCGAAGCTAGCTGGTGGGGTTGCTGTTGTTCGGGTCGGAGGTTCTACTGAAGTTGAGGTGAAGGAGCGTAAGGACCGTGTTGATGATGCGATGCATGCCACGCGAGCAGCCGTCGAGGAAGGGATCATTCCTGGCGGTGGGTCTGCCTTGATTTATGCAGGACGCGGTCTAGCAAAACTGACTCCAGCCAATGACGATCAAGCAGTAGGTGTTAATATAGTGAAGAAAGCAATTCAGGCACCTGCTAGACAAATTGCAGAAAATGCTGGCGAGGACGGCTCCGTCATTGTAGGAAAAATGCTTGAGTCCAAAGATACCAACTGGGGATTTGATGCTCAGGAAGGTAAATTTCGAGACTTAGTTAAAGCAGGTATAATCGATCCAACAAAAGTGGTCCGAACAGCACTTCAGAACGCAGCATCCGTCGCTGGGTTGCTTGTAACTACTGAGGCTATGGTTGCTGATAAACCTGAACCAAAAGCTCCAATGCCAGCCGGTGCTCCAGGCATGGGTGGCGGAATGGACTTCTAAATTAGTCCATAATAATAGCAAGAATAACCCTTCCAATTATTTTGGAAGGGTTATTTTTTATTCCACTGAGGGTCGATTGCTAGCAGTAAGGCACTATGGTCTAGTTCGGCCCAGTCATTTTCAATCATCAAATCCCATAGTTTCATGTTCGTCGACAGGCCTGGTAGTCGCAGGTTTACAGAAGCAGCAAGCTCCATTGCTTCAGCAATATCTTTTCTTTGAATAGAACATTTTGCCCTTGGGTTATAATCCTCTGTAAGCATCCGCTCACCATGAAGTTCCAGTATTCTGCTATGGGCAAAGCCCCCAAAAAGAGCCTCTCGAATTTTAGCAGGGTCTACACCATTATGTCGGGCTAAAGCAAAGGCTTCGGCTACTGCACCAATAGTGAGTCCAACAATCATTTGATTAGCAGATTTTGCGATCTGGCCTGCTCCAACCGCTCCAACATGGGTGATGCGCTCGCCCAATATTTGAAGAGTAGGAAGTGCGCGACCGAACGCGTCCTGGGGTCCTCCTGCCATAATGGTGAGGGTGCCATCTTCAGCGGCAGTGGTGCCGCCGGATACAGGTGCATCTAGCCAATGCCCATTCATCTTTGTTAATTTCTTGGCAAACATGCGTGTTTTTATAACGGATGTTGTTCCCATATCTATCACAAGGCAGTTTTCCAAACAGGTTTCTGCAACTCCGCATTCACCAAATATTACCCTTTCGACGGCTTCCGCGTCTGTAACCATCAAAATAGTATCATCACAATTCATTGCTACGTGGGCAGGAGTCTCACAAACTGTTATATTTTTTTGCTCGTTTGCTAGCTCTTTTGCAGTGGCAGAGCTTCTATTCCAAACAAAAACATTCGCACCGATTGCACAGAGGTTACGGACCATCGGTGTGCCCATTAAGCCTAATCCAATAAATCCAATATTTTTAGCTCTCCTGTCTGGCTCAGTATTTTTAACCATCTGGATCAGTCTGATTTCTGGCATATCTTGCTGCAGAACCTCGTTCTATAGCCGCCGCAGTTAACCTATCAACATTGATATCATGTCTTAGCATTTCAAGAAAGCGCAGCTCCTCCTGGGTGGCTATACCATTTACCGCAACTACGTCACAAGCCAAGGCGTATGCGGTGGCGCATAGGGAACTAGGTAGTGATTGGCGTATTATCTCTACCGCCGCATCCAAACCATCCTCTTCGGTTAGTAAGTCAGTGCAGGCTCCAGCAATCTCATTAAATTTAGTGCTATCAAAACCGTCGAAAACAGGAAGCCCATTTATTATGGTCTTGATGGTATCGATTTCATCGTTCGCAAGGTCACCGTCTGCGGCGGCGCTGAGGACCATAGAATATATTATGGCTGCTTGAGGACTGATCATATTTTATCCATTCTCTTGAACTAGGCGCATATCGATAATATCTGTCTATAACGGATTGTTTAAAAGACAAAAATGTAATTAAAACGTTATTATAGAACTTACCTCATTATCAAAAAATTAAAATGATTTATATGTTTTCAATTTCACGGGACTATTGTTAACCTTAGGGTAATGGGTGAATAGGTTTAATGATAATTTAAGGATGCTGTTATGAACTATCCAAATGATCCAATGGCGGAAGGCGGGATCGCCGTATTTGCAGAAAAATTAAGGGCAGGGGTTATAACAATCAGTGGTGTCACTCGAGCTTATCTTGATCGGATTGAAGCATTGGATGGTAAACTTGGGTCATTTCAATACGTAGCGAAAAATGAAGCTATGGCCGCCGCCGAAGCTATGGACAAACTATTAGCTGCGGGTACAGATCTTGGACCGTTAATGGGTGTCCCTATTGGTATCAAGGATATTTATGCCGTAGAAGGTATGCCTATCACAAATGGCTCATTATTCGATGCGGCTAGTATTACAGGCCCAGAGGGACGGTTTGTAACAGGATTGAAACAAGCGGGTTGTATTATTTTGGGAAAAACAAAGACAGTTGAATTTGCTCTCGGTGCCACAGGGGTGAATGAAGCTAGGGGGACCCCGTGGAATCCTTGGGACCTTTCTTCCCATCGTACTCCGGGAGGATCATCAAGCGGTTCGGGTGTCGCAACAGCGGCTGGGTTATGCGCTTTCGCAATGGGATCAGATACTGGTGGGTCGGTCAGGATACCAGCTTGCTTTAACGGCATATTTGGCCACAAAACTTCGATTGGACTTCTGCCCACGGATGGGGTTTTTCCACTTTCCCCGACACTCGATACTTTAGGCCCTCTAACCCGAACTGCTGCAGATGCGGCAATTATTCATGCCATAATGACGGATAGCGATATCCCGTTAGCTAAACCATTAAAGGGGTTGCGATTAGGTAAACCCACTACTTTCTTTTTCGATGATCTAGAACCAGAAGTTGCTTCCTGTATGGAATTGGCTCTGCAATCCCTTAGAGAAGCAGGAGTGGAAATTGTTGATATAGAAATTCCTGATCCTAATGAGCGGGATTGGGTGTTTCCAGCTATAGCTCCTCCTGAATTTTTAGCCGCAATAGGAGAAAATGATTTTCAGCAAGCTCTACCAAATATGGATCCAGTCACTGGCGCCAGAGCAAAAAAAGGTATGGATATTACAGGCGTTGAGCATGCAGCTGCGGTCATAAGACACAACCAGCTGGCCGATTTGGCTGACGATGCCTTTGAAGGATTAGATGGCTGGATCGCCCCAACGTGTACATTTTTACCGATGGCTATAGCGGATTTGTCAGAGGCAGGTGCGGCAGCCAAATCAGCGCAAGCATCTCGTAATACACAACCAGGTAATATTTTTAAACTTTGCGCTATAACAACCCCAATACATCAATTTGGTTCACCGCTTCCAGTGGGCCTGCAGGTAATGTGTCGAAGAGGTTTCGACACTCAGGCTCTATCTATTGGCTTGGCACTTGAGGCGCATTTTGGGCAGGCTGCGAAACCGGACCTATCTTCCATCTAAAAACGTTAGACATAATATTAAACATCATTAATACAATGAGGAAAATGAAAGTGATGGAAAGCGAAGAATACGATTATATAATTATCGGAGCGGGGTCTGCTGGTTGTACATTGGCTAATCGCTTGACAGAGGATCAATCTACTAAGGTTTTGCTTCTGGAGGCAGGAGGTAAAGATAGAAACCCGTGGATACATATCCCTGTTGGATATGTGAAAACGCTCGATATGCCCAGTCTAAACTGGCGGTTTGAAACCGAACCTGAGGCAAGTACCTATAACCGAGCAATCCCTATCCCACGAGGTAAAGTTTTAGGGGGTTCCAGCTCAATAAACGGCATGGTCTATGTTCGTGGGCAGCCGTTAGATTATGATACGTGGTCACAACTTGGTAATCGCGGCTGGTCTTATGAATCTGTGTTACCATATTTTAAGAAATCTGAAAATTATGAGAGCTCGGATAGTCCTTGGCGAGGTCAGGGTGGGCCATTGAATACTTCTGAAGGGGTTGAGCGTGCTGAACTTCTTGATGCCATAATGGATGCTGCTGAAGAAACTGGCTATCCAAAAAATCCAGATTATAATAGTGGAGATCAAGAGGGTTTTGGTTACTTCCAAGTGACGCAAAAAAATGGCCGACGTTGGTCCACGGCCAAAGCATTTTTAGAACCGGCTTTAAAGCGGTCAAATCTTCACTTAAAGATTAATGCACATACACTAAAAATACTGACTGACAATAAAACTGCTACGGGAGTTATGTTTCAACAATCTGGGCAAACCCGAACTGTTAGAGCAAGCAGGGAGGTTATAATTTCAGCTGGTGCCGTTCAGTCACCCCAGATTTTAGAACTTTCTGGTATTGGAGATCCAAAAATTTTAAAAGAAAAAGGTATCGAAGTTACCTTCCCTCTTCCTGGCGTAGGAGAAAACTATCAAGACCATTATATCGTAAGACAAACGTGGAAAATCAAAAAAAGAATAACCCTCAATGAACAAACCAAAGGATTGTTTCTTGCTAAAGAGTTACTAAAATACGCTTTTAGTCGAAAGGGTATTATGACGTTCCCAGGAGGGATTTTGTCCGGTTATGTTAGCACACGACCAGAAGTGTCGACGCCGGATATTCAATATACGATTGTGCATGCTAGTTTCAAAGATGTAAAAAAACGCATTTTTGATAATCACCCAGGGATGACGATCGCTCCATGTCAGTTGCGCCCAGACTCTAGAGGTTCAATTCATGTAAAATCTTCCGATCCATTTGCAGCTCCTGCTATAAAAGGTAACTTTTTAGCGGAAGAGAATGATCGTCGTACAATAGTTGACGGAATGAAAATAGCCCGGAAAATTGTAGCAGCCCCAGCTCTCCAGCATTATACAGATGAGGAAATAGAGCCAGGTATAAATGTAAACTCTGATGAAGAATGGTTGGATTTCGCCAGAGCAAAAGGTAACACTGTCTATCATCCGGTAGGAACCTGCAAAATGGGAAACGACCCTATGGCTGTGGTGGATGATCGTTTGCGTGTTTTAGGGTTCAATCGTTTGCGGGTTGTTGACGCTTCTATAATGCCAACACTCGTCTCCGGTAATACTAATGCTCCCACTATTATGATAGCGGAAAAAGCGGCTGACATGATTAAGGAAGACTCAAAAAAATCGACATGAAACTAAGTTAAAATGATGTAATGCTGCTGCTTGGTAAGTATGCGTTTCTAGGAGAATTATTATGCGCTCATTATCAAAACGGTTAGCGTCTGCTCGTTTGGATGGTGTTTTAGTTACTATTCAACCAGACGAAGAGCCTAAGAGTTTACAAGAGGCTTATCAAATCCAAAAAGAAGTAAATAGTCTTCTAAGTCCATCTTCAAATGCTTGGAAAGTTGGTTCTACATCGAAAGAAGCGCAGCTTAAATTGGGAACAACGGAGCCTGGCGCAGCGAGGGTGCCAGAACAATTTAAATTCAGGGATGGCGATAAGATCCCTGTTTTCTCCTCGCATGACCTCTGGGTAGAAGGGGAGTTTGCAATAAGTTTAGGAAGGGATCTTCCCCCAAGGGAACAAGCATATAGTTATGAAGAAGTATATTCTGCTATTGATGGGGTTGCCCCGTCCCTAGAGTTCGTGGGCTCTCGATTAAAAAATGGTTTGGGCGGAAGTGGAAGGCTATCTGTAACGGCCGACGGTGGTGCAAATGTTGCGCTTTGCGTTGGTCAAGTAGTTCATGATTGGGTAGATATCGACTTACCTACTCAAAGAGTGAATTTGACGGTTAACGGCACCGAAGTGGCTTCCGGTGTAGGGAGCAGCGCATTGGAAGATCCGATCAACGTAGTGCTCTGGCTCGCTAACCATAAACGAGTCTCCCAGGGACTACTTGCTGGAGAAATTATTTCCACAGGAACCTGCACTGGGCTCACTAAGGTAGCCCCAGGTGACCGGGTTGAAGCAGAATTTGGGCCTATTGGTAGCGTACATACATGGCTTGTTGACCGAGGCATTGATTAGTATCTGGTGAATAAGGACTTATTTCAACGCTTTTTTGCTATGACTTAAGGAAGTTTTTAACGTCTTCTATTGCATCTGCTAAACCACAACGCGTAATGGTTGCATCCTTTGGAAATGCATCAAGAAGCCGGCTAGGCATTCCAGAGTCGAGAAGAACAAACACCCCTTTGTCGGATGCGGTGCGAATTAATCTACCGAATGCTTGTGTGAGGTTCATCCTTGTAAGCGTATCAGTGTAAACGTTTCGGCCAAAAGATTTCTGTCGGGCTTTAGTTAAAATAGAAGGCCTTGGCCATGGAACCTTGTCGAATACGATAAGTCGGAGTGATTTACCTGGGATGTCTACTCCGTCTCGAGCTGCATTTGTACCAAGTAGAGAGGAGTTTTCCTCCATTCGAAAAATATCAATTAGTGTTGCTAGGCTTAACCCATCTACATGTTGGGAATATAATTTTAATCCTGACCGATCCAAAGGATGTAATATTCTTTTATGGACTGCGCGAAGCCTTTGAATCGCTGTGAATAGACCTAATGCACCGCCATTAGAGGCTATAAATAATTCTCTATATGCAGAAGCAACTTGATCTACATCATTTTTATTCACATCATTTATAATCAAAATGTGGGTTTGTTCCCCGTAATCAAATGGAGACTCTACGTCGACTTGTGCGAGGTTAGTTGGCATATGGTTCACGCCGGTTCGTTTTTTTGCAACAACCCAATCGTTATCAGGGTTTGTACCGACATCCTTCAATGTGGCAGATGTTATGACTACTCCATGCGCGCGAGAAAACACTTTTTCGTTTAACGGTATTGTTGGGTCCAACCAGTGTCGTTTCATGCCAATGTCTATATCATGTCCTTGAACACGTTCGACCTCCAACCAATCAACAAACTCGTCTGTTTGAACTTCGTTTACCGTTTTTAACATAGATTGCCATGTTTTAATCGTTAGATATGCTCTTTGTGTTAACGATCGGATTGTTGCTTCAATTTTTAACCGAATAGGTGTTTCAAGTGTCTCGGCTTTTTCGTCGAGCGTGATTTTTAAGATTGAACAAAATAATTGTATAGGAATAACTATTTTTTCTAAACTTTTAGAAAATATTTCAGCAGTTTCGATTAAGGATTTAGTGGGAGGATAAATATTGGCTTCCAATGAATAGATATTATTTAAGTTTTCAGTTCGAGCTTCCAGCTGTTGCTTGACAGCTGAAAAAAAAGACTCGCTTGGTCCAATAGGTTGGTTATCCTTTAATCGGTTTAGCCAACCATCACGGGGCAAAATTTGTGCGGCAGAGAGGAGTTGGTTTAGCGCCTTTTTACCCTCTTGATTCTCTGTGATGAAATCTTCCACTCGCTTTTTCAATCCTCTGCTACGGCCAAGATTTCGGGTCTCAGCCCCCAATAACCAGCGGCGAAGATCATAGGCTTCCGCTCCACTTAGGTATGTTGAGAACACTGTGTCAGCAGCCTCGAATAAGTGGTGACCCTCGTCAAAAATATATCTCGTGGGCTGATGGATGTCGGTTTGTTCTGCCAAGACTGATTGAATTAATACCAAGGCATGGTTAGCGATCACTATTTCGGCACGTCGTGAGTTTCGAATGGATTTTTCGATAAAACATTTATGATAGTGAGAACAAGCTGAATAAATACACTCCCCTCTGCGATCTGCTAGTCTGGTAGTGCGACCTTGGCCAAGTAAATCAGAGAGCCAAGATGGAAAATCAGCACCCATTAAATCCCCGTCCCGGGTTTTAGAGGCCCAGCG
>TARA_B100001057_G_scaffold501017_1_pt1 | contig 10855 bp, 13 predicted proteins | sample TARA_B100001057 | Tara Oceans TARA_B100001057 (sample SAMEA2621839) | marine metagenome | biome: marine biome (ENVO:00000447); feature: surface water layer (ENVO:00002042); material: "saline water (ENVO:00002010), including plankton (ENVO:xxxxxxxx)" | depth 5 m | reverse complement strand
TAACCTATACCTTGAGCAAAGCCTTGTGACAAAAAATTAGATGTTGTTAAATCCGCTCCTAAAAGAACATCATTTACTAAATACTCTTCTGTATCATAAGGTGGCGCGTTTGTTGTAGTTATTTGGGAAAATACATGATTTAACCCAACAAAAACAAAGAATAATATTATAATTACTTTATAAGAAAATCGCATACACATTAAACTAATCAAATATCTTGCCAACAATAATGTTTATGTTGCAATATTTAATAAATTTATGCATTATTATCTTATTATTATAATTATAAGTATAATTGATTAATTACCTAACTTTAAAATTAATGGAAATAATAAAAAAATATGTAGAGGGAAATAAAAATAGATTTATTATGGAACTTTTTGAACTTTTAAGAATCCCTTCAATTAGTGCAGATAAAAAATATAAAAATGATGTTTTAAAAACAGCTAATTTAGTTAAAGCACATTTAGATAAAATTGGCATACAAAATACTGAACTATGTGAAACACAAGGATATCCAATTGTTTACGGAGAAAAAATTATTGATAAATCATTACCTACTGTTTTAATTTATGGACATTATGATGTTCAACCACCCGATCCTCTTGAACTATGGTCATCCAATCCCTTTGAACCTGAAATTAGAAATGAGAAAATTTACGCAAGAGGAGCATGTGACGATAAGGGTCAGTTTTTTATGCATTTAAAGGCCGTGGAACTTATGTTAAAAAATAACATACTTAGCTGTAACGTAAAATTTATGATTGAAGGCGAAGAAGAAGTTGGATCAGAAAATCTAGAACCATTTGTTAAAAATAACAAAGAAAAATTAAAAGCTGATGTAATTTTAATCTCAGATACTGGGATTATTTCCAACGAAACACCTTCTATTACCACTGGACTGAGAGGCTTAAGTTATTTAGAAGTGGAGGTAACTGGTCCAAACCGTGATTTACATTCTGGTTTATATGGCGGATCTGTAGCAAATCCAATTAATATACTAACTAAAATGATTGCATCACTTCACGATGAGAAAAATAGAATAACTATTCCTAATTTTTACGAAGATGTTGAAATAATCTCGAAAGATGAAAGAAAAGAAATGGCAAAAGCGCCCTTTAACATTGAAAATTATAAAAAAGAATTAAATATTGATGATGTTCATGGGGAGGAAGGATATTCAACTATGGAAAGAAATTCAATCAGACCAACTTTAGATGTTAATGGAATTTGGGGTGGATATATCGGCGAAGGAGCAAAAACTGTAATTGCTTCAAAAGCATTTGCTAAAATCTCAATGAGATTAGTTCCAAATCAAAAATCTGAAAAGATAACAAAGTTATTTTCCGATCATTTTAATAAAATAGCTCCAAAATGTGTAAAAGTAAAAGTAACACCTCATCATGGAGGAGAAGCTTATGTCTCACCAACTGACAGTATAGGTTACAATGCTGCAAAACTTGCAATGAAGGATACTTTTGGTAAAACTCCTATTCCTGTAAGAACTGGAGGTAGTATTCCTATTGTAGCTTTATTTGAAAAAGAGCTCGGACTAAAATCTATTTTAATGGGTTTTGGTTTAGATTCCGATGCAATTCATTCTCCGGACGAGCATTACGGAGTATTTAATTTTTTGAAAGGAATTGAAACAATCCCACTATTTTTTAAATATTTTAAGGAATTAAAAAATTAAACTATATCAAATTTTTCTTTTGTTGTGTGGCAACAAAATCCTTTAAATACATTGGTTCAAAATTTGAAATATCTGCAAAATTTTTTTTCTTAATTTCTTTATGAACTTCTTCAATCATATATTTTGAAGAAGGAAAAATATTTTTTATTTCTACTGCATTTTCGTGACATAAAACATTTTGCATTTTACTAAGACCTGTTCCAACAAAATAAACTTTATTCCTTGATAAGTAATTTTTTAAAGAATTTTTAGTAATTATATGTGAGTGTGGTTCAACTAAATTATTCATTTCAAAGTCATATAGAGACATGTAAACCTCACCTCTCCTAGAGTCAATTAAAGAGCAAATTAACCCATCTTTTTTTTTAAAAGTATTAGCTAAGATCCTTAATGTAGACAAAAGAACAACTGGCTTATTAAAACAAAAAGCAAATCCCTTCACAGCAGCTGCCCCAATTCTCAAACCAGTGTAAGAACCTGGCCCCGCACTAAATCCGTAAGCATCAATTTGAGCAAAAGAAATGTTTAATTTTTTGACTATTTTTTCACAAAAAACATGTAATTTTTCTGCGTGAGTAAAAGATTCACTCAATTCTTCAATTGTATGTAATAAAACAGAATCTCTTGACACACTAACTGAGCAATTTTTTGTGCTTGTATCAATACTTAAGACTAAACTCATAAGAATTTATAAAACTTTATTCCTATTTATATATATGTAAACAAGCGCGATGGATAATAATAAATAAGGAACACCCATTAAATATAATATTCCTGAGTTTAAACCTTCAAAAAGTGACTCTTTTCCTTGTGGGTCTGACTCAGCAATTGCTTTACACATTGCGCACTGAGAATATAGCTCAAATGAAATTAGGAAAAAAAATACTAAAAGTTTTCTGATCATTATTTATAAGGTTTATTTTGATTAAAAAAGAGTTGTGAAATATCTTCTGACAAAAGCTTTATATCAGCGATTGATGTAGCATCCCATACGGGTTTTATATTTTTTTGCTTATCAATACCTGTTCTTATAAAACCTTGTTTATCAACTAAAACTAAAAATGGAGAATGAAAAAATCCACCTTCTTCCTCAGCGCCTATTCCAGCAGATAGAGTTAGTTCATTTGCAAAGGACCAAACCTTATCTCTTTCACCTGTTAAAAATAACCAATTTGGTGAATTTATTTTAAATTTTTTTGCGTAATCTAACATTCTTTCAATAGGATCTTCAGCAATACTAATTGAAATGATTTTCAAATCATCAATGTTTTTAAACTTTTTGTGAATTTCATTTCGAATATTTGTAGTACTAGCGGGACAAATAGTTGGACATGCCGTAAAAAAAAATTGAATTAAATAATTATTTCCTAGCAATTCACTATTTGAAATACTATCAGATAAATTAAGAAATTTGAAACTAGGAACTTTAACGGTGTCAATAGTTTTAACAAGTATCTCATTTTTAACTGAAGCAATTTCTTGTGTTTTATAACCTAAATCCTTAAAAAAATGAGATGCTCTTTTACTCCATTGTTGGATAAGTAAAATTGGTATTAATAAAATTACTATAAGAAAAAAATATTTTTTAAAATTTTTAACCATGTAACATAAATTCTTGGAAAGCAGATTCGGTTAGAAGTATAAATAACAAATATGGAATTAATATCCAAATTGGTAATAAAATTGAAAGTTTTAAGTTTTTTCTTTCAGAGCCCAAGTGCATAAAGGCGTATACAATGTAATATGCTTTTACAATTGTTAGTACTATAAAAGTCATGTTTAATAAAGTAACTCCTACTATATAATTTTCAACCATAAAAGGAGGTTTAATAATCCCTAAAACAACTTCAATTGCTGTTACAATTAGTAGGATCCAAAAAACAATCCATATTTCTCTAGTAGAACTTTCTTTTGACATATTAAACTAAATAAAAAAATGTAAACACAAATACCCAAACTAAATCGACAAAATGCCAATATAACCCAACCTTCTCAACCATTTCATAATGCCCCCTTCTTTGATATACATTATTCAAAACATTAACAAAAATAATAATATTTATTATTACACCAGTAAAAACATGAAATCCATGAAAGCCAGTAATAAAATAGAAAAAATTTGAAAATGTAGTATGCCCATATTCATTGTATCTAAAAGCATTAGGACCTGTCAAAGGCGCTCCTCTAATTACCTTGCCATCATTGAGTAAATCTTCTGGGACAGTATCACCATTTAAATATTTATAATTATATGGCTCTTTTTCCATTTTTTCCTTATGAAACTTAAATAAATATTCTTTTGAATATGGATCAATTTTGGAGTAATTATAAGCTTTTTTTTGATAATCGTATGACTCAGGACTCACATAATGAGCTACTCTTGGTTGACCATGTTGACCAGATAAAACTAGAACTGCTCCATGCTTAGTTCCTTTAATAAAATGATACCATTCCCATGCTTGAGATCCTAAAAAAGTAACACCACCTACAATAGTTAAAAATAACCAAATGACAACTCCTTTCTTGTTCATATATTTTCCTGCGTGAACAGCTAACACCATTGTTACAGAGCTTACAATCAAAATAAATGTCATTAAGGCAACATAAAAAAGCGGATAATGGCCTTGAATGAATGGAAAATGAGTAAAAACATGATCAGCAATAGGCCATTCTTCAAAGTGAACAAATCTATGATAACCATATGCGCCTAAAAAGGCAGAAAATGTTAAAGCATCTGTAATTAAAAAAAACCACATCATTAACTTTCCATAACTGGCCTTCATTGGCTTACCTCCTCCAGCCCATGTGTCATTAGTTTGTAATTCTTTTTTTTTCATTAAAGGGAGATTAAGTATGACAAATATATAACATATTTAAGTTTTGAAAAAGAATATTATAAAAGTCTTTTTTTAATTATATAAATGAAGAAATCCATACAAATAAACCCATAAAAAACCTAAGAAATGCCAAAACCAAAATTTTAATTTTAAGGTAATTGTTGACTCTCTAGAAAAAAATTTTGACAGAAAAGTCATTTTTAACAGAGATTGAATTAAAAAAAATAATCCAAATAAAACATGAGCTAAGTGAACACCTGAAAATATATAAACGTATGAGGAGGCATTACCTGAGCCCACAAAAAAATATTCGTTATTAATAAGACTTGTCCAACCAAAGTACTGAGAAATCAAAAATAATAACCCTAAAATTACTGCTATTAAAAGGAAATTTTTTGAGCTGGCTTCATCTTTATTTATATATTTCCTATTTGAGAAAATTAAAAAAACACTACTTAGCGCAATTAAAATTGTACTGTATAAAAAAGCATCTGGCAACTGAACAGACTTCCAATTTGAACCTAAATATCCTTTTGAGACTATATAAGCACTAGTTAGACCAGCAAAAAGCATTACAATACTAAATAGACCAAACATTAACATACTTTTATAGGCTTGTTCTTTTTTTAATTTATCCATATTTAAATTTTATTTATTTGTTTATATAACGTAAAAATATTTATCAATAATATATATAGCTTGAATTGTTGGTAAATATATTACACTGAAAATCATAATTTTTTTTGCTTCCAAATCTGATTGAATTTTTAAAAACCTTAATGTTTTAATAAAAAACCAACCACTCATCAAAAATACAACAGAAAATCCAATAAAAGACAACCTTAATAAGCTTTCAGGATAAATATAAGGAAGAAAAAAAGGAGATAATGATAGCGGGATCAAACAAAATGTATAAAATACTATTTGAAAAGCAGATTTGTTATCTTTTTTTTTGCTAGGCAATAAATTAATATTTGCTTTTTTATAATCATCAAACCTAATCCAGGCAATAGACCAAAAGTGGGGAAACTGCCATATGAATTGAATTGCAAAAAAAACTCCAGGCTCAAGCCCAAATTTTCCTTGTAAAGCAACCCAACCTAACATAAATGGCATAGCTCCAGGAATAGCACCAATAAATCCAGCTAATGGGCTACTAACTTTCATTGGTGTATAACCTAAGACATAAATTAATAATGACAAGAGGCTAAGAAAACCTGAATGTAAATTAATTGAAAACAATAAAAATAAACCACCAATTCCTAAAAAAAAAGAGAATAAGACAGCTGAAACTAGTGTAATTTTCTTTTTAGGAAGGGGTCTTATTTTTGTTCTATCCATTAAACTATCACCATCTACTTCAAATATTTGATTTAAACCATTTGAAGCGCCTACTATACAAAAACCCCCTATTATTAATTTAGTTAAAACTAATGGGTCGTGAGGATTTTTATCACTTATCGCTAATAAATAACCAGCAATAGCAGAAAAAACTACACTAAATGACAACCTAAGTTTTAAAAATTCTATGTAACTACTTATAATCATTAAAAAATTTTCTTTACAAACATAATTCAGATTGAAAAATAAAACAATAATTATTGTGCTATATTTAATGAATTAGAATTAAATTATGTCAAAAAATATTATTGTAACTGGGGGCGCTGGATATATTGGCTCACATACTGTTATTGATTTAGTTGAATCTGGATACAACCCAATTATCATTGATAACTTTTCAAATTCAAATTTTAGTGTTATAAATAAACTTGAAAAAATATGTGCCAAAAAAATCAAGTCACTAAACATAGACTGTACTAACAAAAATGAATTAGTGAAAAAAATAGATTGGCAGAATATCTTAGGCATTATTCATTTTGCCGCACTAAAATCTGTTTCTGAATCCTTTGAAAATAAAAAAAAATACTTTTTTAACAATGTAGAGTCTACAAGGGTTTTAATCGATATAGCTGAGGAAAATAAAATAGAAAACTTTGTTTTTTCTTCCTCATGTACTGTTTATGGCAGTCCTGATTTACTTCCTGTAAATGAAAATTCAGAATTAAAAAAAGCATTGTCACCCTATGGAGAAACAAAAAAAAAATGCGAGGATTTAATTAAAAATAGTAAAATTAAAAAATTTCACATTTTAAGATATTTTAATCCAATAGGAGCTCATAAATCTTCCCTCATTGGAGAAAATCCTAAGAATAAACCAAATAATTTAGTACCTCTAATTTGTCAATGCGGAATTGGAAAAAGAAAACTATTAACAATCTATGGCAATAACTATTCAACTAAAGATGGAACATGTGTTAGAGACTATATCCATGTAAGCGATGTTGCACAAGCTCATGTATGTGCATTAAAAAATATGATTGATAAAAAAAATTGTAAAGAAGTTTTAAATATTGGTTTATCAAAAGGAATTAGTGTCTTAGAGTTAATCAATTTATTTGAACAAAGCAATAATATTAAAATAAATTATGTTTTTGGTGAAAGAAGAAAGGGTGACATTCAAGAAATCTATGCAGATTGTAAATTAGCAAAAAAGAAGATTAATTGGAGACCTAAGAACTCAATTTCTCAAGCACTAGTTGATGCGTGGAAGTGGGAAAAAAAAAACAAACTTAGTTAATTCAAATAATTTTTTAAATCTTCTTTTGGGCGAACGTCAAGATTTGTTTCCCATGCCCCTTTTATTGTGCTTAAATTGATACCTAATTTTTTTGAAAATTCTAAAATTGCCTTAACATCCTTTGGTAGACAATTTCCTCCAAAACCTAACTTACCATCTGGCCCTGGTACCTGAGTATGCGAATGACCAATCCTACCATCACTAACAAATCCTTGAATTGAAGTTTCCCAATCAGCACCTATTTTTTGACTTAAAATTTTCATTTCGTTTAAAAAAGAAACTTTTGTTGCAAAAAAACAATTGTTCATATATTTAATAAGTTCAGCTGTTTCAAAATTTGTTTGTATAATTGGTGCAGTATTTCCAAATCTCCACTTATATAACTGAGCAACCATTCTAGTAAACTTAGGATCACCACCTATAACAAATCTTGATTGATTTATGAAATCAAATTTTGCAGATCTTTCAGTCAAAAACTCCGGATTAAAAACAATATTTAGATTTTTAAATATTTCATCTAATTTTTTTGTTGTTCCGGGAATTATTGTTGAACGAATTAATATAACATTATCGTTTCTCCTATTTACATGCTCTATCGATTTTAGAGCTGACATTAGAAAAGAGAGATCAATTCCTGAATGATTTGATGGTGTAGGAACGGATACAAAGATAAAATCAGAATTATTAACGGTCTCATCTAAACTATCTTTCTTCCTTGACTCATCAATATCATAAGACTTAATGATTGCATTACATCCACATTGAGCTGAAAAACCAAATTCAACAGCAGAACCTACAAAACCTCTTCCAATTATTCCTATTTTTTTCATGTGACTTGTCGAAAAATTTATTAATTCAACATAAAATTAATTGGTATTGTATAATTAACGCCAACCGGTTTTCCTCTTTGATTTGCGGGAGTCATATTAGGAATACTTTTTACTAATCTCATAGCCTCTTCTTTTAAGTATCTATCTTCACCCCTAAGAACCTTTACATCTGTAATAACACCTGTTTTATCAATTACAAATTTTACATATATTTTTTCTTGAATTCCCATTTCTTTTGCAATTTTTGGATATTCAAAGTTCTTTTTTATGTGCTTCATTATTCCTCTATTTAAACACTGCTTATCTTCTTCTTTTCTTTCTGATAAAGATGACTTTTTACTTGGCTTACAACCTGGAAAAATAGGAGACCCCTCTACAACTGCAAAATCAATTACTTCGTCAACTTCTTCTTCCTCTTCAAATTCAATTTCTTCTTCATCTTCTGTATCAACTTCATCAAATTCTACCTCTTCCTCAATTTCCACATCTAACTCAACCACTTGAATTTGAGGAGGAGGAGGAGGAGGTGGTGGTGGTGGTGGTGGCTCTTCCTTAAAATCAAGAGGCATATCCTCCATATCTTCATCCATTAAAAAACTTTCTAATTCGTTTGAACTAGAATTATTACTTGGGTTATAAGCAAATGCAAATACAACTAAACTTAAAGAAATAAAAAGTCCAAAATAAAAAAGCAAATATCTTTTCTTTTCTAAATCATATCTGGGATTTTTCTTTGGCTTCATGTATAAATAATTATTTATTCGACAAATTTACGTAAAAAAAACATATTTAAATAAAAAGATTAAGATTGCAAAATTATATACCTATTAAATCTTTATATTGCTCGGATGAAAGTAAGTTCTCAACTAGTGATTTATCATAATCGATAATTTTAATTATCCATCCTTTATTATAAGGGTCAGAGTTAATTAATTGCGGATTGTTTTCTAATTCTTCATTAAAAGATCCTACCAATCCAGTAATTGGCATAAATAAATCGGATACTGTTTTAACTGCCTCAACAGTACCAAAAACTTCCTCTATTTCTGTTTTTTCACCTAACTTTTCAATGTCAACATATACTATATCACCTAATTCTTTTTGAGCATAATCAGTGATACCACAAATTAATTCATTTTCAGATTTAATTAAAATCCATTCATGATCTTTTGTATATTTTAAATTATTTGGAATGTTCATATTTTTTTTTTAAAATTCTTAAACTATAAATTTTTTCAATTATTTGTACAATTTTGCTACCTTCTTTTCCGCTTGTAGCAACACTGTCACCTTTTAAAATTACATTAATTAAATTTTCTATTACCATTCTATGATTAGCGGCAGACCCTTTATAACTACCATAATCATTACAACTTGAACTTACACTAAAAATTGGAGGGGTATAGTTATCGATATTACAATATTCTAATTTGTCCATATACTGCCCTCCAATTTTAACAGTTCCCTTTTCTGCTAAAACAATAATACTACTTTCAAAATTTTTTTCCCAAATACAAGTCGAATAATTAAGTGTGCCTTTTATGTTATTGTCAAAATTAAAACTTAGAAAACCAGAATCCTCAAATTCTAAATATTTATTTTTTCTAAAATTAAAAAAATCTGCTTTTATATTTGAAAAATCACCAAATAACCAAAATAAAATATCTATAAAATGAGAAAACTGTGTATACAGAGGGCCTCCATCTAGTTCCAATTTTCCATGCCAATCACTATTTTTGTAATAATTCATATTTCTATTCCAAAAACAATTAGCGTGAATTGAAAAAACTTTTCCCATTTTATTTTTATTAATTAAGTTTTTAAGCCACGTAATTGTAGGTGAAAATCTGTTTTGCATAACGCAGAACACTATTTTATTCATTTTATTTGCTGTTTCAATTAAAATTCTTGCATGATTAGAATTTAAAGTCATAGGTTTTTCAATTAAGACATGTTTATTGCTTAAAATTACTTTCATAGCCATTTCAAAATGCAATCCATTAGGTGAACATATACTGATGACATCAATTTCTTGATTATTACAAACTTGATCTATATTGTCAAAAAATTGAAATTTTTCTAAATATTTAAGTTCCTTAGCACTTTTATCCTCAAGCTCCTTAAAAGACAATTTGTCTACAATTGCAACAAGTTCTGATTCTTTAAAACTTAAAATTGTATCAACATGTTTTATGCCAATATGACCCAATCCAACAACTCCAAATTTAATTTTCTTTTTCATGTAATTTTTGAATAATTTGCAATATAAGATTTTAAATTATTAATAGTTTTTTTTTGGATTTCTTCCGACATATAAGAGTGATATCTTCCTCCATTTAAATTTTTAAAAGTTGTATTGTTTGCACATAATAATCTAATCGCCTCAGGTAAAATTTTGATTTGTGTTTTATATATTTTTCTATACAAATCAAAAATTGAGTCAGTAATTAATGGCTCAATTTTTTTTTGTAAAACTAATTTTCCAGAATCTATCTTGTGATTAATTAAATGAGCAGATACTCCTAATTGATTATTATTGTGTATTGACCAAAGAATAGAATCTAAACCTCTTGATTGAGGCAAAATACCAGGATGTAAATTTAAAACCCCGGATGATAAATTTTTAATTATATTTTCATTTAAGATTCTAGCACCTGCAATAATTCCTAAATCCAAATCAAATTCTTTAATTAAATTAATCGTATCTAAACTATTATGATCGTAAACAAAATAAGGAATATTAAATTCCTTGGCTAGATCTCTGGGATGATGATTTGTTACACTATATTTTTGAAAATTAAAAACTCTGTTTGGTTTATTTAACTTTTTAAATGGAGCTGCAACAATTAAGTCTATT
>TARA_B100001057_G_scaffold476888_1_pt1 | contig 10855 bp, 7 predicted proteins | sample TARA_B100001057 | Tara Oceans TARA_B100001057 (sample SAMEA2621839) | marine metagenome | biome: marine biome (ENVO:00000447); feature: surface water layer (ENVO:00002042); material: "saline water (ENVO:00002010), including plankton (ENVO:xxxxxxxx)" | depth 5 m | reverse complement strand
CATTGGCGGATTCTGGATATCGCTGTGGTCTCGTAGGAAAGCTGCATTTGGCAGGTTGCCACGGTCGAATCGAGCCAAGGCCTGAGGATGATGGCTATTCGGTCTTTCACTGGTCCCATTCTCACAAGGATATGTGGCCGGAAGGGCATTCTTATGCGGACTGGGTTAAAGGAAAGGGGGGAACCCTCGGCGAAATGTATCAGGAAAAAGGATATATGGACCCCGAACTGCATCAAACTAAGTTCTGTGCGGACAAAGCGATCGAGTTTATGGAGGAGAATGCGGGCCATCCGTGGTTGATGAGCGTGAATATATTCGATCCGCATGTGCCCTTTGACCCCCCTCAGTTGTATCTTGAAAAGTATGATCCGGAATCCGTTCCAAACCCGCTTTTTCGCGAAAGCGACTTAGCGTCCCAGAAAAAGCTGGCCGGAGTCGATTTCCAGGTGTTGGCCTCGGATCCAGAGAGTTTTCAAGTGAAGGAGAAGATAGCGGCCTACTACGCAATGATTGAGCAAATTGACGATCACGTGGGTCGGATGCTGGATTGTCTGAATCGAAGTGGACAACGTGAAGACACGCTCGTCATCTTTACCAGTGACCATGGCGAAATGCTGGGAGACCACGGCTTAATAACGAAGGGCTGCCGGTTTTACGAAGGACTGGTGCATGTTCCTTTGATAATATCGTGGCCTGGTGTGATTTCTCAAGGCATTCGTAAGCGTTCCCTTGTTGAGCTGACAGATATCGCCCCTACACTGCTGGACTATGCGGGTTTAGAAAAAGGCGAGCGGATGATTGGTCGGTCGTTACGTCGCTTGTTGGAAAGTGAGTTTGATGCACATCGAAAATTCGTGCGCTGTGAATACTATCGAGCCTTAAGCCTTCTAGCTCCGGGAAGAGAGGGTTGGGAAGGCAGTTATGCCACCATGATCCGAACTGACCGGTACAAGCTCGTGGTCTATCACGGTCATGAGAGCGGCGAATTGTTCGATTTGGAAAAGGACCCCGGTGAGTTCAATAACCTATGGAGCGATCCGGATTGCAATGAAATCCGATTCGATCTCATGAAGGCCATGCTCGATCAAAGTGCATTTGCGGTAGACCTCGGGAGCGAATTGACCTGCGTGTTTTAGTGGATTGGTGCTAGCAAGCGAAGAATGGGTTTATCGGGTTCCAAATGGACCAGCCCCCTTGCAATCCAACATTTTGAAATCAAACAGCATTTCACGTGTATCTAGGGCATTAGAACGACCGTGATATACATGCAAAATATTCGTTTGTGGAATCCTGTAGCGGCGATTGCGGGATTAGGTTTAGCGGCCCTCAATCGAGTCTCAGAAGATTTGTACACAACGGAAGATTGTGAAATGACCCTCGAATCTCTAGTCGAAGGGGACGGGTCCTTTTCCAGGATGGAATTGGGAAGGAAACGATGGCGTGAGACGATTTTGAGAAATAGGGCTGAATCCGAATTCAGTCTGAGGACCAGTCTATGCTTGCAGATTTTGGTAAAACTTTAATCGTTCCGACAGCATCCTTACGAGGTCTATTTCAAAATGTATTTTTGAGGATTTCTATGTCAAAACAAGATCGCCCAAACATCATTCTCATTATAACTGACCAGCAACGCTACGAAACGATTCGAGCATTGGGTTATGAATATATGGATACGCCGCATTTGGACCGGCTCGTGAACGAAGGAGTTACCTTTAGTCAGTGCCACATTACTGCTCCCTCATGTGCACCTTCACGGGCCAGCTTGTTTACGGGGACTTACCCGCACACAACCGGTGTCCTCAAAAACGCGGATCCCTGGAGCAAGTCGTGGGTGGGTGACTTGTCGGACGCGGGCTACTACTGTGTTAACGTAGGCAAGATGCATACATATCCATACGATACGAAGCTTGGATTCCATGAGCGTTATGTGGTCGAAAACAAAGACCGCTATTTGGAGGAACGCTATTTCTACGATGAGTGGGACAAGGCCTTACATGCGAGAGGACTTGTGAAACAGCAACGGACGCTTTACCGAAAGCGGTCGGACTACGATGAGCGGATGGGAGCGTTCGAATGGGAATTGCCGGAGGACATGCATTCAGACATGTTTGTGGCGAATACGGCAACCTGGTGGCTGGATACCAAGCCGAAGCCTGATGGCCCGCTTTTTATGGAGATTGGGTTTCCCGGACCGCATCCGCCTTTTGATCCGACGGAACGCTTTATAGATAAGTACAAAGGAAAGAAGCTTCCGTTACCGAAAATCAAGCGCGAGGACATAGCGGGCCAGCCCGATCCCTACCAGAAATTGCGTGAGCATAATTTCGAGGTCGATCACGACTCGGTTGTGCATCTGGACGATCCGAGTGAAGAACAGCTTCAGCGGCTTTGGGAACACTATTTGGCAAACGTTTCTATGATCGATGAAAAGGTGGGCGAGATCAAGGACTCGCTCGAGCGAAACGGCTATCTGGACAACACGGTAATTCTCTTCACGAGCGATCATGGAGAGGCACTTGGGGAGCATGGTCATATCCAAAAGTGGACCATGTACGATTGCGTTACCAACGTGCCGCTAATCGCCTGGTGCCCGAAGCGTTTCAAGGGAGGTAGTAAAGTCGATGCACTATGTCAGCTAATGGACGTGGGGCCGACGATTCTGGATTTGGCCGAAGTCGAGAAACCTGAGTGGATGGAAGCCGAAACGCTGATGCCCGCGTTGCAGGGCGAGTCCTTCGAAGGTCGGGAGTTTGTAATAGCGGAGCATGGGCGCGACGTTTTTCTCTACACCATCGATTTCGTGACCATGATTCGGACCAAGAATTGGAAGCTTGTTCAGTTCTTAGATGAGCCCTTTGGGCAGTTGATCGATCTGGTCAATGACCCGGCGGAAGAAGTCAATCTGTGGGATGATCCGAAATATGCCGAAAAGAAGACGGAACTGATCGATGCGATTGGGTCCTTTAGGGTGCGTAGTGGCTACCAGACCTGCACGATGTGGGAGACGGTGCGTTAGTGGGAATGTAGTCCGCTAACGTCCGAATCTGTAATCAATTAGAGTATATGGTGTGCGAGTGAAGCCGTAACGCGCTTTGTAGCGTTACGGTTGAAGGTGAAGATTGAATGAGCTTTGTACGTTTACTATTCAGTTGCTCGACTCGATTAGCCCGGGGCTATTAGTGTTTGGCTGGGGCGTCTAAAGCAATGCCGCTGAGTGCGGTCAGACTTTGAAGGAGGATGACCGCACGCAATTGGTCCAGAGCCTTCCAGCGGTTTTTTTAATCCGGCAAAGGCTCCAATTAGGCCCATCGCCATTCAGCAACTTTGCCGGGAGTGAGAGCCTTCGAACTCGGTGATTATAAGCGTTCCCCGAAGCGGTAAATTGGCAAACCCCAAGGCACTGAAATTCGTATCGGATTTCCTATTTGAGTTTGTATCCAGACGCCCAGTTGAAATGGATCGATTCAGATGAAATCACCCGTCTCTGGAGTTCTATCCACTGCATGAGCATAAGTGTACCTTTTAAGGTAAAACTAACCGCGTCCAGAAAACTGAAAAAATCCGATTCAATCTTGTCGACGAACAATGGGCAGAGCCACTTGTTTCGGTTAGAATTCCCGGCCGGTAACCTTTGTCTTTATGCGGCAAAGATACATGTCAGCGGTTATATAGAGCGTCGATCCATTGTCGCCCCAGGCACAATTTGCGGTTCTTTCACCCGTAGAAAGGTGCCCGATCAGTTTGCCTCTGGGGTCGATGATCATGACGCCTCCATTGCCGGTTACCCAGAGATTTCCCTGCTGGTCGATTTTTAAGCCATCTGGATTTCCTTCACCGAGATGGCGGTGCGGTTTAGCATCGAAGAACAAAGTTCCTTTGCCCGCTTCCCCGTTATTGTCGAGCGGATACGCCATGACAATGGGATTGTCGGGGTCGGATTGGGCGACATACAGGGTGCGTTCGTCGTGTGAAAGTTCGACTCCGTTTGGGAAGCGCAATTCGTCGGTGATGAGTGAAACGTTACCGGCTCGGTCGAGAAGGTAAACGCCTGCGAAATCAATTTCCCTAGTTGGGTCAGTTTCTCGATTCGGAAGTCCGTATGTGGGATCCGTGAAATAGATGCGTCCCGTGCGGCCGATGGCAATGTCGTTAGGACTGTTAAAACGTTTTCCTTGGTAGTTGTCGACAAGTGTTCGCTTTCCCTCTCCAAACACCATCGTGGATAATCGACGATCACCGTGTTCGCAGGATATGAGCCGCCCTTCATCGTCGATTGCGAGCCCGTTGCTGCCCAGCCCAAGACTGTAGGTTCCATGGCCGGTATATCCGGAGGGTTCAAGGTAGACTTCCGCCCCAACGCCTTCGGTCCACTTCACTATTTGGTTGCGATGGACATCGGAGAATAGAAGAAAAACCGCCATCTTTAACCCAAACAGGGCCTTCCCCCCACGCGAAGCCGGAAGCAAGCACTTCGATCTTGGCATCCTTTGTTATGAGGCTGTCTACCTTTCTGTCGAAACGCAGAACCTCACCGATAGTGGGAAAGTTCGTGGAATCTTGACCTTGGAGTTTTATCGATAGGAGGGTGAGTAAAGCCAGGACGGTGATTGGGATGGGTTTCGTTTTCAATTTTCTGATTTATTGGGTAAGGGCGATCTCCGATCGCCCACTCGTTTTGAATTGATTTTTATGGGCGTTCGGAGATCGCCCGCTACCTTTAATTTGCGTTCTTAGTTTATCTGGTCGACGAAGGGTGAATCGGTGCGTCGTAATTCGGCCAGCATCTCGCGCTTGAGCTCTTTGAGTTCGTCCCGGTATTCAGGATAAAAGGCTAGGTTGATCAGCTCTTCGGGATCCGAATTGATGTCATACAGTTCCTCGATTTCTCCCGGAAGCATATTTTTGATGAATTTGTAGTTATGTTTACGGTACGATACCCACCAAGGAATATTTGAACCTTCGTCGGTCGATTGGGATAGATCGCGGGTTTCGGATCCATAAATTCGAGCTGTGTAGGCGATTAGGACAGAGTGATCACTGTTCGCTTCCGGATTCTGAAGAAGCGGTGTAATGTCCCGCCCGTGCATTTCCCAGGGGAGTTCTACGTGAGCAAATTTAAAAAGCGTTGGTACCAAATCCTGCCCACCCACGGGAGTGGCACAGACTTTGCCTTCAGGAACTCGTCCTGGAAATGAGATTACAAGCGGGCTGGAAATGTTGGCGTCGTAGGGTGCTATTTTGTGTTGAAAACCGTGTTGTCCCCAAGCGAAACCCTGATCGGAAGTAAACACAATCAGTGTATTCTCGAACTGGTTCGTTTCTTTCAGAGTTTCGATGAGCTGACCGACGGCTTCGTCTAGGCTCACAACGGTTTCCTGATACCGACGAGAGCTTTCCTGAAACTCTCCGCCCTTAGGGGGTCGCTGGGTATAGTATTTCCCATCTTGGGCGAGTTTCCATGCTTCACGCTTCTTAACGTACAGCGGTTTGCCGGGTCGGGGCCCGTGGAAATCTGGTGGAAAGGGGATTTCTATGGACTCATCTATTGAATCGACATGATGTGGGGCGGGATTGAAAGGGCCGTGACTTCCCGCGTAGCAAAGCCAAAGGAGCCAGGGCTTTTTCTCGTCTCTTCCTTCGCCTTTGAGATATTCCTGCGCCCATTTCGTATAGTTAGTGGTTGAATATCCTTTAGTCATCTGTGCTTCACCACCGTTGAAGGAAATTAGCTGGTTATCGTAGTAGTTACCTGAGTTTTTCGGGAATTTAGGGCGGTTCCAAACGATCTGGTAGTCCCAGTCTCTCCCATACCCTGTATCCACCCCTGTGTGCCACTTTCCGATATGGGCTGTGGTGTATCCAGCCTCTTTGAACGAACGCATCCAGAAGGGCGTTTTTTCGGGGTCATACGTGCTTCCAGGGTAGGAGCCTTCCATGCGCATGGATTCAACGCCGTACTGATGTTTGCCCGTAAGAAAAGTGGCTCTTGCGGGCATGCACCAAGTCCCATTGTAGGCGTGCTTGAAACGAACGCCACTCGCGGCGAGGCGATCGATGTTCGGTGTGTCTACCCATGAAGGAGCTCGTTCGTAGCTGCTGACAGTACGGTCGGATTGATCATCCGTGTAGATAAAGAGAATGTTGGGTTTGTCAGCCGAATTTGCATCGAACGCGGCGGCGACGATGGCACAAATGATTGTGAGGAAGATCAGGAGATTGCTTGGCTTCATTATTTTTCGTTGGGTCCAAACTTCATCGGCGGCACTATTGCCAGAAACAGCTATTGGGTCGATCATTGCAAGGAATTCGTTAAGCTCCCTTATGGGATCTAAAAACAATCGATCTCTTTACCTTTCCTCAATAAAAGCTCTCCCCGCGAATACCGAAATAATTCTATATGAGTAAGTATCCAATGAGTACTGACGCAATCTATTTTATAAACCCAAGTAGCCCTTGGAGAAAAAGGTGAGAGGCGGGGAGGGCAGGGCAAGCATTTTATTAATAAGGATGGCATTTAGAGCGAATCCCATCTTAATGAGGCGATCGAAGATGAAGTTCATAGGCTTAAAATAGACTGATTTCCGAGATTAGGGGCAATTGGCTGAAAGTTAGCACCACAGAAGAATTCCGACATTTTGATGGAATGTCGAGTGCGGGATTTGTGTCCTTCTCGAATATTATAGAAATCGCCTCTTTCGAGATGGGATCGAGGATTCTAGTTAAGGAGTTAGCCCACCCTTATCTGAAAGGAAACCGTTGGAATATTTTATTGGCTAAACCCATGCTGTTTCGCTTCGGTCGAAGTTAGGTAACGGGTCGACGGTACTTGAATACCTAAAGATCTCTAAACAAAATTTGTTAAGTAAGAAAAACCGATATCGACTCGTACTTGCGTTTATTGCTCTCGCTGTTTCCTGCCAGCTTTCGTCCGACGCCTCGATGTCAGAAGTTGGCAAAGAGCAGGCAATCACCAACAAAATCAACCAAGTAGTTGAAAAGTATCGTGAAATGACGATTTAGCTAGAAGCTCCGAATTCTTTGGAAGGCTAACGGCAGGGGGCAAGTTAATGGTCATTTTAACCGTTGAAGGAAATTTGTCTGCATGGGCGAGCAAGGCGTGGTAGGTGCAAGAGGGAGCTGCGGTAGTAAAAAAAGATGGTTCTGTGGTCGGAAACGCGCTCAGCTATAAGGAGTGGCTGGGGGGCTTGATGTGCGGTTCGGGAGAGAAGAATGGAAAGCAGATGAGCGCGGTTGCTGTACTCGGGCGAAAGACTTTGATTAAAAGACAACGGATCGACCCCCGAACGAAGTAGATTACTATATCGTTTATTTGCATTTCGTGCACCGGTCGAGCCCGGGCTACGAGAGCGGCTTGGCCTCGGCGATGGTGCTGCAGTCGGAAATGGAAGGACGCATTGATTTCGCTGGTAAGAACGCCTACAAAAAGCGGCCAAAGAGGAAAAGTAGTTTCACGATTGTTTAAAATTTGAGTGGCCAATCAGCGGCTAGGGCTCTTCCTTTTTGGGTTTGCTTGATCTACCCTCTTACTTAAGAAGGTAATCAAGGTAGTTTTCTCATTCCAAAAATCATGAATCGATCGATGTCGAAAGGAGTATTTTTCCTACTAGTGACAATTTTAGGGCCCGTCTGGGCCCTCCAGGGCCAGGCACCCGTGCCTACGATTTGGGAGCAACGAGCCAAGGAACGGTTCACGCGGCTAACTTCCACAATGCAGATGGAGATTAGCCAATCCCAGCCACAGGATTCCGGGCTCAAAAAGAAGAAACTGAAAAAGCCTAAGCGCATTCTTCTATTCTGGCGGTGCGAGACTTTCATCCATACATCAATCCCTTCGGGGAATTTTGCGCTTCAGGAGATGGCTCGAAAAACCAGGGCATTCTCTGTTGAGTTGGCCGACGAGTACTCGGTTTTCAACAAGAAGAACCTCAAGGGATACGACGCGATTCTACTCAACAGCACGACTAGTCTAAAGTTTGAAAACGAGAAGCAGCGGGATGCCGTCTTGAGTTTTGTGCGAGGCGGCAAAGGCATTATTGGGATTCATGCAGCTAGCGACAACTTTTATGAATGGGAAGCGGGCGCCGCATTGATAGGGGGTCAGTTCAATGGGCATCCTTGGACTGCTAACGGAACTTGGGCCTTCAAACTCGACGATCCGACTCATCCGCTCAATGCCGCTTTCAAAGGTGAGGGATTCTGGCATTCGGATGAGATCTACCAATACAAACCTTCTAACTACCAAGGCGAAGAGAATCTCCGTGTCTTGGTCAGTCTCGACATGAGTAAACCAGAGGTTAGGGAGCCGTTGAGTTTGGAGAAATTTGAAAAATTCAATAGCCAGTATGATCCAGGTATAAGAGAAGTTCCCGTCAGCTGGATACGTGAGTTTGGCAAAGGGCGGCTGTTCTACACGAATTTTGGACACCGAGAAGAAACTTACAAGAATCCTGTAATCATGCAGCATCTTTATGATGGTATACTCTACGCACTGGGATTCACAAGTGCCGACGCGACTCCTTCGGCGGAGCTTCCTGCAATCCCTTTGGCTCTGGCTCCTTAAAAGCCGGCATCGAAATAGGGAATCGCCGCGATGCGAGATATTTATTCCTAATCGGAGAAATCCAGATACAGTGGCCTATTGTGGGGTTAGTGAGACGAGGAATAGGAGGGCGTTACGCCGCATTGATCTTCTCAATTATTTTTGATTCGCGGGTAGATTTATCGGCCGAAATAAGGGTTTCACTCTTGTCGGAGTTGGTGGCAACGACGCCTATTTGCGCTTCCCCTGAGTCAGCTAAAAAAGTCACTATTTTTTGGTAACATTGATTCAGGGCTGATGACGAGCAGGCCCCTACGGCGACAATTTTTGAGTTAACTCCAAGTTTTAGATAGGGCAGGGCGGCTGGTAGAGAGCCTGCAAGGACTCCAATCGATGAATCTAATGCGACGTCCGTAATAAGAATATCGAGACCTCCGTGGGCTAGGACGGTCATTTCCACAGCTGATCCGATTTTGTCTTGGACAGAGCTCTCATCCATCGCGATGACCGCGGCACCCGCTTTGGTCAGGCGTTCTTTGCATTGGCTAGCCATAAAAGCGTCAGAGAGCGCGATGAGTGCTATGCTCCCTTGGAGCGAGGGGGCGGAAATACCTGTTTTTAGTTTGGCTTGTTCCAGCTCCCAATACTCAACCTCAAACACGTCGCTCTCCTTTAAGGGGACCCATCCTCCCAGCGATTCGCTGTTTTGAATGACGCGGGTCGTGTGAATCGCTATATCGCCAACAACGGCTGCGTTTTTTGGATTCAGTCCAAAAGAGATCAGACCGCGACTGGGCCAAATGCCCCATCTTGGAGCCGAATCGAGGCAAGTCAGTCCGTTTGAGGCATTTCGGTCAAAGTATGACTTGTATTCGGATGCGTAAGTATCAATCGAATCGCCGGTATTCTCTGACAGGTAAACGGGAACACTTTTAGCGAAAATAGAATGGTCTGGTGTCAAGGGGCCTCGGGTGCCGATTTCGCCTGCGTTCTCTAGATTGGCGAATCCGATAGCCTCCGGACTTGAGTTGAGTTTGGCGACCACCGGAACCCCGCAGAGATCGGACACGTTCTTCCTTAAGCGAGCTAGTTCTAAGGGGTCGCAGGCCCCTTGGCCAAGGGCCGGTTTTAAGGCTTTGGCTCGATCTAGGTAATCTTCAGCTTCGGTGACTAGCAGGATCATTCTCTCGTAGCTCTCTTTTGCGTTATCCGAAAAAGTGAAGATCCCGTGGTTCATCAGAACCATACCTTCGTAATCCTCCCAACTGACGTCTTTAGTTTGCTCGAACACGAGTTTAGCCAACGCAAATCCCGGCATAACGTAAGGGATGACGATAACGCGATTTCCGAAGAGCTCCTGAACGCGTTCGAGCCCATTTTCGGTATTGGTCATGGCTAGAATTGCGTTGGCGTGGGTATGATCGACGTATTGAAAGGGAATAATCGCATGGAGAATAGCCTCGACGGAGGCGTTGGGTGCCCTCGAATCCAGCATTGCTTGGCGCTGCTGCTCTACCATGTCTGAGTCGGATAGCGTCTCCAATTGGGCTAGCTTATTGAGAATATCCATTCGCAAGGGGGCAAACCCAGCCTCGTCAATCGTAGCCAGGTCCCAACCGCTCCCTTTGACAAACAGAGTTTCGACCGATTTTCCGAAGAAATCATTCGAATTGATCTTCACCGAGGTGTTTCCACCTCCGTGGAGAACCAACTGGGGCTCCTGACCGAGGAGACGGGAAGTGTAAACGCGAAGACGTCTGGGGTCGTTTTCGAAATCTTTTGCTAATTGATCGTTCCAGCGGTTTTCCATGATTGAGAGAGTTACTACTAGACTGTTTCAGATTCTCAAGCCTATCGACCAGTGATTGAAAGGCCCCGGTTTTTCCTGGTTGCGGATGCTCTGTAAAATCGAAGTTAGACCTCACTAATCTTTACCGATCGAATTTTGGTTCTAGACAGGGTGGGGGTTTTGTCTAACGTCCGGCCACCGATCGCGAACTCAGGTAGAACCCGAGGTTCGTAAGAGGTCGGAATTAATAGCAAAATAAAACACACATGCCAAAAGGAACAATAAAGTGGTTTGATTCGGAAAAGGGCTACGGCTTCATTCAACAGAGTGAAGGTGGAGATGACCTATTCGTACATCACTCCGAAACTGATGGGTACGCCCTAAACGAAGGCGATCCCGTCGACTACGAGATCGGCGAAGGACGTAAAGGTCCTTGCGCTACGAATGTAAAGAAGAGCTAGCTGTCCGTTCTCGGACCACTTGATTCTGCAGTGTTAGCTAGCCTT
>TARA_B100001057_G_scaffold10186_2_pt1 | contig 10855 bp, 6 predicted proteins | sample TARA_B100001057 | Tara Oceans TARA_B100001057 (sample SAMEA2621839) | marine metagenome | biome: marine biome (ENVO:00000447); feature: surface water layer (ENVO:00002042); material: "saline water (ENVO:00002010), including plankton (ENVO:xxxxxxxx)" | depth 5 m | reverse complement strand
GAAATGTTGATCTAAATCAACCGGATCAACACCAGATTGCAGGTAAAGGTTGCGCTGCGAGTGCTGAGTATTTTTGCGGTTCAGCAGGTAGGTCAGTCGAACATAACTTTGCTCATGATCGTTGATGCGGTTCCTCACAGCTTCAATGCCCAGCGAGTACTGATAGGTGGGTGAGTAGTGGAAGTACACCGAATGCTTGGCCTGATTGGTAAAGGCCATTAGGGTGGATCCGCCGGAATAGGAAATCGGCCGAGCCACGAGGATCGGAGAGATCAAGCACAGTGTCATCAAAATTAGCCGCATACCCATAGGGGGTATATTCAAAGTTGTGCCGAATTTGTCAACCCTGTGCTTTTGGTCAACTGTTATGCGGTCGACAAAAGAGATAAGAAAGAGAAAAGGTACTGAGATTGAAACACCTGATCGTTAGCGCATTGGTTCTTATGTTTATGGGTTGTGGTCAACCTTCGTTCGATGAGCTACCGCTTGCGCAGATGGCTAACACCGGCGAGCCGAATCTGTCCGTGGCAGATGACGGCACGGTCACCCTCAGTTATCTGCAGCAAACACGGGGATTGGCAACCCTGTATTTCCGCGAGCTGCGCGGGAATCAGTGGTCCGCGCCGAAAAAGATCGCCCAAGGCGAAGATTTGTTAGTCAATTGGGCGGACTTTCCCACCCTGATTGACGCCGACAATCAACTAACCGCCCAGTGGATGATGCGAAATCCTGCACCGGGTTTTGCCTACGACGTGTATACCGCCTCGTCGACCGATGACGGTAAGACATGGTCTACCCCTCAGCGCCTGCATACTGATACCTCTGCAACCGAGCATGGATTTGTCAGCCTCTATGCAGGTAAAACCGGTGTTGGCGCGTTCTGGCTAGACGGTCAGCGTTATGCCCAGGACGACGCTCCCGACGGTATGGAGCTGCGACATAAGGTGATGGGCGGTACGGGGCCGCAAATTGAGGATGTTGTTGATGCGTTGGTATGCGATTGCTGCCAAACCGATGTAGCCATGGTCGCTGGATCACCCATAGTGGTTTACCGCGACCGCAGCGAGGGCAACATTCGTGATATCTCCATCGCCCGGCAAGAAAACGGCGCATGGGTGAGTACTCCTGTGGCCCAAGACGGTTGGTATATCACCGGCTGTCCGGTCAATGGTCCGGCCATCGCCGGCGCGAATGGTGTGGTCGCCGTGACCTGGTTTACCGCCGTGCCAGTCGATTCTGTGCGGGTGGCCTTTTCATTTGACGGTGGGCGCAGTTTTGCGGCGCCGGTAGATGTCAGCCAAGACAGCCCAGTTGGCCGGGTGGACTTGGTGGTCGATGCTGCGGGCAATGCCATCGTCAGCTGGCTGTCGCTGGCGCAGGAAGGCTTTGTCTATCGACGAGTTCAGCCCTCTGGAGAAATGGGCGAGATTCATTTGGTTGCCCCGATGGCGTCGCATCGAAACGCAGGCTTTCCGCGCATGGTGCAAAGCAGTGATCGGCTGATTTTTGCCTGGACAGATACCTTGGCCGATACCCCCACCGTCAGGGCGATGAGCATGTCAGGCGGATAGTCGGTTAAGGTACCTGTACCAGAGGATCGGGGGTGGGGACGGCATGCGATATCAACTCTACGGCGGGGGCGGCTCGCCCTATTCGCAAAAGATGCGAGGAATTTTGCAATACCGGCGGCTGCCATTTGACTGGATTCAAATAACGCCGGCAATACGCGCTGAGATTCGGCACGACGGGCCACCGGTGATTCCGATTCTGCGGTTGCCAGAAGACGGCAGTTTGCATGTGGACTCCACCCCATTGGCACTGCTGCTCGAGGAACGGCATAGCGAGCGCTCGATTCTACCAACAGACCCAGCCATGGCGTATTTGTGCTTGCTGATTGAGGACATGGCTGATGAGTGGGTAACCAAGATGATGTTTCACTATCGGTGGGATCTTGAAATTGATCAGGCCTACAGCAGTCGTCAGATCATCAGCGATAGCAGTCCCGGTTTGCGAGGCGAGGCGCTCAGCAAAGCCGCACGAGCCATTCGCGATCGTCAGATATCGCGTATGCCTTTGGTTGGCTGCACGCCAAAAAATAAACCCATTATCGAGCAGGGCTTTCATGAACTGCTAGGCATTCTCGATCGTTTCGTCACCCGGGACGAATACCTTTTCGGCACTCGGCCATCTTTGGCGGATTTTGGCCTGTTCGGTCAATTAAAAACGCTCGCCAGCGACCACACCCCCATGATGATTATGCGCAGTACCGTGCCAAGCGTTTACGACTGGGTTAGGCGACTGGAAGACAGCAGCGGTATTGAGGGCGAGTGGCATGACCTTGCCGGTATGCGAGAAGCAGTAAGCGATATGCTGGGTTTTTGCGCCACCTATTACCTGCCTTTTTTACAGGCCAATGCCGAGGCGCTTGCCAACGCAGAAGATCAAGTCTCTTTGTCTTTGGCGGGTCTCCCCTATGCCCAGCCCACCTTTAAATATCAGGCGAAGTGCTACGCGAGGCTTAAAACTCTGTTAGCCAACCGCGAAGCTCCCGGTTTGCGTAAGGTGCTCTTGGCAGCGGGCTGCCTGCCTTTTCTAGAATAACGATTGACTATCCTGCGCCAGAGCTCTGAGCACGCCTCGCGGCTAGTCGCTCTGTGCGTCTGGCCAACCGTTCCTGCAGGCGCTTATGGCGCGCGGGTGTTAACGGATAGTTCCAAATCAGTTTTAGCGCCAGTCCGTAGAAAACGATAGGTCCCAAGCAATAGACCAAGCGTAGTGCCCAAACGCCCACATCTGTGCTTGCGGCAACGCCGCCGGATGGGTCGAAGCCAAGCAGTCCGACAATGTTCAAAGAAACACCGGTGCCAAAAGCGATAGCGATTTTCTCGGAAAACCCAAGAAAGGCGAAATAGGTGCCGGCGCGTTGCGAACCGCTGCGCGCTGAGTCAACGTCAACCACGTCTGCGAGCATGGCGATGGGCAAGAACTGCAGGCCGCCAAAGCAGAAGCCTTTGACGATAAACAGCAGGAAGAAGACCGAGTAGTCACCGTTTTCGAGGAAAAGGTTCGCGCCGCTGACCGCGGCAACCGTAATGAGCGTGCACATGAAAGCGCGATGTTTGCCGATCTTGCGGCCAAGCCACAACCAGAATGGAATGGCTGCAAAGCCCGCGATGAAATAGAAAAAGTAGGCCGCGCCAATGGTCGGAACGCCGATAATGTCGCGAATAAAAAACAGCGAAACCGCATTGCGAAAAGACTCGCCGAAGTGCACCAGCAGCACGATAGCCAGCACGCGCAGCATAGGACCGTTTTTCGCAACTAAGCGGAAACCCTCGCGAATGCTTTGTCTTTTTTCGCCAGCGATGGGTGGCGGTTCTTTGACAAAGATCAGGACGATGGCCGCGCAGAGGGGCAGCACCGCGATGATGGCCCAAGCCAAACCGGCAAGCACTGGGCCGGTCAGGGTGGCTCTCGCGACAATCTCCTTATCGCGGAAGTCGCCGGCCAGAGCGCCGATGGCGTCCCGCCACAAAGTGGTGAACACCTGCCCAACACTGTTGCCGCCGTCGGCCTGTATCTCGATGATCATGGGGATAGAGGCCGCGATCATTAGGCCCGCTAATACGTAAAATTCTCGCGTTGCAGTAACACGGCTGCGTTGGTGGTAGTCGGGAGACAGTTCGGCGCCCCAAGCACGGTGCGGTAGGGTAATCATGGTGCTGCCGACAAAGAAGACCGTCAGCCAAAAGAGGAAGTAAATTGTGCCGACACCTTCGCTTGGCATGAACAGGTTGTATACGCCGATCATCATTACCGGCGGGCCAATCAGCAGCCACGGTCGTCGTCGGCCAATGGGTGTACGCCAGCGATCGGAGAGCTCACCAATCAGGGGGTCGGTGACCACATCGGTTAATCGAGCTAGCATCAAAATCGTGCCAACAGTAGCTAAGCTGATGCCCAATCCGCCGGAATAGTGGGCGGGAATCCAAATCGATAGAGGGTAACCAATGACCGCCAAGGGCATGCCCAAGGTGCCGTGCGCATACAGTGTTTTCTTTGACAGTACCTCGGTGGTCACCTCGATGCCTCCCCAACATCCAAGCTAAGAAAGCCAAAGTAGCATGAGAGTCGCGTCCACTAAAGATACATCGGGCAGGGCTCGGGGCTAGACGCTGAGTCTGCTTTAACCGAATTCATAACGCGCTGAGGCAGGCATCCATAAACTGCCCCAGCTCGTTTTGATCAACGACTTGATCGATGGCTGGATTCGCCTGTTTAAGACGGGTCGCGCGCGCTAGTTTTGCATCTGCACCATGCGATGTGATCGGTGTAGATCGGTCGCACAGGTCGATGGGCTTTCAAGCCCTGCTTTGCCAAGGGCAGCGGTCAGCGCGCCAGTGCGCACGGTATCCATCATCGTTGCCATGTCGTCTGGTGTGCCGGTCACCATGGCCACGTAGTCCCAGCCTGTGGAAAGACCAATACCCGGTAGGAAAACGGCGCTGCCTACGCTCGTGTCGGCTAGCTTGTTGGCAGTTGCGGCGACACCTTTGCGATAGGCCATAGCGTCGCGAAGCGACTTACCATCGTTAAGGGTACAGACCTGCGTGATGAGAGGCTTTTCTTGGGCTTGCGCTGGTTGAGCAACGCTCATCATGGGAAAGAAAAAGGGTTTTTTGCAGGTGATCAATTCGAAGATCTCTGCTTGTAGTTTGTCGGCTTTTTGTCGCCACAGACGGTCGGCCTTAGATTGATCTTGCCACGATGGGAAGTAGTTCACCCAGCGCAGGTCCGGCTCGTTGTAGGGCGCGTTAATGGCTACCGCTTCCCATAGATAAGTGTTCATGGTGAGGCCGTTGTCGGCGGCAAACTTGGCGAAGTCGCCCTGACCGAGCGCGACGACTTGGTCTGGCGAGACACCATCGTTCAGCGAGCATTCGTACAGTTCTGCGATAACCGGTGCACTGGGCATATGGTCGTCCGCGCTCGCAGACGCTGATAGCGTCATAGCAAGGACAACCGCAGTGAGCATTGACGTGAGTTTTTTCATGTTAGATCCCTTCTTTTTCTTTGTTTTGTTCTTAAATTTATTTTTGGATGCACAGTCAGCCTACGGGTTTTAGGAGGACAAACAACCCTCCACGCGACCTTGCGCTGGGTGCGCCGCAGATGTAATGATCATCATTAATGGCACGAATTTGAGCACGTGTAGCGGTGTGGTCCGCGTCGTGCCGGGCCTACGGAGAATCCTAAATATGCAGATCTTAAGAACACCAGAGGAGCGTTTCGTGGGCTTGGCGGACTATCCGTTTGCCCCTTGTTACACCACCATCAAAACCCACGATGGCGCAGACCTGCGGATCCATCATCTTGATGAAGGCCCTCAAGACGGCCCCATCGTGATGCTGATGCATGGGCAGCCGGTTTGGAGTTATTTATACCGCCATGTCATTCCCTACCTAACCGATGCTGGCATGCGCGTGATCGCACCCGATTTGGTGGGTTACGGCAAGTCAGATAAGCCTGCCGCCCGAGAAGATTACAGTTACCAGCGCCAGGTGGAGTGGATGGGCGATTGGCTAGAGGCCAACGACTTTTCTGGCATAACATTCTTTGGACAAGATTGGGGCGGGCTTGTCGGTCTGCGTCTTGTGGTCGAACACCCAGACCGTTTTGCTCGCGTGGTCATTTCTAATACCGGGCTGCCTTATAATCCCGATGTGCCGGCAGAGGTGGTGAAACTGGTGGAGGATTTTCGGGCCAATACGCCGACGCCTGGCTTATTAGAAATGCAAAGGGCCATTGGCGGAATGCGTTCGGGCGCACACCCAGCCACCAAGTTCGCCTACTGGCAAAAATGGTGCTGGGAGACCGTGGATCTGCCCGTCGGCTTTATGATGTCGATGACGTTGCAGCCGCCTGCACGGCCGGTGCAGCTGATTAAATTTCTGCTCAACAAAATGGGCGTCACATCACCCCTGCCAACATCAATTGCAAAGGCATACGACGCACCGTTTCCAAGCCCAAGCTTCAAAATGGGCCCCAGAGCTATGCCGAGCCAGGTGCCCACGTTGCCAACCTCGCCGTGGCTTGAGCACCAGCGACAAGCGTGGGAGTTTTTTAAAACCTTCGATAAACCGTTTCTGTGTGCTTTTGCCGACAACGATCCGGTGACTCAGGGCGGTGAAAAAGAGTTCTTAGCCAAAGTGCCTGGCACTCAAGGCTTGCCTCATACCACCATCAAAGGTGGTGGTCATTTTGTGCAGGAAAACGCCCCTGATCAGGTGGCACAGGTGATTATTGAACTGATCCGAAGCACCTAAGACCGGCACTAAAAAAGAATCGCAAGTGCCGCTCTTGTCGAAATATCGACATCAAACATAGAATAAAATAACCAATTAAAACAATAAGTTATACTTGGCCCGAAAATTGCTGAACCAGAAAAAAACGTGCATCGACACGAGGTTTGGCAAATGTCCTATATCGGTTCTCTTAATGCTTCGACGCTGTTAGCACAGGCTTCCCTGACCAAGGGGACAGAGCGTGCGGCCGTGAGCATGGAGCGGCTGAGCACAGGTGTGGCGGTTGCCAGCGCCAAGGACGATCCTTCCGCCTATTACGCGGGATCGACGCTAGGTGCTCGGATCGCGTGGGAGTCTCAAGCGACAAAAAATATCTCCGATACCAGTTCGCTGCTGAACGCCGCCGACGGCGCAATTGAGCAGGTCAAAACCATGCTGCAGCGTATACGCGTGTTGGCCATGCAGGCGGCCAATGCCACCGCAGAATTAGACCGTAATTTACTGCAGGCTGAGGTAGACCAACTCACCACTGAAATCGACCGGCTGACGCAGACTACTGTGTATAACGGCCAGCGCTTGCTACAGGGTGAGCAGGATCACCGACAGTTTCAGGTCGGCGGCGATGCTCGAGATCTGGTTGCCCATCGCTTCTCCGGTTTTCGGCCAAACGAAATCGGTGCTTTCTCCTACCTCAGTCAGGGCGAGAATGCATTTGGGCCCGCAGCGAGCAGTAGCGACGTCACACGTACGGCAGGTACCAGCGAAATTAAGCTGGTGGGTAATGCAGGTGACTTAGTTGCCCTGCAGTGGCCCGCCAGCGCGAGTGCCGATGCTATCGCGACGCAAATCAATGCATTCAATGCAGACACCGGTGTCATGGCCGAATCCGAAACCCGAGCACGCTTATCGACAACCAGCCATAGCGGGCAGATTTACAGCCTCAAAATTAACGGCACACAAACAGCCAATTTCAACATCAGCTCGAGCGACGTCGGTGCTGCGGTTGACGCGATCAATAAAATCTCTGGCGAAACAGGTGTAGAGGCTTCCCAAGTTGCCGGCGAACTGGTTTTAGTCGACAAATCTGGTGCAGACATGGTGATTGAGAATACTCGGCGTGAGTCAAGCTATAACACGCTGCGGGTGCAGAAACTCGCCGCAGACGGTGTTCCCGGCACGGCCATGGGCACACAGGTATCCCTCGATGTTGCCGGTGCCAATGACACGATCTTGATCAGTGGCTCTGTAGAGCTGGTGTCGAGTGAGGCATTTGCCATCTATAATCAAGGCGCGGCCGGACATTTTTTAGCCAAGCAACAACGCGCCCTGCAACAAGATACCGAAATCGATTTTAGACGCGGCGCACTCTCGCTGGTGGATGGCAAAATGTATCGAGGTGACGGCGAGACCGCCGAAGTAGTCGCCCTTGTCGACACAGGCACCACCAGTCTCGAATCGGGGTCTTTGGACCTGAAGTTTGCTTTTGGCATAGACGATGCGCTTCCCGGCGTCACCGGCAGCGATCCGTTTCGCAGCTGGGAAAAAATTGAACAGCGCGTGGTTTTCGATGGCACTTCGCGTATCGGCAACCATGCGGCTCCTCAAGACCTAACCCTACCGAATTTTGCAAACGGACTATTGCCGGCCAGTGGTGATGCGGCCTATCCGGAAGCCAATGTTGCTTTTTCCTTTCAGCAAGTCAGCGACGATGATGGTAACGACGGTAAATCGTTGGAGCTGAAAAGCGGCCCAATCAGTATGCCTAATGTCGGCATCGTGCACGGGCCTGCACTACAAAGCGCGCAAACCTATAACCTCGAAGCCGGTGACGTACTGTCATTTGACTGGCGCGGGGTAGCTGGCGCTGGCGATTACGATGTCATGGCCTATATCGTCGATGAATCAACCGGACACACTGAAGAGCTTTTGAACGCTACCGGCCAAGGCACCGCCTCTAGCAGTTGGGCAACCGTAAACAAGACCATCGAAAAAGACGGCGACTACCGCGTCGTATTCGTCAGCGGAGTTCGCAGCGACAAGGAAGTAACTTTTGAAAACGGCACGTTCGAGAACGGTAGTGCTGGCGATACATCGATTCCAGGATGGACGACGTACACCCAGCAGCTGCGTCTCGGAGGGTTAGATACCGTGGCCGGCCAGCCGACGCCTGGCGATACTGTTTTTCCCGCTACCGTGATTAACGCGGCACCTCATGATGGTGCAGCACCCTCCAGCGCCAATTACGCGGCGCGGCTATCCAACAACAGTCCTGATGGCGGCGGGCTTTCCGTGCAACTGCAATCCACCGGCGTCAGCGTGCAGGGCTTTGGCATTTTGCACGGGCCCTACTTAGTCAGTAATGAGGCGATGAACCTGAAGCCGGGAGACAGCGTGAGTTTTGATTGGCAGGCCACCGGCGGCTCGGATGCTTACGACGTTATTGGTTACTTGGTGGATGAGACCACTGGCGAAGTGCAGGAACTGCTGAATGAGACCGGCGCAACAGGCAGCGCGAGCACGAACTGGGCGACAGTCACGCAAACCGTCAGCAAACAAGGCAGCTATAAATTTGTCTTTGTCGCCGGCACGTGGGACGCCAGTGGCGGAAGCGCCGCTGGCGCGAATCTATATGTAGACAACGTGGTGGTGGATTCCAGCGAGCAAATTGTGCAAGCCGATGCTGCGCTGCGCATCGATGAAGTGGTCATTACCAAAGACACAGCCAACATTGATGAGCAGGAGCTAAATAAACTGATTGATCGCCTGTACGGCTTCGAAGAGGACGGCGGACGAATTTATGATCTCCAGCGTATAGGAAATCGCATTGAGATTGATTCAAAGCCTATCGTTGCCGAGTTGGAAAGCGTTGATTCTATCGATGTGCGAACCAATACAGGTGCCAATTCTGCGCTGACGATATTGGATCAGGCTTTGGCCTTTTCTGCTGACCGGCAAGCGGGTGTGAGTGCGTTATCGCAGTCGGTGGACTATCGCATGGAGCGCTTACTCGATCGATCGCTACAAATGGAGACGGCGAGGGGCCGCATCGTAGACGCGGACTTCGCATTAGAAAGCGCTTTGCTGGCTAAGGAAGAAATGATCAAACAGCTCGCGGGCTTTGTGCTGACCAATACCAATGAAATTCTCAGATCGACTCTAAACTTGCTGCGTTAATCCTTCTGGCGCCATCCGTTGTGGGATATGCGCGGGCCATTATTTGAGTCCAACATGAAGACGCGTGCCCCGCTCGGCGGGTGCAGTCAGTTTGGCTAAGCCGGCTCTCCTAATCGCTGCCAACGACGCTCGAACGATTTTGCTTCAAGTGGCGATTTAGAAACTCCAGCATAGCCTCTGAAAAGATCCTGCGATTGTCTTGCCTCGACAAATAGTGGTCGCCCTCTGCCAACTCAATGAACTCCGACGGCTTGCCGCTGTCTTGCAGAGCCTTAAACATCCTGCGAGATTCAACAGGGCTAACAATTCGGTCATCTGCAGACGCCACGATGAGCATTGGCGAGCGTATGTCATCGATATGGTTTATCGGCGAGTCCCGGCGCAGGCTTTCATCGTCTTTCCAGAGTCGGCCTATATGACGAGTCATGTAGAAGCCCCCAATGTATTTTCGCATCCGGCGAAGCACAGCTCGCAAATCACTGACCCCATTCAGCGAGACCGCGCACTGATAAAGGTTCGGCTCTCGCACGGCGCTAATCATCGCTGCGTAGCCACCAAAGGAGGCGCCGGTGATACATAGGCGTTTGGCATCAGCGAAGCCCTGTTCGATCAGCCAGTTTGTGCCATCAGTCACATCATTAATCATGGCCTCTCCCCAGTTGCCTTGACCGGCTTTTTCGAAATTTACGCCATAGCCCGTGGAGCCCCGAAAGTTCATCTGCAGAACGCCGTATCCTGCGCCTGCCAGCATTTGCGCAAGCCAGTCAAAACGGCGAAAGTCGCGCGCGTGCGGCCCGCCATGAGGAAGTACGACAAAAGGCAGGGCCTTAGCTGAATCGAGTGAGTGACCATTCGGCAGCGTCAGGTATGCGGGAATTTGCAAACCATCTCGGCTCTCGTAGCTGACGGCGAAAACCTCTGCGAGTTTGCTTTCGTCAATTCGCGGGTACTTTTTGCCAAAGGCGGCCAAGCTGCGCTTTTTGGCATCAAACAGGTAGAGATCGCCAGGTACTTTTGGCGAGTTAACGGTAAAAACTGCTCGCGACGAATCTCGCGAAATGGATTCCAAATCGATATTCGAATCTGCGTACTTGTCGCTGAGAAGGGCATAGATTTCAGCGACGTCGGGATCGTAAATTCGCGGTGCGGTAGCTTCGTCCTGATATCGAACCAGAACAATTGACTCCCCTTTAGGATCCAGCGTGACACTCGCTACCTCAGTGTGCGCTGCCTCAAACAGGATTCGCTCTGAACCACTGGCCACATTGAACTCATAGACATGGCGCAATCCAAAGTTGTTCTTATTTAGTTTGCCGTCAGCCTTCGCTGGCAGCATCAGCACGAAATACAAATTGGGATTTTTGGTGGGTAGTGCC
>TARA_B100001057_G_scaffold485692_1_pt1 | contig 10859 bp, 10 predicted proteins | sample TARA_B100001057 | Tara Oceans TARA_B100001057 (sample SAMEA2621839) | marine metagenome | biome: marine biome (ENVO:00000447); feature: surface water layer (ENVO:00002042); material: "saline water (ENVO:00002010), including plankton (ENVO:xxxxxxxx)" | depth 5 m | reverse complement strand
TGCCACCGGTGTGACGAATGATGAAGTAATCATCCGGCGCTATCACCACATCAGGATCCTTGGCCGACTGAACAGCTAACCAATCTTCGTAGCCGGCATCACGAACGAAAATATGCTCAAGATCAGGCAGTTCCTGCTGCATGCCCTCGACCTCGTGGGCAAGATGTTCGCTCACCAGCAGTGCTCGACAGTTGGTATGACCCAGCATGTGGGTATGGGCAGGCCGACCATTGCGCGGATACAGGGGCACCCGCACGAGGTTGGCTATGGCAGCGGCCTGAAACAAATCTGCTGCCTCTACCGAATTGTCTTCCAGCACACCAACCCGGTCACCGGGCTTAAGTCCCATGGCCAGCAGGCCGTTGGCGAGTCGCACACCGCGCTCCCACGCCTGTGCAAAGGTTAGCCGTATATCGTTGTGCACGATGGCCTCAAAATCACTGTAATGCTGCGCCGCGCGGCGCATCAGAGTGCGAACGTCCATGGTCTTTCCTCTATGCGTCTAGACTTCGATGCTACCGGTGGACTGGGCGCATTTGTACTGCTGTAAGTCAGCTTTCGAGATTGCCGAGTGTTCGACTAACTGCGACTATTTGGCGCTATTTCAGGCATCACCACCGGGGAGGATGGGTGAACACATTTAACGTTTGGGCAGCGCTACTTTTTTCTGTATTCGCGCACCCGCTGGCTAGCGCAGACAATGCCCTAAGCAGCATCTATAACTATCACGCATTGCCTGAGAACTTAGGCAGCTCAGGGCAACCTACTGCCGAACAATTCGCCACCATCCGCGCCGCAGGTTATGAAGTGGTGGTCAATCTCGCCATGCCTGATTCTGAAAATGCCATCGCCGACGAGGGCCGCATGGTTAGCGAGAATGGCATGACCTATGTGCACATACCGGTGCCTTGGGATGCGCCCAAGGCCGATCACCTCGCGCAGTTTTTTGGCGTCATGGATACGATGACAAGCCAAGGCAAACAAGTATGGGTGCACTGTGCAGCCAACTATCGCGCTTCAGCTTTTTCCTATAAGTACCTTACGCTGCAAAAAGGCATGACTGCCAGCAGCGCAAGCACCCCACTGCTGACCGCGTGGCTGGCGCAAATGGATGACAACTGGCGCAGCATTTACGACCTCACAGCCGCGGAGATTCACCGATGAACGCTAGCGCAGCGGTAGAAACAAAACTGCTCGAAGCCGCCGAGCAACTGCTGCCAGAACTGGGCACACGTCGTCGCGAGATCGACGAACTACGCCAGCTGCCTCAAGATTTAGCAGACAAGCTGGCCAAGCTGGGCTTTTATCGCTTGGTCGTACCTGAAGAACTCGGCGGCCTCGGCATTTCACCAACGACGTTCTGCAAACTTTGCGAAACCTTGGCCACCGCCAACGGCTCTACGGCGTGGTGCATTTTTATTGGCGCCACCTCGCAGTACTTATTCGGTGCGCTACCACCCTCGCAACTGCAGAAAATGCTGCAAAACCCTGATGTGATCACCAGTGGCGTCTTCGCCGACAGCGGCACCGCTATGTTCGAGGAGCGCGACGGTCAAGCAGGTTATGTCATCAATGGTCATTGGCGCTGGGGCTCTGGCTGTCGCAACGCGCGGTGGATCTCCGGCGGCATTCACGAAGTCGACGCCAGCGGCGAAAACGTTACTGACGTGCCCAGACTAACCCGGGTATTTTTTCAGCCCAACGAAATTGAGCTAGTCGATAACTGGCATGTGTCAGGTATGCGCGGCTCGGGATCCAGTGACTACATCGCCGACGACGTCTGGGTACCCGCCGAGCGCATGGCGGGCGATGTGGAAGACACCGAACACGCCAGCCAGCCAATTTATCAGTTCCCAAAATTTGCCCTGCTGGGCATTCCCATTGGGGCCATTTGTTTGGGTATGGCGAGAGCTTGTTTGGAAGAAGTGATTCGAGCCTCGAAAGAAAAGACTCCTCAGGGCAGCAGGCGCGCGCTGTCGTTGCGGCCATCACTTCACATTGACGTTGCTGAGGCGGATGCGGCGCTGAACGCGGCGCGGGCGTATTTTTATCAAACCATCGATAATGGCTGGCAAAACGCACAATCCGCCCCGGGTAGCTTGGAAGACCGGCGGCAAATGCGCATCGCCAACGTGCACGCAGTGAATACATCTATCGACGTCATTGATCAGATGTATCGGCTCATGGGCGGCACCTCGGTGTACGAGACTTCCTGCCTGCAGCAGCACTTTCGCGATGTGCATGTGGCATCGGCACATATGATGGTTGGTGAGCCGGTGATGGAACTTGCCGGGCGTGTCATGCTCGATCTCGATGACAAAGCATTTGGCCTATAGACCAGTTCGACCGCACGTATTAGCAAGGAACCTGTTTTGAGCACAGCATTGAAGTTTGGCCTCGCCACCCCCAGCAACTTTTGGAAACTCGATTGGCCTGCGCGCCAGCGAACCGTGACGCAGATTGCAGATTCGGGTTTCGATCATATTTTCATGGCGGACCATGTGTCGTTTCGAAATGGCTCTGGCACCGATGGCTTCGTGGAAGTTGCTGGGCTGTCCCAACTCCACCCCAGCCTTGGCGTTATGACCGGCATTTACCTGTTGCCGCTGCGCCACCCGCTGCCAGTTGCAAGGCAGCTCGCGAGCATGGCGAATCTGGCACCCGGACGCATGATCTTTGGTGTCGGCATCGGCGGTGAAGACCCGCACGAGTTGGAGGTATGCGGGGTAAATCCGAAACGTCGCGGCGTGCGGGCCAATGAGTCGCTGGCCATCATCAAGGGCCTGCTGGCTGGTGAGAGCGTGACCTTTGAAGGCCAAGAATTCAGCGTGCAGGACGCCATTATTCGCCCTACCCCGCAAACCCCAATACCGGTCGTGGTAGGCGGACGCTCAGACGCAGCGCTCACCCGTACCGCAAAATTTGGCGAAGGTTGGCTCGGTGTGTGGTGCTCGGCAAGTCGCTTCTCCCAAGCCGTAGTCAGCGTGCACGAACAAGCCGAAGCCTTGGGCCGCAACGACGTCGACTGGATGCACGGCTATCAGCCATGGGTTGGATTAGACCACCACAATGGCGATGCTGCACATGCAGCGGTAAAGGCAGGCATGGAGGCTTTTTACCGCATACCGTTTGAGAAGTTTGAGCGCTACACCCCCAGCGGCACGCCAGCCCAAGTTGCCGAACAACTGGCGCCCTATATCGAATCCGGGTGCCGCTTGTTTAATCTGAAGGTGTGTTGCGAGCATCCAGAAGAAGAAGTGGTTTTAGGTCGAGAACTGGTTGCCGAACTGCGCCAATGCGGTGTGGCGCTTGCGAGCTAGCGCACCGGATGACTGGCATCATTCAGTAGCTAGCACTGCTTTCCGCGCTTTCGGCATAGCCGTAGCGCACCGCCTTGGCCACCAGAGTCGCTCCACTTAAGGTCTGTAGATCAAGAGGCTGGGTATAAAGTTGCCAAGCATCACGATTGCCGAAGAGTTCGGCACCGAACCCCGCGGCTTCAAGACGATAGGCGATAGACGCTCCCGGCGTTGCAGAGGTAAGGATTAGCTGCTGATCTCGCGTTTCAATAGTTGGCGCCTGGGTGGACGGCTGCTGCCCGCCCGGCCACATGGCCTCGATCATCAAACTTTCATCGATAACGCCTTTGTCACCCACTCGCCTAATCCAGTTATCCATGGCGCCACGCAGTCGCTGTAGGCTTTGCGCGTGCTCGGGTTCGCTCGCCAAATTCACCAACTCTTGCGGATCGATCGCCGTGTCATAGAGTTCCTCAAGCGGTCGCGGGGCAGTAAAATAAAAGCCCTGTTGCTCGGTAAGCGTATCTGCAGCCTTGGCCTGCCAAAGTGCCTGCATCACCGGAAACATGTCGCGAAACGCCAAAGGCCGAAAATACGACAAGTCAGCTTGGTAATTGCGGATGTATTTGTAGCGCTGATCTCGCGCGGCTCGCACATGGTCGAGTATGGCATCCATGCGGTCTCGTCCGGCGAAGACATAGTCTCGGGTGACCACTGTATTGAGCATGGCCTGACCCTGCACAAAGGCAGGCACCTCAATACCCGCCAGCTGCAGAATCGACGGTGCCAAATCCACCACAGATACAAGCCGAGTATCCAGTTGCCCCGCCCCGGTCTTGTCGGGCCAACGCAGCACCAATGGAACGTGCAAGCCAGTGTCGTACACCGCTCGCTTCGCTCTCGGCAGACCGTCCCCATGATCGGTGGTCCAGATGACAACGGTGGAATTGAGCAATCCGTCAGCCTGTAAATTGGCGACAATCTCGCCCACCTGCCCGTCCATATAGTGGATGTTGTCGTAGTGCTGGGCAATGCTCTCGCGTACCTGAGGTGTGTCAGGGTAATAGTCCGGCACAGAGACATCGGCGGGATCTGTGACCTCGCTCACCGTAGCCTCGCGCACCAGTGCGAGCGCCTTGATGACGGATCCAAAGGTGCCCTGACCCTCGGTTTCTAGGGTAGCCAGGCGACTCTCGTGGGTAGACATGAGATTGATCATGGCAAAAAACGGTTTGCCCGCAGGCAATTTCCGCCACACCGCCAAATCTGGCGGCAGCGCGAAGTTACCTTCGTTTACATCCCAAATGGTGAACGGCTCGCCAAACTGATAGTCGGTTTTTGCGGTATTGGCCGTCGCGTATCCAGCTCGACGCAGCAACTCGGGAAAAGCTTTAACCACGGCCGGCGGCACCGCCTCATAGTCGCGATTGGTCGTGCGCATATGTTGGGTACCCAAACTCTGTGGGTAAACGCCAGTGATCAGCGCTGAGCGGTTCGGCGCACAAACACCAGAGGCAGAAAACACCTGAGTAAAGCGCACCCCGTCGTCGGCCAAGGCGTCAATGTTCGGGGTTTTTGCTAACGTATCGCCAAAGGCACCAACCCGCGGGCTCAGGTCTTCGGCGACGATCAGCACAATATTCGGTGGGTTTTGGCCGTGGGCAGAAACCATCGCCGCGCAGCAGAAAAAGCTCGCGCCGATTCGGTAAACCGCAGTGCGCACTGCATCCACAAAGCGAGCCGACAAGTTCACTCGATGAGCGTCAGCGTTTGCGGACAAACCAGTCGCTCGTCCAAGGCATCGCCAATGGCTTTCTCCGCCAGCTGAATGCCGGCCTCATACTGGCCAATAACGAAATGTTCGTTCACGCCAGTGGACAGCCCCTGCTGGATACCTTCGCCAATGACAAAGTCTTCGCCAAATACCGCGCACACCACGTTGTAATTAGCCTCCCAGTAGCGCGTTTTTTTCGCCCGTTGCTCCGCACTTAGATCGACGTCATCAGGCACGAGCATGATGCACTTGAACACGCTTTTTCCCGGGCCAGTGGGGATCACAGAATGAATGAATACATGGTCTGTCATCACCTGCACAAAATTGCAGGGAAACAGATAATTTTGATCCATGTAATTAGCGCGGTAATCCCAATCCGCTTCTGGCTGCTGCTGCAATTCCACCGTTTGCGCCAAGGGCACTGCGTGGCGAAAGTGCGGATAGTGGTCAACGAAGACCGACTGATTATCGAGATAGGCCGAGCAAGCCGTCTGCTTGTGCGCCGAACAAAAGTGATAGGACTCTTGAAACCCCTCAAGGGCGATGCGCCAACCCATGTTCAACTCCACCGACCACGCCTTGTGTACAACAAGTGACGCCATATCAACGGACGCGAGCTGCTCCGCCATCGGTGCGAGCCAGGCGTCGATGCTGATGGGCGCTTCGCTAACGCTCGGGCGCACCCAAATCAAACCGTATCGCTCAAAAGCAGGCAGTTCGACCAAGCCATATTCGCTCTTGTCTAGGTCCGCAAAGCCCGCAGGTTGCCGTAAGCCACGCAGCCGACCTTCAAGGTCATAAGTCCATGCGTGGTAAGGACAAGAAAACGTAGTGGCATTGCCACCGGCTTTGGTCACGATACGCGCCCCTCGATGTCGGCAAACATTCATGAACGCCTTGACGTCGCCCTGCCGAGTGCGTGTCACCAGCATGGGCACACCGGTTTCATCGTGGGTGAAAAAGTCACCCGCAGACGCCAATTGGCTAACGTGGCCAACGACAATCGGAAACTCGCGAAACAGTATCGCCTGCTCTTGAGCGAGCCGCTGAGCATTGGCGTAGTGCGATACCGGGTTGCGCAGCAGCCCAGACTCCATATGAGTAGTTCCCGCCTCGCAGTAACGCAAGGTGCGGCGAATGATGTCGATTTCTTCGTGGCTATTGCCCATGCATCTCTTCCTACTTCGATCCAGCTCAGGTAAGGCCGCTATCGCAGTGACGAACCCAGCAACTCTCTGGCAATGACATGACGCTGCACTTCGCTGGGGCCTTCGCCAATACGCCGAATGCGCATCTCTCGAAACCAACGCTCAAAGGGTAAGTCTTTGGCAACGCCAAGACCGCCAAACATCTGCATGCACCGATCCACCACCCGCCCGCCGGCTTCGGTGGCCACCAGTTTGGCCATCGCGGCTTCTTTGCGAAAATTCTCGCCGCGTTCGGCCTTCGCTGCTGCCTCCAAGGTAATCCAAAGCGATTGCTTAATGTCGATTTCATTATCAACCAGCATCCACTGAATCGACTGCCGAGACGACAACGGTGCGCCAAAGGTCTCGCGCTGAGGCACATATTCCAGCGCCATTTCTTGCGCCTTAATGGCCACACCGATACAGCCCGCCGCATAAGGAATGCGTTGTTTGGTCAACCGATCATTGGCGATAGCAAAACCCTTGTTCAGCTCGCCCAGAATATTGGATGCGGGCACCCGCATCTCTTCAAAGCTCAATTCGGTGGCGTAATGGGCGGAGCGTAACGTGTGCACGATGCGCCGCACTGCAAACCCCGGCGTATCGGTATCGACAATGAAGCAGGTCACCCCGTTGCGGCCTTTGTCGTTGGCTGTACGGGCAAACACCAGCCCGTATTGGGCTTTATCCGCCCCGCTGATCCATAACTTGCCGCCGTTGATAATCCAGTCGTCGCCGTCCTGCACCGCTTTGGTTTGAATTGCCCGAGCAGGATCTGAACCACCCGACGGTTCTGACAGACCAAAAAAGCCGCGCTTCTCGCCCCGCAGTGTGGGGTATAGATACTTCTCTTTCTGCTCTTCAGTCGCCTCAAAGAGCTGGGCCAAACCGGCGCCACCAAAGGTGCCGTAACAAGGCGCGTACAGTCCCGCCCGATGCTGCGCCATCTCCACCGCCATCAGCGTGCGCGTGACCAAGTCGATGTCCGGCCCGCCAAAGGCCGGCGGAATATCCAGCCCATACAGACCCATGGCCTTAGTTTTTTCGATCAGCCGAGCACGGTCAGCCGCGTCGAGTTCGTCTGCATCTGGGTCTAGGTCGTATTCGAGCGGCAGAATTTCTTCGCGCACAAAGCGTCGCACCATGGCGATAACCAGGTCTTGTTCTTCGGTGAGTTCTAAGTTCATCCAGCAGGCCTCAATTTGCCTAAGGTGATCGCCGCAGGCGGAGGATTATCGGGCGGTAGCTCACCGTAATCGTAGTGATGCAGCATCAACAGCTCCTTGTAGCGACTAAGATAGGAAGTCGTCACTTCCCAGCGCACGAACGTCACTGCAGGCAAAGCCTGCACCGCAGCCGCCACTTCACCCTTCAGACCAAACAAGCTTTTGCCACCGGCGTAGCCAATGTAGCGCGTACTCTGCTGCGCATCCGCCAACGCAAACACACCGAGATTCCCGCGCAACAAACCGCGAGCCTCGTCGATAGACAGCCATTTTTTGCTTAAGCGAACAGACACGAATGAAAGACCCCACCCCCCAATGGACACCAGAGCCTAGCTTTAACGCTGAATAAAACCAATGGTTCGCTAGAGGCAGCCACTGAAGACAACCCCTCCAAAGCTGCGCTCCTAGTCACGACAGGAAACGCTGGTTTGATCGGCACCGCCACTTCGTGATTTCTAGCTCTTCAAACGCCCTTGATGACCCCTGCATCAATGAGCTTTTGAGTTTCTTCTGCAGAATAACCAAGCCCTGCCAATATCGATTTGGATTGCTCGCCAAGTTTGGGTGCGGGGCCACGGATCTCGCTGGGTGTTTCGCTGAACTGCGCTGCAGGTCGCGCTTGGCGCACTTCGCCGAAGCCCTCGAAATGGGTGCGCTGGATTGTTTCGCTGGCCTGTATCTGCGGGTGCTCGAGCAGTTCCATGCGACGCAGTAGCGGTGCATTGGGCACGTCGTGCGCTTGCAGGCGCTCGAGTATGTCGGTGCTGGGCCATTTGGCGATTTCCGCCATGGTGATTTCTTTGCGCTCTTGCACATGCTGCAGCCGCGCACCGGCTGTAGCGAAGCGCGGGTCTTCGATGAGGTCTTCGCGGTCCAGCGCCCGGCACATGCCCACCCATTCTTTGTCGCTGATCACGCCTGCGGTGATGAAACCGTCTTGCGTGGGATAGATCAGATCCATGGAGCCTGAGGTTTCAGACGGGTCGTATTCGTTATCGGCGTAGGTAATACCGCCCATGCCTTCGGGCCAAAAGAACGCCAGCATGGCGTCGAGCATGGACACTTTGATGTGCTGCCCGTCGCCGCTGCGCTCGCGGTGATACAGCGCACTGGCAATGGCTTGGGCCGCGGTCAGTGAGGCGACTTTGTCGGCAATGATCACGCGAAACATTTCCGGGTCGCGGGTGATGCGGTTGGCTTGAATATCCGTGGCGCATGACAGCGCCTGAATGATCGGGTCATAAACCCGCTGATGAGCGTAGGGCCCGTGCTCGCCAAAGCCGCTAATGGAAACGTAAATTAACCGCGGGTTCTTGGTCCGTACGTCTTCTTCCGCAAAACCCATGCGCTGCATGGCACCAGGGCGAAAGTTCTGCAGCAGCACGTCAGCCTCTCCAATCAAGCGCCACAGCACCTGCTTGCCTGCGTCGGACTTGAGGTCCATGGCAAGGGATTGCTTGCCGCGATTGCAGGAAAAAAACATCGCCGGCAGTTCGTTGATGGGCTTGCCCATCAAGCGCATTTGCTCGCCGTGCAGGGGTTCTACCTTGATTACCTCAGCACCTTGATCTGCAAGCATGGCAGCGGCCACTGGCCCAGACACCATGCTGGTGAGGTCGATCACTTTTAAGCCATTAAGCGGTCCCATCGTCTGTACTCCTGAATACTTTTGTTCTTTTTATTGTTTTGATTTTTGCTTTTTCTTGTTGTCTCGCGACGTTCTTGGTTCGTCTAGCTCGACGCGCGGTAGTTGACGTCAAAAGCACGTCGGTACGCCTGGCGACTGCGGTGTAGGTCGCGGTAGCGCAGCAGCGACGCCTGTAATTCGAAGTCATAGTGCACTGCCCAATCAAGGCAGGACACGAGCATGATGTCGGCGAGGCCAAGCTGGTCGCCGACGACAAAGTCTTTGCCCGTCATATGCTCGGCGACCACGGCTAAGTGCTTTTCCGCGTATGCGCGAGAAGCTGTCATGGCGGCCGGGGCTTCGCCGTAAATAGGCGCCAAGTCTCCGTGACGGCGCATAACGTACAGCGAGGTTTCATCCAGTTCGCCGTAAATATAGGACACCCACTCGTCTTCTCTGGCCAGTGCCTCCACCGAGGTTGGCATGGCCATCGTTGACTCACTGCCATAGCGGGCAATCAGATAACGAGAAATGGCTACGCTCTCAGACAGACCAAACCCCGCGTCTTGCATATAGGGCACTTTCTGCTTGGGGTTCATTTCGGTATAGGCCGAAGTCTGGGTTTCGCCCGTGCGCGGACCAATGGGGTGATGGGTATAGGCCACGGCCAGTTCTTCGGCCACCCACAGTGGCCTGAACGTGCGCATGGTACTCGCACCCCAAAATTGGATGTTTGTGGGTTCTTGCATCAATCCTCCGCTATCTGTGCAATTTATGCTTCCGAGATTAGGCCATGTTCGTGACGAAGCAAATGCGCATTAGCGGTGATCAATGAGGTCTTCGCCATCGAGGCGTACGTAGTCATCGGCAGAGCCAAAGCTGGCGTCGGCGTTGAGTAATCCTGCGCCGGGCACATGGTTTACTTCTAGGCGGATGCCGTCTGGGTCTTCAAACAGCACGTAGTAATAGCCCGGCGCCCAATCCCGCTCTTCTGGGCCTCGCACGATCTTCGCGCCAAGAGAAGCCGCAAGCGCAGCGGTTTGATCCACCGCCTCGCGGCTTTTGGCACGCAAGCAAATGTGATGTAAACCGACGCGATATTGCTCGAAGCGCTCAGCTTCGAACTGCGGGTCACAGCGCCTGACGCCGATGGCGGTGCGCGCACCTACGTGATAGAGAAAATCTGGCCCATCGTTGACCTTGGTCATGCCGAACGCTGGCAGTAAGCCGCTGTAAAACTTATGCGCCTTATCGAATTGGCTCACCGTTAAAATAACGTGGGCCATGCCGTTAATGTCGATCATCTCACTCCCCTAGAGACTTGTTTAGGGAGTAAACACGATGGCAGCCCGGCCCACCAGAAGAGGTACTCGAGCCCGATCTACATTGGGTAGAAGGTCATCTCGAATTCACCGGTAGACAGATCGAGTACCGATTTGCACAGGTTCTGGTTGCCGTCGGTGACGTCATCCAATGAGTGAAAGGTAATTACCGTTCCTTCGCGCTTCCAAACCCCATTGCGTGACCCAGCTTGTCGCGCGCCGTCCTCACTGATGCCCATGCCACGGCCGGTGAACGGACCTTGGCTATCGGCGTTAGGGTTCAGCGTCATGTTGTAGGTCAGGTACACGCGCCCATAGCGGCCAGCGATACCTTCAACGGTGACCACACCACCCGCATCTGTCAGCTCTATGTTGAGCATTTTGCCCTTGAGAGAGAATGATTCGTCAGGAATAGTGATGGTAG
>TARA_B100001057_G_scaffold446418_1_pt1 | contig 10861 bp, 10 predicted proteins | sample TARA_B100001057 | Tara Oceans TARA_B100001057 (sample SAMEA2621839) | marine metagenome | biome: marine biome (ENVO:00000447); feature: surface water layer (ENVO:00002042); material: "saline water (ENVO:00002010), including plankton (ENVO:xxxxxxxx)" | depth 5 m | reverse complement strand
TAATAATAGTCTGAATGAGGATAAGCCTTCTCTTGATCAACTTGACGAAGTCATTGACTAAGGCGAATAGAAAATTACAAACCCACATTTTTCAGCTCAAAATATAAACAAACAAGTGAAATTATCTGAGATCAAAAGCCCCGAAGACCTCAAAGCACTTCCAGAAGAGGACCTTGATGCACTCGCCGCACAAATTCGTAAGGATTTAATTGAGTGCCTTTCTCAAACTGGAGGCCACTTGGGCCCTAACCTAGGTGTCGTCGAATTAACCATTGCCTTGCATAGGGTCTTTGAGACCCCAAAAGACAAGTTTGTATTTGATGTATCGCATCAAGGATATGTTCATAAAATGCTCACTGGCAGATGGAATAAAATCGACACCATTAGACAATATAAAGGATTAAACGGGTTTCTTTTAAGAAGTGAAAGTGAGCACGATTGTTATGGTGCAGGTCACGCAGGAACAGCAGTATCAGCTGCACTTGGAATGGCAATGGCTAGTAAAATGAAAGGGAACGATGAACGTGTTGTTGCAGTTGCTGGCGATGCTGCTTTCACATGCGGCCCTACATATGAAGCTCTAAATAATGTAGGAAACCTCGAAGGTCCATTTATTATCGTTCTCAATGATAATGAATGGTCAATTGATAAAAATGTTGGTGCTATAGCAAAATACTTTAACAAAATTACAACAAGCAAGACATATGCCGGACTTCATGAAGCTGCTGCAAATTTTGTGTCTAAAACAATGGGAGAAGGGGTAAGTAGAATCGCTTCAAAAGTTGAGAAGGGTGCAAAAAACATGCTCGTACCCAGTGTTTTGTTTGAAGAATTCGGATTGAGATATTATGGACCTATTGATGGGCATGACTTGCCTCTGCTCATAAAGACTTTTGAATTTCTCAAAGAACAAAAAGAGCCGGTAATTCTGCATATTATTACTAAGAAAGGTCATGGCTATCAACCTGCATTAGACAAACCAGATAAATTCCATGGTTTAGGAAAGTATAAAATTGAAACTGGAGAGACAGACCCAGCATCTTGTCCGACTTATTCTCAATTATATGGAGAGCATTTAACAGAATTCGCTAAGAAAGATAACCTAATAACAGCCATAACTGCAGCGATGCCAGGTGGAACAGGACTCTCAACATTTAGGGACTCCTCAGAAGTTAAAGATAGATATTTTGACGTTGGTATTGCAGAAGAGCATGCTGCACTTTTTGCTTGTGGTTTGGCTACACAAGGTTTCAAACCCTTTTTAACAATTTATTCAACCTTCATGCAGAGAGCATTTGACATGCTCATTCATGATATTGGAATTCAAAACTTACCAGTACGTATTTGTATGGACAGAGCAGGCCTCTCTGGTGATGATGGACCAACTCACCACGGACTGTTTGATATTGGTTATTTAAGGCATGTCCCAAATTTTATATTCATGCAGCCAAAAGATGAAGAAGAGTTTGTTGATATGTTATGGACAATGGCAAACCATGACTCAGGCCCTATTGCAGTCAGGTATCCAAGAGGTGCAGGTACTGGAGCAAGCCCAAAGAAAACTCCGAAAATTATTGAAATTGGCAAAGCTGAAATTCTAAAAAAAGGTAATGATGTAGGCCTTATTGGTTTAGGTCATTTATTTGAAATGGCTGAAAAGACAGGTTTGATGCTTGAAGAGCAAGGACATTCTGTAAGCCTCATAAACCCTCGATTTATTAAACCAATCGACAGTTCTGCAATCAAGGAAATGGCTAAAAAAGTTAAAGTCATATGTACATTTGAAGACCATGTTTTACATAACGGATTCGGGGCTGCTATCATTGAGCTGCTCCATGATTCAAGTATAAACACGCCAGTAGTAAGAATTGGATGGCCTGATGAGTTCATTGAACACGGAAACATTCCTGCTCTAAGGGACAAACACGGACTCACCCCAGAGAATGCCGTTGATATGATAATGAATAAGCTTTAGAGCTTATAAATTATTATTCTAACAAACTAAAGGTTACTTTTAAGGAAGTATCCTAATTCTAATATTCTTGAATTCTACTGGTGCACCCTCACTTTCAAGACACAGATAACCTTGAGCAGGTTCGCAGCCCGTCCCTCCAGAAACCTCTTCACCATTAACCCATAATCTAACTTCACCATTAATTGCACGTACGTAATAATGATTCCACTCATTAATACCTTTTGTAAGATTTTTTGAAGGAAAGCTTCTTTTACCATTGGGTGCAACAGGAGAAAAAGGTTTCATCTTGGCCGGACCAGTAGGAAAAACATCACCATGAGATGTAAACCAATCAGCTGGCTTGTTATATTTTTTTGTATACTTTTCGGCATAGCCAAGATCTAAAACCTGAACCTCTATGCCGTGGGGTAACCTACCTTTACCATTCTCCAAATTTTTAATGGATTCAGGACTTGCCCAGACAAAGACCCCAGAATTACCTCCCTTTTCTTTATGCATCCATTCACAAACAAGCTCGAAATTTTTAATTGGTTTCTTCATTCTAATCACTCCAACAGGCTGACCGGTACAAAAGGCGTGACCTTTCTCCCATCGCCATGTTTTTGGATTGCAGTTCACATTAACAAAATCTTCACCTTTCAGTTCTCTCCAACCATGACCATAACCCTCGATAGAAGCTTTCTTTAGAGAACCTTGAGACTCATCTTTTTTCTCATCAGCTAATAATTGAACGGTATATATTATTGAAAGTACTAATATAATACTAGTTCTAGAAAGATTATTCATAATTAAAATAGTGTTTAGTTTATGTTCTATATACAACGTTATAAATTCGAGAATAAAATAAGATCTCTGAGGATTTATTGAACTGCGACATAAAACCGATACCCTTTATCAATTGAATTAACAGATAATAGAATGTGTTTATATAATTTTAGATCATTTCTTATAAATTTAAGCATATCTTTTGTCCTTCTAACTTATTTAACGGTTTTATCTATATCGGCAGAAAAGCTGAACATTCTTTTCATTTCTGTTGATGACCTTCGACCCGAACTTGGTTGCTATGGAGTTAATTATGCACAAAGCCCAAACATTGATCAATTTGCAAAAACTGCAGTTACATTTCGTAATCATTACGTTCAAGTTTCAACCTGTGGCGCTTCTCGTTACGCACTCCTAACTGGTCGGTCTCCAGCTAAATCTGGTGCTCTTAAAAATAATGCATTTTATAGTGGCAAAACAGCAATTAAGAATAAACAGCTTCCCGGAGCACAGACGATGCCTGAACTTTTTAGAAGATCAGGATACAGAACTGTGCTCATTGGCAAAATATCACATACACCTGACGGGAAAATCTTTTCTTACAATGGAAAAGGTGATGGAAAACTAGAGATGCCACGAGCATGGAATCATTTAGCAACCCCAATGGGAAAATGGAAAAGAGGTTGGCCGCTATTCTTTGCATATGCTGAGGGAAAACATAGAGAAGATGGAAGGAAACAAATGGAACTTATGGAATTTATTGCAGATCATGATGACGAATTACCAGATGGACTTTTAGCTGAGAGTGCTATATCACAATTAAATCAATTAAAAGAGCAGGGAGAAAATTTTTTAATGGGCTTGGGCTTCTTTAAGCCCCACCTTCCATTCGTAGCTCCTAAGCAGGATTGGGAAGCTTTTGAGAAAACAACTATTCCTGCTCCTTTAAATAATAGATCTTTTGATTCACCTTATAAACATGATAGCGGAGAATTCTTTAAGTACTCAACTCCATATGAGATAAGGAAACCACTCGATCCTGAATCTGCTATAATGGCTAAACGAGCTTACTTGGCATGCGTAAGATATATTGACAGACAAATTGGCAAAGTCTTACGTCACCTCGAAAAAATTGACCTTGTAAAAAATACAATTGTAGTCTTATGGGGAGATCACGGTTGGCATCTAGGTGATGCCCAACAATGGGGTAAGCATACTCCATTCGAGATAGCAAATCGTAGTGTTCTTATGATAAGAGCCCCTGGCGTTGATGGTGGATTCTCAACAAATGCCCTTGCAGAAACACTAGATATTTACCCAACACTAATTGATTTATGTAAACCTAAATTCAGCAAAACTCAGCATCCATTGGATGGCATTTCTTTGGTTCCACTGTTGAGAAAAGAAAAAAAAATAGTCAGAAAATACGCTACGAGTTACTGGAAAGATGCGATTAGTATTCGTTCACAATCACATCGCCTTATTGCCAAAGTAAGGAATAAAAAAATTATAGATAAAAAACTATATAACCTTACTAGAGAGCTAGATAGCATTAAAGATGTTTTGCCTGAGAACTCGGAAGTTGGGAAAGAATTAACGAGACAAGTTTTAGAAAGATAGATTTGATACTATTAAATGGCATTAGACTCGGAAGGTTTAAAAGTCAGCCTGACGCGCATCCTCTTTACGTGAGGCTGATGATCAATTTGAGGTTCTTGAAAAAGGTAAAAGCCTCGACCCTCGAAAAATAATATTTTTTTCCGGCAGTCCTCTTTTATTACCTCAATATCAGAACCTTCACTATACCAGTCAGTTTCGGCAATAAGTAATCTTTTTGGGTTACAGAACCTAGTAACTAATTCGTCTTGATAGTTTTGAATTGATGAAAAGATAGACATGATAAAACTTTGATGAGGATTTAGGAAAGACACCTTAACGCTATCTCTTCACCGGCTATTCTTCCTGTGGTCCATGCGCTCTGAAAGTTAAAACCACCAGTCAATCCGTCAATATCCATCACTTCTCCAGCAAAAAATAAATTTCTTACCAATCGACTCTCCATTGTTCTAAGATCAACATCTCGCATCAAGACTCCTCCACAGGTTACAAACTCTTCCTTATTTAGACTTTTACCGGAAACTAGAAATTCTTCTGTGATAAGTAAATCAACAATTTTTGTAGCAATATCTTTGGTCAATTCAGACCACGTTTGCTCTTCTTCAGTACCAGCTTTTAGTACAATTCGACCCCATAACCTATTAGGTATTTCTTTTAATGGGCTCTTTTTTAGAATTTTTTTTACTCCGTTTTTATTTCTTTCAGACTCTATAACTTTACGTATTTTCTGAAAACTCCAACCTTCTCCAAGCCAGTTCACTTGAATCTTAAATTGATAATTTACTTGTTCTAATTTTCTAGCACCAAGCGCAGAAAGCTTCAGAACTACAGGTCCACTGAGGCCCCAATGAGTGATAAGTAAAGGGCCTGTACTTCTCATTCCTAAAGATTTGATACTAACACATGCACTTGATAGAGAAAGACCAGACAACTCAATTAATTTATTATCCTCTATTTCAAAGGTGAACAAAGAAGGTACTGGAGAAGAAAACTCGTGGCCAATGGATTCTAGCAAATCCCTAGAACTATTAGATCTTATACCTCCAGTAGCAATCAATAAATAGTCAGCCACAATCGGATCTTTTTGTTTATTAACCCAAATTCTAAATGAGTCGTCATCAGACTTCACTATGCGGTTAACTCGACATTTATTTTTCAATCTAATTTTTTTTTCTTTGGCGGTATCTGTCAAGCAATTGATTACGGTTTGGGATGTATCTGAAACGGGAAAGACTCGACCATCCGATTCGGTCTTAAGTTCGACTCCGTTTTCCTTGAACCACCATACCGTATCTTCTTGACTCCAACGAGACAATGGACCTTTTAGCTCCCGCTTTCCACGAGGGTAATGTCCAACAAAATTTATTTTGTCTTCCATCTCATGAGTAACGTTACATCTTCCACCACCAGAAATCTTAACCTTAGTAAGAAAATGACTGCCACTTTCAAGGATATTAATATCTGCCTTACCTTTTACGTTCTCAGCACATGCAATAGCTCCAAAAAATCCTGCAGCCCCGCCACCAATGATAATGACACGGGGAATATGTTCAGAGATCATTAAAATGAAATCAATTCAATCTCAAAATATAGCGTGGCCTTGGGTGGAATGACTCCAGGATAACCAGCCTCACCGTATCCAAGTTCGTATGGTACCTTAAACTGGTACTTACTTCCGGGGTTCATTAGTTGAAGGCCCTCTGTCCAACCTGGTATAACCCCGGATAAAGGAAAGGTCGTAGGCTCACCTCTATCATAAGAACTATCAAACTTCTCTCCATCTTCGAAGCATCCCATATAGTGTACCGTAACAGTACTCGAAGCTTTAGGCTTTTCACCTTGCCCTTCTTGGAGAGATCGGTACTCAAGACCACTTTCTGTTTTTGTATATGGTTGATCGGATTCTGTAAGAGCCATAATAGGGATTTCTAATAAATTGGAGTTTTATGCAAGCAGTTATTTAATCGATTTCTACTCTTTAATGGATTCAATTCAATAATAGCCTGAAAGAATTAGTTTGTAATGGCTGCTCTTGCATCAGTTAACCCCCCACTTTTTTCCAGGTAGTACTCATAATCACCTGCATATTTAGTGAGATTGCTATCTTTAATGTGCCAAACATTATTACCTAGTTTTTTAATAAAATTCACATCATGAGATATAAATACTAATGATCCTCCATAATTCGAGAGAGCAATAATTAATGCATCAATTGAAATCATATCTAAGTGAGTAGTTGGTTCATCCATAAGAAGTAGGTTCGGAGGATTAAGTAAAAATTTAACCAAATTCAATCGACTCTTTTCACCTCCTGACAAAACTTTTGTTTTTTTAAACACATCTTCTTTCCGGAATAAAAATGAGCCCAATACTCCCCTACATTCATCTGAAGTTAAATCAACTGCAGCATCTACACATTCATCAAGAACGCTTTTTTCAGGATCTAAAGTCGCTGCTCGGTGTTGGCTAAAGTAACCTATTCTGCAATTGTGTCCCAAGTCTCTTTCCCCAGATTGAAACTCCAGCTCACCTGCCATAATTTTGATCAGTGTTGATTTACCAGCTCCGTTTGGTCCTACAAGAGCAATTCGATCACCTCGCTCAATATCAACGTTAAGATTATCATAAATAACATTCTCACCATAAGCCATGTTAACGCCCTTCAAACTGACTACTCTCTGACCACTCCTCGTGGGTTGAGGAAACTGAATCTTAAATAGTTTTCGGGTTGGCTTTGGCTTCTCGAGCTTTTCCATTTTATCTAGCTGCCTCTGACGACTTTGTGCCTGAGCGGCCTTTGATGCAACAGATCGAAAACGATCAATGAATTCTTGATTCTTCTCAATTTCTTTTTGCTGATTCTTCCAAGCCTGTAAGCGCTGCTCGAAACGTTTTTCTTTTTCTTTTTCGAATTCGGTATAATTCCCTTTATAGCTAATTAAATTTTTATCTTCTATGTCGTAAACAACTTTAACAAGGTCATCCATAAAAGAGCGGTCATGAGAAATAAGAAGGACAGCACCAGTAAAATTAGAAAGATACTGTTGAAACCAAAGTAACGCCTCAAGATCTAGATGGTTAGTAGGCTCGTCTAACATTAATAGATCAGGTTCCATTGCTAAAATTCTGGCCAAATGAGCTCGCATCACCCATCCACCACTCATTTCTTTGGCTGCTCGGTCAAAGTCAGATTCTTTGTATCCAAGCCCTCTAAGCATTTTTTTAGATTTAGCCTCTAAACCTGGATCACTCAAAGCATCAAATTTGGATTGAGCTTCATAGTATTCGGCACATTCAATCTGCCCACTTCTTTCTAATTCTTGTAATTTTTGTTCTATCGCTTCTAGCAAACCGGCTTTTCCAGTTGCAATTTCAAGAACTGTCTCCCCTCCAATTGCTTCTCCCTCTTGAGGGAGAAACCCAAGAGTTGTCCATTCATCACGTTGCACTTCCCCTGAATCAGCGCTATCTCTGGATAGTATAATATTAAAAAGGGTTGATTTTCCTGCGCCATTAGGGCCAACAAGCGCAATGAAGTCTGAATAATTTACAGTAAAACTAGCATCCTTGAAAAGGTTGCGACCTCCCACTGATTTAGAAATCTTACGAAGATTTAGCATAAATTTTTATCTATTTGTTGGCATGGCTGCCCCAGATTCTTTTAGTAAAGATTCTAATTTATTTTTAAGTTTTAAGGCTAATTGAGGCAACTCGCGAGATAGATCATTTGTTTCACTAATGTCCTTTCTGAGATTATAAAGTTCTATACTATCATTATCATAGAAATGTAATAGCTTATAATCTTCCTCCCGAATCGCTGAACCAAGGCGGTTGTCACGATGAAAAGCAAAATTTGGATAATGCCAAAAGAGAGATCTATTATTCAATTTTTTTCTCTCCTTGAGAAGAGGTAATAGATTTTTTCCATCGACAGGATAATTAACGTTAGAGTCTATTCCCGATACCTCCAAAATTGTCGGATATAAATCAGTTAATATTACAGGCGTTTCATCCAATATTTTTGGCTTAATTTTTCCTGGCCACCTAATAATAAGCGGAACCCTAATTCCTCCTTCATAAAGATGTCCTTTATCTGCTCTTAGCGGGCTCGCGTCACCAACTCCACCGAAAGGGCCATTATCAGAACTAAAAATGACTAGCGTTTCATCGGTTAGATTTAAATTATCTAGTGAATTTAAAACCTTTCCGACTGCATTATCCATAGCTTCTATCATAGCTGCATAGCGATAATCTCTATATCCACGCACAGGCAAATTCTTATATTTTTTTAATAAATCTGCAGGTGCCTCCATCGGCCAGTGAACCGTATAATTCCATAAAGCAACAAAAAAGGGCTTATTCGCCGATTGCTGTTTAGTAATAAAAGCAATAGTTTCATCCGCCAAACGATCTGGCAAATACTCTCCTTTCTTTCGGTTAGCCAGAAAATCAATTCTGTATGGATCAAAAAAAGTAGGAGGCCCTCCATAAGAGCAACCTCCAATATTGATATCAAAGCCTTGATTCAAAGGGTTATATTTTTCATTTCTTCCTGTATAAAGGTGCCATTTTCCAATAAAGGCCGTAGCATATCCTGCATCTTTCTTAAGCTTTTCTGCAAGCGTAACATATTTCAAAGGTAAATGATTAAGCATTCGGGCGGGGAGAAGCTTAGAACTTTTTGGAGTAAACCTGTCTTGATGCGGTAAGTGATTGGTAATTTGAATCCTAGCAGGAGATTGACCTGTCATGATGGCAGCACGAGTCGGAGAACAAACAGGAGCAGGAGCATATGCATCAGTGAAACGAATGCCACTTTTTGCAAGGGCATCAATGTTTGGCGTATGAAGATTTTTATTACCCTGACATCCAAGGTCCATCCACCCCATATCATCAATAAGAATAAAGAGTATATTCGGTTTACTTAATGAAAGCGATGATATGAATAATAAAAATAAAAATGTACTAAGAATTAACTTCACTCAATTATAATACCATTTATATGTTCATATCCAATAAGTCACTTAAAGACTAATCTCATAAATTATTTTTACTATTTTTTTTCTGATTAGTTCGTGCAGATTGAAAAAAATCCCGTAATAACTGCGCTGTTTGTTCAGCGAGAACCTCTGATCTAATTTCAGTTTTATGGTTCAAAGTGGGTTGATTTAATAAGTTTATAAACCCGCCTCCTGCAGCTCCATCTTTTGGCGAAGAGCATCCATAAATAAGAGAACGAATACGACAATGAATGATACCTCCCGCACACATTGGGCATGGTTCTTTAGTAACATAGAGATCACATTCAGAAAGGCGCCAATCACCAACATATTCCTGTGCCGCGGTAAGTGCTAACATTTCTGCATGAGCCGTGGCATCTTTTAATATTTCAACCTGATTATATCCACGACCAATAATAATTCCATTTTGGACTATGACAGCACCCACAGGAACTTCATTAATTCTTAGAGCTTTATTAGCCTCTTTAATCGCTTCAGACATAAAATACTCATCGCTATTAAGGTCAATTAAAGTTTGGTCTTGAAAAATATCACTCATAATAATTAAATAATATAGCTCAAGAGCGACTTGCGTCACCCCGAGTGTAGAAGATAGTAGCTAGAGATGCTAAATTTCAACCAGAGGATTATCGCCCCTTCCCTTCTAGCTGCTGATTGGAGCAAACTTGCTGATGAATGCGAACATGCGATTGATTCTGGTGCAGATTGGTTACATCTAGACGTAATGGATGGACATTTTGTTAATAATATTTCTTTTGGCCCAAACTTTGTAAAACATGTCCACCAAATAGTTCCTAATGCTTTTCTAGATACTCACCTAATGATAGAACGGCCTGACAAATACATACATCAATTTATCAAATCTGGATCAAGTAATATAACTATACACGTCGAACCTGATTATGAAATAGAAGAAACTATTTCAGAAATAAAGAAATCAGGTATTACTGCCGGAATTGCAGTTAATCCCGAAACTTCTATCGAATCGGTTCGCCCCTATCTTGATTACGTTGATATACTTCTAATAATGACTGTTACTCCAGGATTTGGAGGACAAAAATTCATGATTGATGAAACAATGCCTAAAGTGAAAGAGGCTAAAGAAATTAGAGAGCAAAATAATTTAAGTTTTCATATTCAGGTAGATGGAGGAATATGTTCTAGAACAGCGAAAATATCGGCAAGCTATGGAGCAAATATAATGGTAGCAGGAACTGGTACTTTTAGAGCACCAAACATGAAGTCAGCGATTGATGAAATTAGAAACGCTTAATACAAACAAACTAAATGTTTATCTAATCAAATCATCTAGACCCTCTTTTTGAACAAATTCACCAGAATTAACACGAGTAAAGACCTCTGTAACATCATCAGATGCATCTAAGACAAATTTTGCAACATACACAGGCGCCTTAGACTGAAGAGCTAAAGCAATACAATCACTAGACCTAGCATCAATTTCAAGAATCTTTTTTTCTTCAAG
>TARA_B100001057_G_scaffold97434_1_pt1 | contig 10869 bp, 9 predicted proteins | sample TARA_B100001057 | Tara Oceans TARA_B100001057 (sample SAMEA2621839) | marine metagenome | biome: marine biome (ENVO:00000447); feature: surface water layer (ENVO:00002042); material: "saline water (ENVO:00002010), including plankton (ENVO:xxxxxxxx)" | depth 5 m | reverse complement strand
GCTTGGTTCAGGTGTAGGTCGTCTGCGTCCCAGATCCCGGGAGCGGGATTTCCATAGGTATCAAGTAAAATGGGCGAGAGGTCAACGTACCTGAGTGAGGGTTTCTTTTTGCAGAGGGTCTGAATCTTTCCGTTGAGCTCCTGGTAGGTCGGCCATTCGCTCATGCGCTTGGGCGAGGGCTTGCACGAGAGGTAGACGATGGGAGTATTGGGAAGAACTTTGTGGATGCGCGTAACGAGGGTGGTGAAATCGGTGAGTGTCTTTTCGACTGTTTTGCCGTGCCAGAGGTCGTTTTCCCCGCAGTACAGAACGATCCGTACGGGCTTGTAGCGGGGGAAGAGTTGGTCGAAGTGGTGAAGGACCTGATGGAGTTGAGAGCCCCCGAAGCCCCTGTTGAGAACAGGGGTTTTCGAAAAGTCTTGGGACAGCGTATTCCAACGACGGATGGTGGAACTGCCGGTGAAAAGGGTGAGGTTTTTCGCAGGGGGCGGATTGACCTTGTCCACTTCGGCGAATTTTTCGAAATCCTTTGCGAAGCGCAGCGGGTCGGACTTGGTGGATGAGAACAAAAATGCCCACGGAAAAATGAGGAGAAGACCAAGGATGGTCTTCTTTGATTGTGTCAAAGGCCCAATGAGAAAGTTTGCTTGCATTCCGGAGTTGGCAAATTGAGCCTTCTTCTTGGGGAAATCAATCTTAAGCGTCAGGTTTAACGTTATGGAAGAGTTCAATCGTGATCTTTTCGGTATTGGTCTAGGAACTTCCGAATGGAAAAAAAGACAGGGGCTGGTGGGTTTGCGATTGGAGTGGGAATGCATCCACGAAAATTCATTCAAGTCTATCGACTTGCCTTTAAGGTATGCTCGGTTATCAGTTCGGAAGAATGAAGAGAGTACTTGTTTGCGTTTTGTTTCTTCCGTTTATCCTTCTTCTTGGATGTTCGCAAGAGGATGCCGAATCCGAGGATTCCGTTGAACCGGGAGCCCTGGATCGTAGCAGGAGGATTCGTGATTTGGAAAATGAGGTGGAATCACTCAGGTGGGAGAACGTTCGTCTTGCCTTGAAAATCAAAACGATAAACGGAGAAGGCTTGGTCATGGATAAGCTGAGCGGGCTTTGGCACAATGACGTGGCTCGAGAACCTTACACCGGGATGGTAATCGAAAAGTATCCGGACCTCTCTCCCCGTGCCGAGGCAGGATTTTTAAATGGCAAGAAGGATGGGATGGAACGATTTTGGTATCCGAGGGGAATTTTGAAGAGCGAAGGGCAATGGTTCGACGGAATGCAAAACGGAATCTTCAGGGAATGGGACGACCGGGGAAAATTGATTCGGGCCGCCCGTTACAAAAACGGTCAATTGATCGAGAAATTGATGAACTAGCGGAGCGCGGTATTGGATATTCCAAAGGGTCGTTGCACTTGCCCAATCCATTGGGGGCGCTCGAATAAAAGGGGCCCTTTTGCCGTCAGGATAACCTCTTTGATGAGAATTTGGTAAAACCGGGTTGGTTGGCCGTAGGAGAAGGTTAAGAGGAGATCGGTGCGCTGGTTCGGTTTGTCGTAATTGAATGGGTCTTTGATGATGATTTTTCCGCCTGCACCTTCTTGATCGGGACAAAAATAGAACAAGTTTTCGGGGGTGTATTCATTGAATCGAATCAGGACGTCTCCTTGACCTGCCCCGTTGCCCAAAATCCCTTTGTCGTAGGCTTTTTCGGAGTCTTGTATGTCGAGTCCGACCATGAACGCTTTGGCATAGGTAAGGTCGTCCAACCGAAGCCTGTAGGTGCAGTCACGGTCAATAAACAGGTTTCGGGCATTTCCCGTACCAATTTCTTGAGTGAGTTGGAAATTCAAGGTCACTGGTTCTTTTGGGGTCTCGCGTCGTACCTTTATTTTCACCAAGTCGCCCTGATTGCGGTCCGACACAAGTTTAACGAGATGGAGCTTACTTTGAACGTCGATGCCATCGACTTGGGTAATGAGGTCATCGTCCTTCAAGCCGGCTTTGTCGGCCATGGAATTGAGTAAGACTTCGGCAATCCGAACCCCTTCGATGGAGTCCACCTTCTCGCCTGCCGTTTCAACCGATGAGATGACTTCTTCTCCGAGAATGAAACCCATGATGATTCCTTCCAAATCGGGGTCGCCTTTGATTTTGAATCCGGCGTTCGTCCAAGTTACGGGCAAAAGATTCTCGCAAGCTACGAGTTGAGCCGTTTGCCATTGGATGCCTTCCTTTTGGGCCCCTTCGAGAATAGGTGCAAAAGCTTGATCAAAGACATCCCGTTGGGAATTGCGAGCGATGTGTCTCCATTGCTCTCGCCAATTGTGCTTGAACGCCTCCCTCCATTTTTGAGTTGGAGAATTGACCGAAGCGGGGAACGGTATTTTGTGCTGGGCGATCAAGTTGTCCCGTATACTCTTGTTGCGGAGAGGATGAAGGAATCCGCGAAAAGAGGTTTCGGTGAACGAAAAGACCGAACGGTCGAACAATGCAGCAAAATTATTGGTGCGGAAAGTATCGAAAAGGTCGCCCCCCAATTTTTCCATCGGGTGTTGCTGCGCTTGTGGTTTATGAAAGCCAACGGCAAGGAGGATGGCAATCGCAATGATTCTCAGATTAATCGGCATGACTTCAGGGTAGGGGGTTCTTGCTTTTCAGACAAGCGCGAAGATTTTTCAGGGCTCATACCAAAACGGCGGAGGGCGTCTTTTTCAGTGGGTAAGGAACGATCAACCTTGCAGCAATTTTGTGAAAAAATTCAGTTTGGTTCATGAAATGCTAAAAGTTCGGTCAATATCATAACCATAATCAACAATGAAAAGAATACGCCCTTTTGATACGCGTCAATTACAGGCTTTTGACATGCTTTGTTCGACAGGAAGCTTCACCGATACGGCCAAGCGATTGTTCCTCACTCAATCAGCGGTAAGCCATTCCATGAAGTCTCTCGAGGATGAGTGTGGAAGTCGCCTTTTTCGGCGCCACGGCAAAAAAGTTTCCCTGACGGAGGCGGGAGACCGTCTTTTGCGTTTTGCCCGTCCTTTTTTGAGCGAAATGGAAAAGGTTCGGGAGGAATTGGACGGCTTTGAACAATTCGGTGCGGGCAGAATCCGCTTGGGGGCAAGTGCTCAAGCGTGCAGGTTCCTTCTTCCACCCATGTTGACCCAATTCAAAAAAGAGCACCCGCTTTGCCGTTTCGAGGTGAAGTGCGAGGACACGCCAAGATGTTTGGAAATGCTTGGCTTAGGTGAAATCGACATGGCCATTACCCTTGAACCTATTCGGTCCAATGAAATTGAATTCGCTCCCTGTTTTACCGATGAGTTGAGGGTTGTCGTGCCAAGCAACCACAAATGGGCTGAAGCTGGGAAGGTGAATTGGTCGGAAGCCGGTGGGGAGAGTTTCATTCTCTATAATCGGGGAAGCTATACCTTTCGGATCCTCAATGATTACTTGACCCGAGCGGGGGTGAGGCTAGCGGGTTTCATGGAAATCAGCAGTCCGGAAGCGAGCAAGGAGCTGATCAAGGTTGGCATTGGGGTTGGGTTGATGGCGGATTGGGCGGTTCATTCCGAAGTGCGAAGAGGAGAACTCAAAAGTCTTCCCTTGGGAAGAAAGAAACTCCATAGAACTTGGGGAGTTTCCATCCGAAAGGGCAGAGAGATCAACAAGGCCGAGAGAATCTTCCTCAAAACGGCCCAAGAATCCGGTTGCCACTGGATGGTGAACCGCAAGTTGTAGACCCAAAGCTTCGTTCCTTGTGTTCGTTGGGCGATCGCTAGGGTTGACTCGGGGGATTTTGACCTTCAACTTTATTGGAATGAAGAAAATTCCCGGATGTGCCCGTTTTGTGGCTTTTGCGTGTTGTCTGATGTCCGGGTGCGCCGTTTCCAAACAAGCGATCCATCAAGAGCGAACCGTTTTCCCCATGCGTTTCCTCTTGGACAAGGAAAAAGACCTTAAGGAGACGACTAGTGGAAATTCGTTTGTGACCACTTTGCCAGGGGTTCATCCGGTTTTTGGCGAAGCACTGACCATTCGGGTTCGTGGTTTGCGAGCCGAATCGATCAAGCAAGATGATCCACGGAAGGCCGCCCTCGCTTTTGATCAATGGCTCAAGTTCAAGCGAGTGATGGAGGATGCCCGCACGGTCGAACTTCGAAACCTCGAGCGAGGGGAAGGTGGCTTTTGGGTCTTGGCGGACCTTTATCTTGACGGTCGATTAATCCAATGATCATTCGGTTGAATCTTGCATGCGCAGAAGATTGCATTCAATAAAGACGAATGAATAAATTTTTGCCGTCGATCATCCCTCTTGCCTTTGTCGTCCTTTGGTCGAGTGTTGCTTTGGGCCAAAACCGGGACCGCCCCGGAGATTCACGCAAGTTCAAGTTAAGTCCGGTGTCCCAGGTTTCGAGTCCGGACAAACCAACTATGGACGGGCGTCGCCTCACGATGGATCTTCTGATAGACGGGAAGTTGCCCAAAGACGGTTGGCGGTCGACTTGGACGGCCTGGTACAAAGTGAACCCGACGTTTACCTTCGATTTGGGCGAAGAAAAGAGAATTGGCGTCGTCCGGGTATATTTTCAGCCTTGGGACCGTGGTGACGAATTAGCCGAAATCAAGGTCGAGGTGAGCAGGGATGGAGAGCGCTTTCTTGATTTTAACGAGTACGAGGGATTCGTCGCGGAAAGAGGAAAAGGAGCGTGGGCGGAAATCGACCTGCGGGCCGTCAAGGCCCGTTACTTCCGACTCAGTCCGAAATTCCAAGGGTGGGGTCACCTTTGGGGTGAGGTCGAGTTTTGGGAGATCGTAAAGTAAAAGGAAGGTTTTCGCGCGGGCTATCGCTCGCTTCTTTCCTGGTGCAGAAGGCTGTTCTCCGCCCGCAAACGAAAGACTTCCCAAATCAGAAAGACGTTGATCAGGACGGAGATCGAAAGGACGATGGCAATCTTCAGTTTGCGGCTTGATTTCATGGGTTTGACTTGGATTGGAGCTGGTAGCAAGGACTCGGCCAAAGGGAAAGGCAAAAAGTTCGAAAACTCAATCTCCAACTCCACGAGATCGAACTCAGAATCGGGCGGACTGATCTTTTCGACTTTTTCTTGCCAACGAGGTGGAGTCGGAGTCTCTTGGTTAACATGCTTACGAACTGCATTCGCATAGGTACCAATCTATTTCCCCTTTGGTCGGTCTTGGTCGGAATTGTCGCATTGGTGGAACCCAGGTGTTTCTTGTGGTTCGGCAAAGAGGCGATCGATGCAGGTTTGGGAATGATCATGTTGGGGATGGGGATGACCCTGAAGACGGAGGATTTCGTCCGGGTCTGGAAGGAACCCAAGGTTATCGGCTTGGGGGTTTGCGCTCAATTTCTCATCATGCCCGCTTGGGGTGCTTTGATCGCCTATCTCATGAAGCTGCCTCCGGAAATGGCGGTGGGGTTGATCCTCGTGGCTTCCTGCCCGGGGGGAACGGCGTCCAACGTGGTTGTTTTCCTTGCCCGTGGAAAGGTCGCGCTCTCGGTCAGTTTGACCCTTGCCTCCACCCTTGCCGCGATTTGGATGACTCCGCTCCTTACGAGTTGGTACGCAGGGCATTATCTGCCGGTTGATCCGTGGGCCTTGTTCAGGGGAATCCTTTGGATCGTTCTGCTGCCCTTGTCAGTGGGAGTGGCATGGAATCGTTTTTTTACGAAATCGGCTCGCATGGCGTCTTCTTATTCCCCGCTGGTTTCGGTGGTTTTTATCCTGCTCATCGTCGGTTTCGTTCTGGCCGCCAAAAAGGATCTGATTCTTGAGAATTGGAGAGTCCTTTCCGCTTCGGTTTTGGCCTTGCATTTCGGAGGATTCGCATTGGGCTACGCAATGGCCTCCCTAATTGGCCTATCCAAAGGGCAGAGACGAACGCTTTCGATTGAAGTCGGCATGCAGAATTCAGGCTTGGGCATGGCTTTGGCGAGCAAGCATTTTTCACAAATGCCCATGGTTCCTGCCCCTTGCGCCTTAAGCGCCGTGATGCATTGTCTGATCGGGAGTTTCCTGGCAATCCGATGGAGGCGTAATCCTGATCCGGGAGATTGATCCTCCTTTTGTTTGCGAAAGTCATGAACTTGGTTTTGGGCGGATTGTCGCTTGTAAACCTTTGGGAGGTCGTTACGATCGCACAAGTGACAGCCAAGGAAGACCTCCCGCCTCGTATATTGGCCCCGAAAGTTCATTGGGAAAGAGCATCGGGGTATTTTGCCTTGGAGATGTATGATGAGGCGGAACGCGAACTGAGGGCTCTTCCCAAGGTGGAACCATGGAGCAAGAACGCAAAGATTCTACTTTTGGGCATCAGGCAAGAACAGGAAAATTGGGCGCTCATGCAGAAAATTGCCGCTGATTTGAGGCGCGAATCTCCTTCCGAAGGAGATTGGTGGGTTTCCGAAGCGTTTGCGACGCGCCGTTGTGATTCGATCGAAGCAGCCCGGGGAATTCTTTTGGAGGGGCTTGGCGTTCACCCTGGCAATGCCCTGATTCGATATAACTTGGCTTGTTACGCCTGCCTTCTCAATAGCCCGGATGAGTGCCTGAATCTTTTGAAGGAAGCAGTCAAGATGGATGAAAATTTCAAGGCCATGGCTTTGGAGGACGAAGATTTGGAGCAGGTCAGGGATGCATTGATCGAATGGGGATGGGATCGGGCGGTGGTATGAGGAAAACAACCGGTTTTACCCTCATCGAGCTCCTTGTCGTGCTCATGGTGATTGCGATTTTGGCCGCCATTTCCATTGGCGCGGGTAGTTACGTGATCAACGCCCAAGACAAAAAACGAGCCCAAATGGAGATCGAGGCACTCCGGACGGCCTTGGTCGACTATCAGTCCAAGCACGGTGGCTACCCGACCTGTCCAAAGAAAATCTGCACGCCTGGCGAATGCCTTTTCCTCTCTTTGGCGGGTTTCCATAACGAAGTTGGAACATTGGAAATTCCTCCGTATCCTTCGTTGGTTCCGACCACTCTCTTTGGTTACGATCCTTACTCTTATGACATGGCCAAAATGCCCGACTTTTCCCATAACGATGGGAAGTCACTTATTCTTTGGTTGTCCAAGACGCTGGACAATGACGTCTCGTTTCTCGATCCGTGGGGAAACGAATACGTCTACGAGTATCCGAGGGATGACGGGGAACCGGGATACCGACTTTATTCAATGGGCCCGGATGGCGAAACGGGCGATGGGTTCGAAGGGGATGATTTGGATTAGCGCTCCAATCACTTTTTCCGAATTGGCTTTTCAGTTCGAGTCGGGTGCTTGTTCGATCAAGCGATCCCTGATTTCACGTAAAGGAGCGTTTTCAGGGCTGTCCGGATTTTCCTTGATCAACCGTTCGATATCCTCGAGAGCCTTGGCGGATCTTCCTTCGGCATAAAGGATCATGGCCCGCATTGCCCGCATGTATTTGTCTTTTGGGTTGATGGCAAGAAGGGCGTCGAGGTATCTCAGGCGAGCGCTGGAATCACGATCCTGCTCGGCAGATCGAATCAAGTTACGAAGCATCCGGCTGATGATTTCTTTTTTGGGGGCCGGTTTGAAATCTTCATCGGTCAATCGGGAACCCGTTAAATTGGCCGCATCCTTGCGGGAGACGATCTTGCCGCCGAAAGGATCGACCAGAATTTCTTTTCCTTTCATGTCGGAGCCCTTGGGATCGGGTTCCCTGTACATCGCGATGAAGTGGCCTGGCAGGCCAAGCCCGCTTACGGGAAGGTCCAATCGATTCGCCAGTTCGATAAACAGAATGGAAAGGGTAATGGGAAGCCCTTCGCGATCGTCTATGACTTCGTTCAGGTAACTGTTCGATCGATGGTTGTAGTCCAAAGTACTGCCATGAAATCCCATCTCTTGAAAAAGTTGAAAAACAAGAGACTGGAGCTTTTCTTCACCGCTGGCTTTTTCGGGAAACCCGCTCTTGATCTTCTCGGCGATCCTTTGCGTTTTTCTCAAGTATGATTCGAGTTCAAAATCTTTGTTGTCGAGTCGGGCGATGAGGAGGGCGGACCTGAGGAGGTCGACCGATCTTTCGTTCTCGTGGGAGAGTGAGGAGGCTAAATCGGCAATGATGATGCGTTCACGAATGTCATTCGAGAGTTTTCTTGTTCGTTCGGCTTTTCTTTCCAATTCGCTTGCGTGGTCAAGAAGAGCCTGGGAAGCCATCGGACCTTGATTGACGAGGTAATTGAGGTCTTTTTTCGAGGGGGATGAGTTTTCGTTCAGGGAGCCTGAAAGTTGTCGAATTTTCTTCGCAAGAGCAGGGGAGACCGAAGATTTGGGGAATCGTTTGGAATGACGGAACTTTCGGAATTCGGCGGCGGGAGCGCGAAACTTGCATAGTCCGATCCTGCCTTTTTTCAGGGTCTGGTCGACGAGATCGATCAGGACTTGGCCGTTGACCGAGCATATGATTCTTCCTTCTTTCTCCAATCGAACTCGCAACCGATTCCATTCTCCGGGGTTGTAGGAATCAGTATCAAGGGTCTTGAGGATGCTCCATGAAAAGACGTTCGGTCCATCGAAACGCGTCAGCCGGAGGGAACCGTTGGTCGGATAAAACCCGTAGTGCCGGTCTTCCCCGTCTGCGTGGAAAACCAAACCAGCCGCACCGCTTTCGTCTTCCAATCGGACTTCCACTTCCAATTCGCAGGGAATGGGGATGGGAGCTGCATGGGAAAGGCAGAGCATTCTTCCTCCAAAGCCCGAACCCAGACCACTGGCCGTGATGACTCCGGCTCTTTGTTTCCAGGATCCTGCCATCACCGATTCCCACTCCAAATCATTCAGAGCGCCGATGGTCAGCCATTTCCTCATTGGAATTGGGTCTTGCTTGGCAAGGAGATTCTTCAGCGCGTTGGAGGGAATGCCAAAACCCATTGCTCCTCCGGATTTGATTGCCAAAATGGCAATGACCTTGCCGTCCAAGTCGAGGGTGGGGCTGCCGCTGCTCCCGGGTTCGATAGGGATGGCGACTTGCACCATAGGCTTTTCGTCCCCTTCTTCCAACTCGCGAATGGCAGCTACTACTCCTCGACTGACGCTGTGGCTGTAACCGAGTGGATTGCCAAGGGCGAAGATAGCCTGCCCGGCATCGATTTGGTCGGAATCTCCAAGCTCAAGAGCAGGTAAATTCTTTGCATCTATCTTGATCAGGGCCAGATCCCGGTCCCGGTCGACGGCCAAGATACTTTGGGGGCGATAACTCTTTCCGTCTGCAAAGCGAATGGCGAAATCTCTATGTTCGCCAATGACGTGAAAATTCGTGGCAATGACGCCGTCTTTGCGGACGACGAATCCCGTTCCTCGGCCGCCTTCCCTTCCCAGGCGGTCCACGCTTTCGACGACCACTACCGAGGGTTTGACCAACTTGGCGAGTTTTTCGAAATCCTCGGCGTCGCGCTTGGCCAATTCAAGTTCCGAGAGCGAAGTGGAGTTGTCGTCTTTGCCGGGAAGTGAACAAACAAGGCAAAGAAGAAGGCCGCCTAAAAAAAATCCGGAACGCAGAAAACGTCTATTATAGAACTTTGAGACCATGAAGATCAATAATCCCGACTACCTCTTGAAAGTCAAGTTCAGCACAACTAGATATCTTTGTTGCCAACCAAAGAATCCCAAATTTAGATCATCTTTCGTCCATGCACCTCGTTCCCAAACCTTAGCAATGAAAATTTTTTCCCGCAGACAATTCATCGGGGCTTCTTCCTCGGCCTTCGCTTTTCAATTTCTGCCCTCCCGCGTATGGGGGGCAAACGAGCGCATCAACGTCGCCGGGATCGGGGTTGGGGGAAAAGGTACGGCCGACGTTGCCAGCGCCGCAAATGCCGGCGCCAACGTCGTTGCTCTTTGCGACGTCGATACGGTGAGGGGAGCCAAAAGCATGAAGGCCTTTTCCAAGGCCAAGGTCTATACCGATTTTCGTAAGATGCTTGAAAAGCAAAAGGACATAGATGCCGTAACCATAAGCGCTCCCGATCATATCCATGCCGTGGCTGCGATGGCCGCCATGGACTTGGGCAAACACATCTACTGTCAGAAGCCCTTGACTCATTCCATTCATGAAGCCCGTGTTCTGACTGAGGCTGCGGCTCAAAATAAACTAGTTACCCAGATGGGAAACCAAGCCCATTCCGGAGAGCCCATCCGTCGAGCGGTCGAGTTGGTTCGGGCTGGTATTATTGGAAATATTTCGGATGTACATGTTTGGACTAATCGTCCCATTTGGCCACAGGGCTTGGCTGAGAGGCCCCCAAAGGAGAAGATGCCCGAAGGGTTGAATTGGGATCTTTGGTTGGGACCGGCTCCCAAAGTTCCGTACAGTTCGAAGTACGTTCCTTTCAAGTGGCGCGGTTGGTGGGATTACGGAACCGGGGCCTTGGGGGACATGGCTTGCCACATCATGGATATGCCTTACTGGGCTTTGGACTTGAAGTATCCGCTTTCGGTAGAAGCCGAGCAGGGCGGGAATTCCGAGGTTTCGGGACCCGCTTGGTCCGTAATCAAATATCAGTTTCCTGCCCGAGGCTCGAACTCTCCCGTAACGATGACTTGGTATGACGGAAGGAGAGATGGGCAAGCGAACATGCCTCCACGTGACGTCGCCGGTGGACAAGATCTCAGGGGATACGAATCGGTGCTGGTCGGTGACAAGGGAGCGCTGGTTTTCAACCGCCGTTCCACCAAGTGGAAGATTGTCGGGCGTGACCCCGATGAGGTCAGGCAAATTGAGGAAGCGACCGCCCAAAGCGTTCCTCGAGTCGAGCAGGATGGGATTTCCACGCAAGACGCCAATCACGTCGAGTGGATCGAGGGAATAAAGGGGC
>TARA_B100001057_G_scaffold496092_1_pt1 | contig 10871 bp, 9 predicted proteins | sample TARA_B100001057 | Tara Oceans TARA_B100001057 (sample SAMEA2621839) | marine metagenome | biome: marine biome (ENVO:00000447); feature: surface water layer (ENVO:00002042); material: "saline water (ENVO:00002010), including plankton (ENVO:xxxxxxxx)" | depth 5 m | reverse complement strand
AACCACACCCCGCCCAGATCCGGGTGGCGCAGCTTCCCCCCGCTCGGAACCCCACTTATCTCAAAGGAAGCGAGACAGAATTTGCCTTTCGACCTGATTTCCGTATAACAGCCGTCCTCACTTGAACCGCAGCTCCCAAGCTACAATAGATATGGAGGGGTGGCAGAGCGGTTGAATGCACCAGTCTTGAAAACTGGCATAGGGCAACCTATCGTGGGTTCGAATCCCACCCCCTCCGCCACTGGTCCCAACCAGAGTTCAGGCGCTCTAGGGCACTGGGAATTCACCGGAGATAAAACGGTCATACTGCTCCCGCAGTCCAACACCAGCCTCCGACCCCGAACCTCCATGGAAACTATCACGGACAGCCTTCCGGGACCACTCCACCGCCTTGCTCCGATCCTGCTTCGCAAACCAGACCTCAGCCATGGTATCCAGATAAGCCGCCTGCCGGGGGCGCATCGCGAGGGCTCGTTCGATCTTCTGCATGGCGTCAGGTAATTCCCGGCAGGCCCGCGACGCCATCCAAGCTGCGCTGTTGTAGGTATTGTGCGCCTTCGGGTATGCCTCAATGGACTTTGCCAATCGTCCGTAAACAATTCTGAAATTGCGATCATGCTCCTCTACCAGACCCGCCTCTCTTAGAAGGGGGAAATAGTCGTCCGCCAGGATGCCATCCCCGTTAAGGATTTCGAAGGAGCTGCGAAAGAGCTTGTTCGCCTCTTCCTGATTACCCTCCTCGTGCAGCGCTAACCCCCGATAGAGATCTGCAATGAACCTTTTACGAATAAAGGAGACCGGATTGATAAAGGTTGATCTCCCCTTGAGATACTGCATGGCATCAACTTCTGCAAAGGCTGCTGCCACCCTCCACTGCTTGTTAGTTCTCGCCTGCTTGGAGAAATAAGAAGCCGCGGTTTGCCAATACCAGTCGGCGGGGCCTCCCGTGATCACCAGTTTCCGCCAGTAGTCCTCGGCCTTAGCAACAGCTCCACTGCTATTCACATCCAGAGCCATGCGGAGAAGCCGAATGGGCTCATCTAAAGAGAAGGTTTCAACTTTCTCCAGAGACTCCCGCGCATCTCCATCATTCCCGGTCCTCGAAAGCGCTCCCCCATAATAGGCCAGGTAGCGCATATTGGTAGGTTCCTTCTCGATGACTTCTCTCAATTTAGAGACCGCTTTTCCCCATTCCGACACCTGCCCATACTTTGCTGCCAGCTTCTTCCCCCACTTCATTTCCGGGTCATTCTTCGCGAGCCTTTCAAGAAGACCTACGGAGACCGTGGCCTCATCCCGTGCCTCCGCAGCCTCTAAAAGGTCTCCTAGAATCTGTTGCTGCTCTTCTTCTTCACTCGCTTTAGCCTCCAAAATTTTGAGAGCGGCCCTCAACTTTGCATCGTCCATATGCACGATTCCGTAAAGCGCCCCGAGAAGGAGAATCCTTTTTGCCTTTTCCTCTTCCACTCTCCCTAGAAATCCCCATAGCCGAGGTGCGGAATCTCCCTCACCGAAAAGATGCGCCACAACCCGCAGGTCATCTCGTTCCTTGGAATCGGCGGTGAGCCTTTTAGATGACACGAGGAAGGCCAGCTCATAGAGACTACCACCAAGATCATTCAAACGCCCAACAAACTCCAGCCAGTTGGAAAAACCGTCCTTCAAAGCCAGCTCTGAGAGCCGCTCCATGATTTTGATACTCTCTTTCTGCTCTCCCCGGGTGTGAAGAAAGGACGCGATCGTGAGCACCTCATAACGCTCCTCCTCTGAATCTGACCAGTCCGCCGCCATCGCCTCAAACCGCTCTCCCAGCCATTTGCGACGATCCTCCTCTCCTCCCGTGTACCCAAACACCTGGAGCGCCTTTCCAGGCTGCTCCACCGTGTCGTAGTAGGTGAAGGCTGAATCTTTGTTCATTCGAAATAACAGTGGCAGTCCCACATCCACATTTCCGTTGAGGAGAAGTGACAGGACAGCCCCTCTCTTTTCTTCATCTTCACCATCTCCCGAGGCCTCTTTGGCCATCTGCTCCATCAGCCGATCAGACTCCTCGTGATCCAATTGCCAGCGACGAAGGACTGTCTCCGCGTGGACTCTGACAATCGCCGACTCCCTCGGTCGATTCATACACCACTGAAGATAAGGCTCAGGGTCTCCCTCAAGAAGCGCCATCACCGCTACCACGTCGGAACGCCCCAACTTCTCTGCCAACGTCCGGGAATCGACGAGTCGTCCCGCAGAACGTAGGAGAGCAAGCTGAATCTCTGCAGCTTCCCGGGTAGCTTCAGTGACCATTCCGTCATCTCCAAGAGCAATAGACCCGTCTCCTTTCGCAATTTCATGATCCAGATCCCTGTTCATCCTCAAGAGACATGCCAGCCGCCGATTATTCTCTTCCCCTCTGGGGGCCAGACGAAGAATCGCTTCTGCCTCCTCGCGCCTTCCCTCAACGAGCTCTCGAAGCGTCAGGGGAAGGACTGCCTTTTCGACCAATTCACCGCAAACTTGTCGCGCTTCCTCGCTTTCCTCGAACCGGTAGAGCCTGAGCATTTGCATATAGGCTTCCGCATTTAAAAGCTCCTGGAAAATAGCCTTCTTAACCTCAGGCCCGGAACGAAAGTATCGCTGAACGAGCTCCACAATCTCCGGCGGGGTCTCGGAGGTGATCCCGGTCATTATGCGGCGCAGGACGATCCGCGAGCGGTAGGAAATCTCAGGGTCATCCGCCTCAACACCTTCCCTGATGGCATCGATTCCAACATCTCCGAGATCCCAGAGATTCTGCGTTGCTGCCTCTCTTACCTTAAAAGAGTCATCTCCAAGTCGGGAGACCAGCTTACGCGCCTCCTTCAAAACCTGCTCGGCACCAGCGCTCACCTCTTGCAGCTCAGGCGCAACCTCACTCCCCAGACTATCCCCCTTTAACTCGCCCGGGGGCGAAGCCTCCTCCTGACCGAGCGCGAGGATAACAAGGGCCAAGCCGATAACACCGAAGATTGAAGCGAGGCGCGTTGAATTCATTAAGATGGCGTGCCTCATAACAAGCCACAACATCCCAGATCTTCAAGCCTCTGGTCACGAAATCACTCTTCCGAACCTTGCCAAGAATACCTGCCAGACCTCTATTTCCCGATACAGAATTGCCCAAAGATCTCTCCGAGGAGCTCCTCGGCCTCTACCCTGCCAGCCACCTCGCCAATGGCATCCAGCGCCAGCCTGAGGTCTACCGCCACAAATTCAGGTCCTACTCCGCCTCTGAGCTGCCCGTAAGCCTCCTCAAGGGCACCTCTTGCCCGCCGCAAACAGCTCTGATGCCGCGCATTTACCGCTACCGCATCCTGCCCCCATGTCCCATCTCCCTGAGCAAACTCTCCAACGATCGCGGAAATCAACCTATCGAGCCCCCAGCCCTCAGCACAAGAGATCTCGACCAGATCCGCCCCCCCGCTCCAATCAGAGTGACGAGGAAGATCGCACTTGTTGAGAACCATAAGACGGCGGGTGTTTTTACCTTTAGAGCGTAACAGACTCTTCCGCCTTGGGGCGCTCGAATCGAGAACCTCCAATACCAGATCAGCTTGAGCAACCTTATCGAGCGTCCTCTCAACGCCGACTCGTTCAAGCTCATCGATGGTTTTTCGATGCCCTGCGGTGTCGATCAAACGAACGGGGAACCCTCCTAGATTGATTACTTCCTCTACGGTATCGCGAGTCGTTCCTGCCGTATCGCTGACAATGGCTCTTTCCTGGCCGAGGAGAATGTTCAGCAAGCTGGATTTACCCACGTTAGGTTCACCATAAATAACGACTCTTGCCCCCTCCCGCAAAATTCTACCCTGTTGAGCAGTAGCGAGCAGTGATTCGATTCGCCTCTGGGCCAGTTCAAGCTGACCCGCAAGCGCCTCGCCTGTTTGAGGAGTAATATCCTCATCCGGAAAATCGATATACGCCTCGATTTGAGCAACGATTTGCAGGAGGAGGCCTCGAATTTCTTCGGTCTCCAGCCCGATTTTCCCACCAAGTTGCTGCTGAGCGGCCCGGAGCGCCAGGTCCGTCTGAGCCCCTATCACATCCATTACGGCCTCCGCCTGGGTTAAATCCATTTTCCCATTCAGGAAAGCTCGCTGACTGAATTCTCCAGCCATCGCGGACCTTGCTCCGCACTCCAGCAGACGATCAAGAACACGCTGCACGACCAATACCCCGCCGTGACAACTAATCTCTACGAGGTTTTCCCCTGTATAACTACGGGGTCTCCGAAAGACAGCCACAAGAACATCATCAATAACATCTCCTGCTGATGAGCGAACGGCTGCCCTGATGACTCTTCTTGCTTCCTGCCGCTCGCAATCCATCCCGAGCGCCTCTCCAGCGACTGAGAGGGCTTTCTCCCCCGAAAGCCGAATGAGAGCAATCGCCCCAGGCCCGAAAGGGGTCGCTATCGCCGCGATGGTCTCATTCACTGGTTTTCTGAGAATTCCGGCTGGGGCTCTTGCTCGACCGGCACCACCGGGTCGTCCCTTTCGTAGCCAACATCGAAATCAATCAGCCCAACTCTTGTCTCACCCTCACGATGTGAGATTGGCTGAGGCTCTCCTTCCGATTGCGGCATTTGTCGGGGGGCACCTATAGTAGAACCTCTCGACTTCTGGGGAGTAGTATTTCCAATCTCACCGCCGAGCCCAAGAAACTCCCAACAGACAAGCTCTTCCAATGCGATCTTGCTCTCCTCTTCGTCGGTCCAACGCAACCTTACGGTCGCATAGCGATTCTGATCCCGCTTCCCCGGAATATTGATCCACGCCACCTCCGAGAGAATCTGCCCATTTTGTTCATTGTTAGGAACCGTGATAGTGACCCGGTCATGACCAAAGGCTGGGTCGCTGAACCGAAAGAATCGCACTCCCTCCGAAGCTTCATTCGACAATCCAAGCGGCAGGGCTTCCCTGACCATTAGGCGGAAGACTCCTCCACTTCCCGGGCGCGGAGTATTAATAAAATGTTTAAAGAGGCGGTATTTGGTCTGGGTGTAGACATTCCAGTCGAGGAGAAGCTTTCCTTCTTTCTCTTTGAAAAAGCCCATAACCCGCATTGGTTCCGCCGAAAACCGCTCTTTGGAAGCGAGAGAGGAAAGGAGTAGATCCGGCTCTTCCACCCCATGCTGCAACTCAAGGGTAGCCACCGGCCGAAAGAATTCTGACATCTTGATCTCCGATGACCTCTCAAACCTCATTAGAAACAATCCCCGCCGGCGATCCTCAATATCGAGTTGCTGGAAACTAAAGCCCTCAGCTGGTGTATCCGACTCGTCTACTTCCTCCACTCCCGCGTAAAACCTCTCCATTTCATCGAGAAGATCGGCACCCCCAATGACGTAGTTCGACTTTTCTCTGGCGCTCCTTGCTTCAAGAAATCCCTGAATGGAGGCAGCCGCTCTACTCTTCCACCCCTCCCCGATAAACTCTTCCCGGGTAAGAACTGGCGTTTCGACATCGGGAAGGACCTCTCTCTCAAGGCCTGGCTCCTCAAGAGCCGGAACAAGCCCGCTTGCTCCATTGTTATTCAGGAAGACCAAGGCGGCAAGGACTCCTGCCACCATCACCAAAGCGCCCAGGAAAACAAGAACGGGATGACCCCGTTTCTCTTGGATCGGAGCCTGACCTCCAAACCCGTATACACTCTGATGTTCTGGCTCTGCTCTCAATTCAGATGACACCACCTCAGGACCGACTGAAGCCTCGATTGGAGCCTCCTCGCCCGCGGGTTCTAAGACCCGCGCTGCCGATGAGTCTTGGGCAAAGGACTCCGGAAAGACTTCCGGCGGCGGAGGCGACAAGACATTCGTTCCGCAGTGAGGACAAGGCGCAGTTGTAGGGGGCAGATCAAAGGGGATCTCAATTTCACCACGACAGGAATCGCAGTGAAACCTCCGGGTCGCCGGAGCAGTGGTACGGGACATCTGATTATTAAGAACTCCTAAAAGGTTAATTGGGAGTCCGACCCCTGTCAACTAGCGAAGGCCTGCTCCTTAGTCCTTAAGAACCTCGTCCAGCACCTCAATACAGCGCTCGTTTTCCGCTTTAGTCCCCACTGAGATCCTAACCCACCCCGGTAATTTGTAGCCCCGCATCGCCCGTACTATAACCCCTCTAGCCAGCATTCCGGCAAAGACGGCATCCCCATCGCCCACCTCAACGAGGACGAAGTTGGCCTTGCTCTCAATGTAGTGAAGCCCCCGCTGATCGAAGCTGTCCTGCAGAAACGTGAGACCCTCATCATTATTTTTCACCGTCCTGGCCACATGTTCGTTATCGCCAAGAGCGGCAAGCGCTCCTGCCTGCGCCATCGCATTGGCGTTGAACGGCTGCCTTGCCCTGTTGAGCAAATCCGCAATCTCTACCGGAGCAATTCCATATCCAATCCTCAGGGCCGCTAAGCCCTGAGCCTTCGAAAAGGTTCTCATCACGCAAACGTTTTTCCCATTTCTGATATGGCTGATAGTATCAGGAGGGTCTTCGAGGAATTCATGGTAAGCCTCATCAAACACCACAATGACGTGATCAGGAACTCGATCCAGAAAACTCTCTATCATCCCGCCATCCACCATAGTTCCGGTCGGGTTATTGGGGTTTGCAATAAACACGAGACGCGTATCTGAAGTAATGGCATCAGCCATCGCATCAAGGTCATGGATGAACCCAGGATCCGGAATCTCTTTGTATTTCGCACCAAAGAGCTTTGCCATTAATCTGTAAACCACAAAGGCATGCTCAGCGGCCACGAGAGATGTCTCCTCGTTAAGAAAGCAATGACAGAGAAGCTCAATGATTTCATTCGATCCGTTGCCGAGAACCACATTTGTCATTTCAACTCTATGCTTTTCGGCAATAGCCCGGCGAAGTTCCCAACCACCACCGTCAGGGTAAAGTTGTGCCTGTTCGATCGCAGCGCGCATTGCCTCTTTGGCCTTTGGTGATGGGCCCAGAGGATTTTCATTGCTCGCAAGTTTAACGATCTCCTCAGGCCTAAGCCCCAATTCACGGGCAGTTTCCTCCACCGGTTTCCCGGGCTCATAGGCGGCCAAGTCGCATACGAATTGATTTGCGGCGCGCTGAATTGACATACGTTGAGTCTGAATCTCCTGAGGTTGATGTTAAGCGCTAAGACTGCCCACTAGGCCCTTTTCCTGTATAAATTGAGGCAATTCCCTGAGTAAGAGGCTTCCAAGCCTGCTCATGCAGCCCCGCCTCTCCCAACAGATCAAGCATCGCTCCCCCGCTCGGGAAGCGCTCAACCGAACCGGCGAGGTAGTCATACGCATCCCTCTGCCCTGTAAGGAGGCCGGCGGCCCTCGGAAGGATCTTGTTCAGATAAAACGTATAGGGACGCCGGAGAGGGCCCTCTGGGAGGGAAAAGTCCAGCACGAGAACTAGTCCAGATGGACGAACCACTCGGCTCATCTCCTGAATCCCTTTTTTCCAATCGCTCATGTTACGCAGACCGAAAGCGACCGTTACCGCATCAAAGCTGTTATCCGCAAAAGGAAGCTCCAAGCCGTCTGCAACCAAGCTCTTCTTCAAGCCCCTGTCACGAGCCAGCTCAAGCATCTCTTCACAAAAATCCGCTCCCGTGACCTCGGCATCAGGACATGAGCGCTGTAGCTCGAGCGCCAGATCACCAGTTCCAGTTGCAACATCAAGGATCCGACCCGGCTTGTGCTCGGCAACCATTCGACCGACTTTCCTCCTCCACAGGATATCGGTACCCATACTCAGAACATGGTTCGCGAGAGAGTACCTCTTGCAGATCCGAGCAAAAGCACCTTTTACGTATTCTGGATCCTGAGCCTCTCTCTTTTCCATCGCTAATTCTATCCGATCTGCCAGTCAAATCCCCGAACTTGCCTGTGAAGGATCGGGTAAAAGATCGCCATATACTCCTGGGTCACTCCCTGGAATTTCGAATGCTCCACAGGCTCTCTCGTAGAACTCCTTCGGCCCCACTCCCCCAATGACTGCATAAGCATACCCCTCACTCCTCATTGCCTCGAGAGCCTTAAAAAGCAAAGCGGTCCCCAACCCTGAACCTCGCTCGGACTCCTTCACACCAGTCGGACCAAAAAATCCCTTACTGGTGGTTTCATAGCAGGAAAACCCGAGGATTTGCCTATCGCGCGTCGCCACGAAGGAACTCACCGGCTGCCTACCAAAGGCCACTTTCACCTCGCTCACCCACTTTGGGGAGAAGTGCGCCCCCACCCAATCAGCCATGATGTGACGCTCGTAGGCCATCGGTCTTCGGAGAATCACCCCCTTGGCCTCAATACCCTGGTAGATCTCCGAAGAATCCGGGAGGTCATAAAGGCGAACCAGCATATCAATCATGGCGGAACATTACGCTCTGAAGCAATGAGAGCAACCGGCAATGATAGCGATCCCGCTCAAGACCTCACAAGCCTCCTTCATGAATTGACCTTAGGGCGAAGAGATGAGATCTGACTCAAGACCAAGGAGCCTCGCTATTTACGTCTTTGAATCAAAATCCGATGCACGGCCTCACATTTATTCTCGCTGTCGTCTTGCTGATTCTAGGTGTGACGGGACTGCTCGACACTACCTCAGCCGCGGAGATTCAGACACGGGCAAGCCCCGGACTCTTTTTCGGAGGATCTATCCTCATCGCTTCTCTCTACGCTTTCCGAGAACGGCGCCACGGGATGGCCGCGGCCTCCTTCCTGACTTTTATTGCATTCCTCACAAGCGTGCCGCCGATCTTGAAGCCCATCTACCGTGGCACCTATGACTGGCTCCTAATTGAGCACCGCCAGCCCACAATCATCGCGCTCGCATCCGCGCTCTACCTTGGCATCGCCTTCGCTGCCTGGAAGCGCGCCCGCCGCTCGTTGGCAATCACGCGCCTGAGAGAAGACTGACTGGTGGCAAGTCTGATCGACGGGCGCCCTGACCACATCCTCAGACTGTCATTAATTCCTGCTCCTTCTCGGCCAGCTTCCCATCGATCTCCTTGATGTATTGGTCCGTAAGGTCCTGCACTTCAGATTCGAAATCGCGAGCCTGGTCCTCAGTCAGAATATTCTCTGTCTTCATCGCCTTCGCAGCATCCATCCCATCCTTCCGACTAGCTCTCACTCTTATCCGGGATTCTTCTGCCATGTTCCTGATCACCTTTACAAATTCGACTCTCCGCTCCTCTGTCAGCTCCGGGATCGGCAACCTGATCACCTTACCATCACTGACCGGATTCAGGCCCAGCTTTCCATTTTCACGAATGGCCCTCTCAATATCCCCTGTCACACTCGGATCGAAGGGCTGAACCATGATGGTACGCGCCTCTGGAGTCGTGATCACCGCCAGCTCCTTCAGTCTCATATTGCTCGCGTAAGCCTCAACATGAACTTCAAGGTTTTCCACCAGACTCGGCGAGGCCTTGCCGGTTCTCACGCCAAGGAATTCCTGCAGCATGTGCTCCACCGCCTTAGCCATTGAGGCATTCACCTCCTGTTTACTCGTTTCCTGATCCATTGTGCCTGATTGTTATATTGTTCCCGTAAGCCTACTCACCACAGACCACTGTGCCAAGCTCTTCACCCCGGAGCGCCCGTTCAATATTCCCGGACTCTCCAAGATCGAAGACTATGATCGGCATATTATTATCCATACAGAGACTGAACGCGGTGGAATCCATCACCTCTAATCGATTTGAGATGCATTCGTGAAAAGTAACACGGTCGTATCTTTCGGCCTCAGGATCCTTCTTAGGATCCGCGGTGTATACACCATCCACCATCGTCGCCTTCAGGATCACATCTGCACTCATTTCGCTCGCTCTGAGAGCCGCTGTGGTGTCGGTAGAGAAAAAGGGGCTGCCGGTTCCAGCAGCAAACACGACTACGCGTTTCTGGTCCAGATGGCGACTTGCCTTCCACCTGAGAAATGGCTCAGCCACATTTTTCATTTCGATCGCCGATTGCACGATACAGGTTACCTCCCGCTCTTCCAGTGCTGCCTGAAGGGCCAACGCGTTCATCACGGTAGCTAACATCCCAACATAGTCAGCAGTCGCACGATCCATACCACGTTCGCTTGCGGCAGCGCCCCTCCAGAAATTCCCGCCACCGACCACAACTCCCAGCTCGACCCCTGATTCGAGCGCCGCACAAATCTCACTCGCGATCCGGCCAACAATCTCAGGCGAAATGTTGTCGGTGCTCCCGGGCTCTCTCAAAGCCTCTCCACTCAATTTTAAAATGGCTCTCTTGAAGGAGCGTTCCTTTTCACCCATAGGTAATTAACCGGTTAGAGTATTGAAGCAATACTCCCCATCCGTGAAAAGCGAAAAGGACGCACCTCGGCCGCTTACCCCCGGCACTGATCTGAACCGCAGCTCAGATGTTTACCTCCCCTGATTCACCTCTTGGTCGCCGCCGGACCGCCCCAGACGGAATCGCTTCGCAAGATCCTTGAGAGCAGCATTACCCTCGGTTGTCCCAGTGATCCCAATCGAAACGCTCAAAACCTCATCCTTAACGCTTTGGAAATAGGCTCGAAGGGTCCGCTCAACCGCGATAACCGAGAGCCGGATTACCTGCCGTGCAGTGAGATCCAATTCCTCGGGTAACTCGAAATTCCCCACGTCGAATCTTACCAGCAATCGGTTCACCTTCATTTCCGAGCTCAATGCTACGCCACAGAGATTCAGGAGGTTTGCATCATCGACTTCATAACCCTCGCTATTGGTAGCTATCCGGTGAGGTGCAGCGACAGCCTTCACCAGATCTTCTGGCATCGCTCCGGTGACAGCATAGGGCCGCGAAAACACCCCAGCCTGAACCGGATCCTCTTTTCCAAGGG
>TARA_B100001057_G_scaffold335668_1_pt1 | contig 10874 bp, 2 predicted proteins | sample TARA_B100001057 | Tara Oceans TARA_B100001057 (sample SAMEA2621839) | marine metagenome | biome: marine biome (ENVO:00000447); feature: surface water layer (ENVO:00002042); material: "saline water (ENVO:00002010), including plankton (ENVO:xxxxxxxx)" | depth 5 m | reverse complement strand
GATGGTTCTAGAACAAGATTCCCACTATTCTTTAATGGTGAATTATTGAGTTTTGAAAAAGATCTAACAGACACACAGTCACAATTGATAGATTTAAATGCTGTACTTCTCATTTTCGTAAATGGTGTTCTACAGAAACCAGATGAAGCATATCAGTTTGAAGGTGGTACAACTTTCACATTTACCGAACCACCTAGTGGAGAGTCAGAACCAGGAATTAATGATAATGATCAAGTAGACATTTTCTTCTATAAGGGTATAGATGGTGTTGATGTTATTGTTCAAGATATAATTGAAACAATAAAAGTTGGAGATAGTGTAAGAGTTCTTGAAAATCAAGAATTACTTGGTATAACAACATCTCAAGCAACAGATAGAATTGTAAAAGATATTTTAAATACTGATTTAGCAGATACTGACATCTATCTTGACGTGGGTATAGATGAAATAAATGTTAAACCAATAAAATGGATTAAACAAAAATCAGATATTAAAATTAATGGTCAATTGATTGACAAATCAAGATCAATATTGGAACCACAAGTTTACCCCACTTCTAAGATAATTGGTGATTTTACAGAGATTTCAGGAAAAGGAACAGGAACTCAAGATGGAATATTTGTCGATGATGCTAGTGCATTTTTCTATGAAAACAGATATACTGGTATTACGGTAAGTGAAGTTGATGCTTTAATTACATCTGGTAATATTGGAGTTGGTGCAGCAGTGACAGCAATAGTTAATGCTAATGGTGCTATTCAATCATTAGACATAACAGATGGTGGATCTGGTTATATTAATGCTGGTGCTGGTTCACCTTTAAATCTTCCAATCAAAATATCATCACCAGTGGGTGGTGGTACAACAGCAACTGCTGCAACTGCATCTATAACAGGAGGAGTAGTTCAGCTAGCTGGAACGATTACCGCAGGTTCAGGTTATACACATACAAATCCACCACAGTGTATTATTGAATTACCACCATTCCAAACAGAAAAAATAACTAGAATATCTAACTTCCAAGGTTATACTGGAATTATAACTGGTATCACACAAACAACAAGAAGTGGAGGTGGTCCTGCTCTTAGATTTGATTTCCATGCTGTAACAATAGATGATGATGGGAAATTGCAGAATGCAGCTGCTAACCAACTTCAAGTGGGTTATCCAATTCTAATTAAAGATACAAAAGTAGGAAATGGATTAACATCTGTAAATCCTGGTAATTCATCAGTTGTTGGAATTGGAACAACATTCCTTGATAATATTTACATAGTTAATTCAATCACAACTGATGGTTCAAAAGCAACTATAACTTGTAATGTTCATACAAATAGTGCATCTTTAGTTTCAGGTATAGATGAAGAAGGTTTCTATGATGGGATTGTTGGACTTACAACCACATTAGGAACTTTAAGTTGGGGTAGATTGTATGGAAATGATACAACACGTTCATCCAATCCTATTTCAATTGGAGTAACTGGACTAACAATAAACACTGGATTGACAACCTTCCCAACTATACAGAGAAAGAGTTATGATAAAGTAGGTGAGAGAGGACATAGATCAAGTGGTTCTATAAGAGCTATTTTAACTTGATACTCAAACCCCTATAAATAGAAAGAAAAGTATAGATAAGATGTCAGCAATTGTTACTGATCAATTTAGAATTTTAAATGCCAATAATTTTGTAGCGTCAGTAGAGGATACAAATAATTCATATTATGTATTTTTGGGACTATCAAATCCAACTGGAGCAGAAAGTTTAGTGGGATTTGGTAGATCAACTGGATGGAATACAAATACTCCTGCACCTACAGATAGTTTTGCGTATAGAAAACATAGTGGCGATACTATGATGTTTGGTAAAAAAGTATCATCTGCTAACATAAGAAGATTAATAAGAAGAGTTGATTGGGTTTCAGGAAATAGATATGAAATTTATAGAGACGATTATAGTGCATCAAATCAAAGTCCAATAACAAAGGCGAATAGACTATATGATGCTAATTATTATGTAATGAATTCTGAATTTAAAGTTTATATTTGTATCGATAATGGTTCTTCAGGAACTAATACAATAGGTAATGTATCACAGGATGAACCAACATTTACTGACTTAGAACCTTCAAAAGCAGGTAACAGTGGTGATGGATACAAATGGAAGTATTTGTTCACTGTTGCTCCAAGTGATATTATCAAATTTGATTCAACAGAGTTTATTACAGTTCCAAATAGTTGGTCATCTAGTACGGATTCTCAAATAAGGTCTGTAAGAGAAAATGGAAATTCTGATACAAATTTAAATCAAATTAAACATGTTTATATTGAAAGTGCTGGTACAAATTATTCAAATGGACTATCTCAAGAGGTCAATATTTTAGGTGATGGAACAGGTGCTAAAGCATTAGTTGATGTTGTTGGGGGTCAAATAACAAACATAACAGTCAGTTCTGGAGGAAATGGTTATACTTATGGTATCGTTGATTTAGATACAATCAATTCGGGTGTGCCTACTACAGGAAAGGCAAAATTAATTCCCATAATTCCACCTGGTAGAGGTCATGGAGATGACATTTACACTGAATTGGGAACTGATAAAGTTATAATTTATGCAAGATTTGATGATTCTACAAAGGATTTTCCATCTGATACAATATTTTCTCAAGTTGGTATTGTAAAGAATCCAACAAAAGCAGGAACTGCTGTTACATATTCAGATAATACTTTTTCATCACTACAAGCTATAAAGTTTTCAACAGTGACTGATACTCCTGCTGTAGGTGAAATAATAACACAAACACTAAACGTTACTCCAAATGTAGGAAAAATAGCAAAAGGTTTCATATCTTCGTATGATAAAGATACGAAAGTATTGAAATATTTTAGAGATAGGTCACTTTATTTTAATAATACAACGTATGATCACACAGATTATGTTGGTGTCACTACATCAGGTAGGATTTATCAATTTGAAAGTGCATCTACTGCTAATAATGTGACTGGCGAAACTTCAGGTTTTTCTGGTGAGATACAAATTAATTTTACAGGTATAACTACCAACCCAACTGGAAATAAATTAATTAATTTAGGAACAAGATTCCAAGCAGGTTTATCTCAATCTGAGATAAATAAAGGGTCGGGACAAATAATCTACTTAGATAATAGACCAGAAATTGTTAGAAGTACTCGACAAAAAGAGGACATTAAAATCATACTAGAGTTCTAAAATGCCACAAAAGACAAATCTAAATATAAGTCCTTATTATGACGACTTTGATAAGGCGAAAAACTTTTATAAAATTCTTTTCAAACCTGGAAGTCCAGTACAAGCAAGAGAATTAACTGGTCTACAGTCAATATTACAGAATCAAGTTGAATCATTTGGAAAACATATTTTCAAAGAAGGTTCGATGGTCATACCAGGTGGCATTGAGTATGATTCTTCTTACTTTTCTTGTAAAATTAATCCAAATCATCTAGGAATTGATGTATCAATATACTTAGATAGTGTTATTTTAAATAATAGTGGTAAAGGAACAAGGGTAAGAGGACAAAATTCTGGTATCATTGCAACAATAAAAAATTATGTTCTTCCACCTAATGAAAATGTTACTGAACCAACTGTATTTGTAAAGTATAATCAATCAGGTACAGATGGGGAAAGTGTAGCATTTCCAGACGGGGAAATATTAATTTTAGAAGAAAGTCTTACATATGGTAATACTACACTAAATGCAGGTGAAACAATACTAACTTTATCACTTGAAAATGCATCTGCAACAGGTTCTGCTTTTGGTATTAATCAAGGTGTTTATTTTATTCGTGGTACTTTTGTTGACGTATCAACTTCATTAATAATATTAGATCCTTATGATTCAAATCCATCATATCGAGTTGGATTGGATATTATTGAAGAAGTAGTAAATGCTAATGATGATTCATCACTTTATGATAATGCAAAAGGTTTTACTAACTTTGCAGCACCAGGTGCAGATAGATTCAAAATATCAGTTAAATTATCTAAAAAATCTTTAACAGACTTTAATGATACAAGTTTTGTAGAACTATTCAGAATCAAACAAGGTGAAACTAAAAAATTACAGAATACATCTGTATATTCAGAGATAAAAAAATATTTTGCTAAGAGAACATTTGATGAATCAGGAAATTACTCTGTAGAACCATTCCGTGTAAATATACAAGATTCTTTAAATAATGAAATAGATTCCAATGGATTATATACAGATAGTCAATTGACTGATGAGGGCAATAAACCGTCAGAAGATACCATGTGTGTTAAGTTATCACCAGGTAAAGCTTATGTAAGGGGTTATGACGTATATTTGCCAGGTACAACAGTATTGGATGTTGAAAAACCAAGAGATACAAAAACAATTGATTCTGCATCAATACCTTTTAGTATGGGTAGTTTATTGAAAGTAAACAATGTTTTTGGTACTCCTGTTATAAGATTGGGTGGTAGTAGTTCAGGTGCAGCAGCAAATACTGTTGATCTTTATAATGAGAGGTCGGGTACTGGTAGTACAAATGGAATAAAAATAGGACAAGCAAGGATATATTCATTTGCTGTATCAGATGCAGTATATACAGGACCTTCAACTCAATTTGATTTACATTTATATGATATTCAGACATATACGACATTAAAAATATCAAATTTAGTAGCATCACAACCAAAAGGAACAAGGGTAAGAGGATTATCAAGTGGTGCAATAGGATATCTTGCTGAAATTTCAGGGACATCATCTGCTGATGAAATAAATGTTTCAACAACATCAGGTGTATTCATAGTAGGTGAGCAATTAATATATAACGAAAAAACAATTGATGTTAAGTCATCTATTATAAAAATTAATGCATACAATGTATTTGATATAAAATCCGTTTTTCAGGATGCTAACACAATATCTGGTGGTCAAACTGTAGGATCTTTTTTATGCGATTCAGTTTTATATGATCGTGTTTTACCAGGTTTTTCTCCTGCAGATCAATTAAATGTTTTAGGTGGTAGTGGTACCAATACTGCTACTATACCAGGTCGTAATTTTGCAGGAAAAGTTGGAATTACAACAGATGCAGTCATTTCATATTCTGCTGGTAATTTTACAGAACCTGTATTTAATAGAATTAGTGATATAAGCAATGATGGTAAGACATTAACATTAAATGCGGTTAATACTATTACGGGTGTTAATAATGGTGGTATTATAGCAGGTGCTGCTACAACAACTGGAGCATTTCGTGTAAGGGTTCCTCTAATATCAAATCTTGACGATTCTGGATTATATACTAAATTACCTAGAAGAAATGTTTCTAATTTAAATTCTTCTAACTCTAACCTAGTTATCACAACACAAATATTTGGTAAGTCAACAAGTGCTCAAAATTCTCTTACACTTACAACACAAGATGCATTAGATGCAAATGCAGGAATTACAAGTGCATTTTTTGAACCATTTGATGCTGAAAAATATACCATTGCATATAATGATGGTACATTAGAACCATTATCTCAAGATAAAGTATCTATTACTAACGATGGTAATGATATTGTATTTGATGGATTAACAAAAACCAATACTCCATGTACTGTTAATGTTACTTTAAAGAAAATAGGACTTACTAGTAAATCAAAAAATTATGTAAGAAGTAAGCAAGTTGAGATTACAAGAACTGTTGGAGTGTCTACTAATGGTAATTTGACTCAAAGTAATGCATATGGTTTAAGAGTAGAGGATGAAGAAATTTCTCTAAACTTACCCGATGTTAATAAAGTTGTTGCAATATATGAATCTAAAAACCTTGTTAAACCTATTTTTGATAAAATAAAGTTTGTATCTGGATTAAATTTAGACACAACAACAGTTGTTGGAGAAAAAATTGTAGGTGAAGAAAGTAGAGCTGTTGGTCAAATAGTAGAAAGAACTGCGACTGATATTAGTTTTGTTTATTTAAATGCAAATCGATTTATTCTAGGTGAAAACATAATATTTAAAGAATCCTCGATAAATGCTGTGTTGCAAGAAATTGTAAATGGTAATTATGTTGATAGAACTGATAATTATATTTTAGATAAAGGGCATACAAGACAAATTTCAGATTATTCTCGAATTAGGAGAAAAGCAAAATTTGGTATTCCATCAAAAAGATTATTAGTTGTATTTGATCAATACGAAGTTCCATCTGGAAATAAAGGTGACGTATTCTCTGTAAATTCGTTTACATCTAATAATTATTCAAAAGATATTGCATACGTATCTCAGGATGTTGGTGATAGATTAACTGATGTTTTAGATACAAGACCTAGAGTTGCAGAATTTAATCCATCAACAAATGGTTCTCCATTTGCGTTTGCTAATCGTACATTTGAAGAAACAAATCCATTTGTTATTACGCCCAATGAAAGTTCTATACTTGGTTATAGTTTCTATCTTCCACGTATTGATAGACTTGTAATTAATGAATTTGAACAAGTTAAATTAATAAAAGGTGAGTCATCTGAAAATCCTGCACCACCAACTGAACTTGGTAATTCTATGCAGATAGCAGAAATTGCTTTACCACCATACCTATATGATACTGTTAAGGGTCCTTCAATAAAAATGTTTGATAATCGTCGTTTTACGATGAGGGATATTGGTGCTTTAGAGAAGAGAATTGAAAATTTAGAAATTCAAACATCATTAAGTGCACTTGAATTAGACACTAAAACATTAGAGGTAAAGGATGCTGATGGATTGAATAGATTTAAAACAGGTTTTGTTGTCAATAATTTTAAAGATAGAAGTTTCATTGATTTTAGTCGTGAAACAGGTTCACGTTGTGAAGTTGATGTAGTAAATCAAGAATTAATAAGTGCAACTGATTTTTGGTCAATAAAAGCAGAACTTGCATTGAATCCTAATATCGATCCTGCTGCTGCAGATTTAAATTCTAACTTACAACTTCTAGATACTAATTGTAAAAAAACAGGTGATGTAATTACACTTGATTATACTGAGATAGATTGGTTAGATCAACCTCAAGCAACGAGAGTAGAAAATGTTAACCCATTTAATGTTATTACATTCGCAGGTGCCATCGTATTAGATCCTCCATCTGACAATTGGTCGAGGACAATTTATGTTGAAAACTTTAGAGTTGAATCGACTGGTGCAAGATGGGCTGAACAAGTAAATATTGTTTCAAGAGACACAAGTAGAGAAGTTCTTTCTGAGAATACTACAACAAGGGAGATAGGCGATTGGATTACTACAAGAACAGATAGACAAGTAAGGACAACACAACAAGTTGAGAGAAGTTTCACAAATGTTCTTGAAGGTCCATCAGAGGAGCGTGATTACGTTGATAGTATAAAAATTGATAGTGAAGCAGATCCATTCATGAGATCAAGAAATGTTTTCTTTGCAGTAAACGGTCTCAAACCTTCAACCAGACACTATCACTATCTTGATAGTGCAGCACCTGATGTTTTACCAAAAATTATCGAAATAGAAATGGTTTCTGGAGCATTTACTATTTTTGAAAATGCAAGAATTGAATTAGTAAGCCAGAATGATGACCCTCAAATTGGATATGTCAGAATACAGAGACCAAATCATAAATTTGGTGATAATACAAGACCTGATGTAGGAGCAGGATTAGGTGCACCCTCAGTGTTAGTTGAAGAATACTCAGTTGATCCTTATGATACCAGTAGACCAGCACCATCAACTACTTACTCAGCAACATCAAGATTATTGAATATTGATGCGACTGCATTAGCAAATGATGAGGAATATTTTGGTTATGCTGTCAAAGGAGCATTAGTAATAGGTGAAACTAGTGGTGCTGTAGCAAAAGTTACAAACATTAATCTTGTTTCGGATAATTGGGGCGATTTAATAGGAACTTGGTTCTTTAGAAATGCAAATTCAGTTCCACAACCTCCTAACGTATTCCGTTCAGGAACCAAAACATTCAGAATAACAGCTGCTGCAGATGGAACTCTTGTATTACCAGGTGCAACAGCACTTTCTAGCGATGCTTCAGGTGTATTTACAGGAACAGGGGTTATTATTACACAAACAACAAATACCGTTGGTGTCAGAAATCCACCTGCACCCCCTAATAGACCCAATGAGACCACAACTACTGTAAACGTTAATACAGAGTCTTCTACAAGTAGAGTAGAGGCACCTGATAGGGATCCCTTGGCACAATCATTTACTGTTGATGAAACAGGTTGTTATTTAACATCATTTGATTTGTATTTTGCATCTAAAGATCCTAATGCTAAAGTTTTTGTTGAATTGAGAACTGTTGAACTGGGAACACCAACTAAATTCCTTGTTCAGGATTTTGCACAAATTGCATTGAATCCAAATCAGGTTAATGTTTCTGACGATGCATCTGTACCGACAACTATTCGCTTCTCATCTCCACTTTATCTAGAACCAAGACGTGAGTATGCGATTGTAATATTATCACCAGCATCAGATTTGTATGAAATGTGGGTTGCTCGCATGGGTGAGAAAACAGTTAAATCAACTAATCTACCTGATGTAGAAGATGTTGTTGTATCAAAACAATATATTGGTGGTAGTTTATTTAAATCACAAAATGGTACTATTTGGACTCCAAGTCAATATGAAGATTTAACATTTAAACTACGTAAAGCATCTTTTGTTGATTCTGGAACTGTCACATTCTATAATACACCAATTAAACCTGGTAATTTTAATGCACAAAAATTACCTGCCAATCCAATACGTTCTTTACCAAGAAAACTTAAATTAAATGTTTCAGGAACTCAATGTACAAATGCCAATTTAGCAATCGGTCAAAAAATATCACAAGCTAATGCAACTGGAGGTACAGTTCCAGATGATTCTGCAATAACAGGTGTTATTGAAGGACAAGGATCTGCAATTTCAAGTTCCAGTTCATTTACGATAGTGAATCAAGGTTCAGGATATCCTGCTGGACCTTCAATAAGTGCAGTTCCGTTAAAATCACTAACAGGAGTTGGATCTGGTGCTGTTGCAACATTAACAATTACTGATACAAAAGTTACTAATATTAGTTTTACCACTCTTGGAACTGGATACCAAGTAGGTGATGTATTAACTGTTGATAATGCGAATGATACTGATATTACAAGTGGTGCTGGATTCAAATGCACAGTTTCAGCAATAAATCCAACGTTTGATTCTGTATTTTTAACTGATGTACAAGGTGCTCAATTTACAACTGGCAGAAAACTTGTAAAATATTCAAGTAACAACACTACAAAATCAGTTATTGATGCATCTAATCCTTCTGAGGCATTGGTCGTAAGTTCATCCCAAAATGGTGAATTAAATTCTGGAGATGTTTTTGAAGTAACACAATATAATCACGCTCATCATGGTGCAAATAATAAAGTAATTATTAATAATATCAAACCAGATACAACTAAAGTGCAAATCACTGCACCAATAACATCTGATGCAACAAGTGTTGAAGTTTCTGATACATCCCCATTTGCAACATTTAACGGAATAACAACTACAAGCGGTGAAGCATTAATTGGTAGTGAAATAGTATCATATACTATTGGAACTGGAAAGTTAACTCTTGTAAGAGGACAATTGAATTCAACACCAATATCACATGATACAGGTGCTGATATTCAAACTTATGAAGCGGGTGGTATTTCTCTTGCAGGTATTAATACATCTTTTGACGCAACAACATTCGATGATGATTTGGATAGTTACTATCTTAAAGTAGATGTTGCATCATTAGCATCAAATAGATCGGGAGATACTTTAGTATGTTTCACGAATGAAACAGCATTTGGTGGAAAAAATGTGAAAATATCACAGAATCATCAATTTAGTTCATTATCACCACAATTTAATGTTATCACACCTGGCAAATCTACTAATGTTAATACAAATCTGAGAACAATTAGTGGTACAAGTGCTGGAGGAAATGAAGTATCATTCCTTGATCAAGGGTTTGTACCCACAACTCTAAATGAAACAACATTCTTCCCATCTCCACGAATGGTTGCATCTGTTACTAATGAAACAGAAAGATTATCTAACTTACCTAGAAATAAATCTTTGACCTTGAATGTCAATATGTCAACAACCGACAGTAATTTATCACCAGCTTTAGATGTTAAAAATTCAATCTTTATATTAGGTAGAAATAAAATTAACAATCCAATTGGTGCTGATAATTATGCTGATGACCAAAGAGTTAAAGCATTAACAAACGATCCACATGGTTCAGTTTTTGTTTCAAGAGCAATCACATTAAAAAATCCTGCTACATCATTAAAAGTTTTAGTAGCAGCGAGTGTTGAACCAGAAGCAGATTTCAGAGTCTATTATCGACTATTCAGTTTTGATTCAAGTGAAGTTTCTCAAACATATAGACCATTTCCTGGATATAAAAACTTAACTGATACAACAGGTGATGGTTTTGGTAATGAAATAGTTGATAGTTCATTAAATGATGGTCGAGCAGATGCATATGTTACACCAAATGGTTTTAATGGGTTCTCTGAATATCAATTCTCAATTGATGACTTAGAAGAGTTTAATGGATTCAAAATCAAAATTGTTATGACTTCGACGAATGAGTCTGTTCCAGTTAGAATTAAAGACTTTAGAGCAATAGCACTAGCATAATGAAAAATTTTAAAACTTTTATGGAGCAAGTAACTCCAAAAAATTATGATACTATACCTGTAACAGTAGATGATGCAATTACAGGTAGAATAAGAGATTTGACTGCTATTAAAAAAAGTTCAGATAAATTTAGAAAGAAAACTGGTTTTAACCTTCCTATACCTCTTGCTAAAAAGAAAACAAACA
>TARA_B100001057_G_scaffold446969_1_pt1 | contig 10878 bp, 18 predicted proteins | sample TARA_B100001057 | Tara Oceans TARA_B100001057 (sample SAMEA2621839) | marine metagenome | biome: marine biome (ENVO:00000447); feature: surface water layer (ENVO:00002042); material: "saline water (ENVO:00002010), including plankton (ENVO:xxxxxxxx)" | depth 5 m | reverse complement strand
AAATGAAGAGGAATAGAATGTACCACAGCATCTACATCTACATAAACTAAATTCATATCTTTATGTTTTAACAACATCTCTTGCATGAACTTTGCTTTATATCTTGTATTGGCTTGCCAACTACCTAAAGAAGATACTCCTACAACATCATAATTCAGATCTAATGCTTGAAGCGATTGAATTAATTTCTTGGCTTCATCTTGGTAAGCAGTTCCTCTTGTATAGTAAGCCACAAACATTATATTCTTTAAGTGATGAGATTCACTCTTTGAATAAATTGGATGGCAATTTGCTTGTGATGATGTTTTTTTAATAAGAGGTCTTAAACTTTTGGTTCTTGAAACTTTAGGAGTTGAAGAGTGATTAATTATTTTAGGTTCTACTGTAATTTTAGTAGAAGTGTTTAAAGGTTGGAATCTTCGATTAACCGGCGTAGGTCTATTAATATCCCTCACCACTCTTTGTGATGGTTTATTTTCATTATCTTGCTGAGGTGGGATTTGACCTCTTCTGTTGGTTCTACGCATGGATACAATCGGTGTTTATTGTATTATATATTTTAAACTAAAAAAGGGCCAATGTAGGCCCTTTTTAAAAGTTAAGCAGTAAGTAATTATTTTACTTTTTCAACAACTGGTTCAGTTGCTTCAGCATCTTCATCTTTATTGATGACTGGATCTTCAGCACCTTCTTCAGTTTCTGGAGTAGGAGGAACAAATACTTTAATAGCTTTTGACACCATTTCAGCATCTTCTAATGTGTATGCCCCTTTCCCTTGAGCAATTCTCACTGCTTGAATAAGAACGTTCAATGCTTGTGATTGATTCAGTTCTTGTGGTTGTGTTTGGTTATCTGTTGTCATAATTAAATCGATTTAATAATTTTATTATTTATATAGAGCAATCTAAATTTAGTTTCAGATTATTTCTATATCATTTTCAACATCTTCTTTAATAGGTAAGTCAATTGAAAGAAGACCGTTTTCAACTTTTGCTTTAATCTTCTTAGTGTTAATACCTTCAGGTAAATCAAATGTTTTATCAAACTCATCACACCAACGATGATCTTTTTTACCACCTGATATATTGAGTTTTCCTTTTATCATTTTTACTTTAAGATCCTTCTTTGATAAACCTGGTACAGCAATCTCTAATGTATAAGATTTTTCATTTTTATCTAAATGATAATTACTAATAGGTTTATGGAAGAAAGAATCCATTTCATCCCAAAAGGGATCTTTTAAAATTTTATCTACAGTTGAATCTAATCTACTGGTTACTGGCATAAAGCCACGGTTAAATAATGTTATCATAATTTTGTTTTTATTAATTTCAATAAGGTTTATTCCTTATTTAATTAATATACTGAAAAAACCGTGCCAAAGTGATTTTTAGACGGTTTTCTACAGAAATTGACAGGCTTTTACATTTCCTAGTGACAGAGTGTCATTTAAACACCTTTTTCTTACCACCATCATATATATAAGCATGACCTTCAGTTAATAGAGTTTCATTGATATCCCACTGCTTACCATCTTTATCCATAATAAACAATTGGCCTAATACTCTTCCATATTTTCCAACACCATGAGACTTAATTCTAAAGTAGCCAGGTTTTGAACTAACATTAGTTAAAAGATCTTTTACTCTTTCCTTCGCAGCCAAACCTTTTTTCTTTTCATCCAGGTTACGAGTACGACTTTCCCACGCATCCAAGCCTGAGAATCTAATCCGCTTCTTAACCCAGATATCAAAACCAACATCGATAAGAGCATCAACCGTATCACCATCGACGACTCGTTCAAGTTTTCCTCTATATACATATTTGTCCATTACTTCTTATTATTATGTTTTGCAAATTTTTCTAACCCAGCTATTCCGAAACAACCTAGAACAACTAAAGTGAAAGAATCATAAACAAATTCATTTATCACCAGATCTTTACCAACATAACCTGTGATTAAATCAGCAAAAGCGAAAAGGCACATTACGAGAAAAGCAATGAAACCAATTATTGATTTTTCATTCCAATCATTATTGTCTTTAAATATATTCCACATATCTTAATTTATTTTATTTAGTCGTAAGTATCTGAATTGCAAATATAATTAATGCCGATGACAATAATGTCATTAGTGGGTCATCACTTACAATTTTTTCTACTCTACTTTCTTTTTTGCAACATTTATCAGTAGCCGGTTTTGTTGATCCACAGCTACTCGTTAAAAGTAATGTGGCAAACAATAAAGCTATAATTTTCCTTTTCATAGTTTCACTTTTTTTATAGTGATATTAACATATCCATTAATTCAGCTTGTGGGAACATATCAACTTTATCTTTACGAACATTAGTATGAGTCCACAGACCTTTTAGTTTTCCGTCACGAACATCTTGGATGTATTCAAATGCATCAGCACCAATTGACTTAATTAACTTTGGAAGACCTTCTCTTATATCAATTTCATCTCTTTCACCTATCCAAAGAATCCAATCTCTTAATACTTCAATTTGTTTATCTGAATATCTATGCCATGTAGAGTAACCTCTAAATGGTTTATCCAAAGTAACAAGCTGAGATTCAGCTGCCTTAGTACCTGCATATGTTTTACCATCTTTGATCCATCCAAAATTATTTACTTCAATTCCTACTGAATTTTGATGCATATGACTTCTTCCTGTACCAAGATGCCATCCCCATCCACCTTGTGGTGTACATTGAACTAATACACCATCATGTTTATCATCATTACCTTTTATTGATTGACCACCTAATACAAATTCTGTAGCAACCTTTCCTCTATTATCTCTACTCCAATGATCTACAGTATTAAAAGGGTTATGCCAACCTGCTGTATGATGAAGAAATACATATTCAGGTTTACTCCCTGTCATATATTCATTAGTAGGTAGCATATGACGGTGTACAGTTAAACCATTAGATGTTTGATATGTAGTTTCTGAATTATCAGTTCCTACTAATCCCATACAGTCCAATGTAGCTGGGCCTACTATTCCATCATCAACTAAACCATTTTCTTTTTGCCATGATTTAACAGCAGATTCAGTTCCTGGCCCAAATACACCATCAGCACCTATTCCTAAAAATTTTTGTAATTCTTTAACCTCGTTTCCTCGAGATCCTTTTCTAAGTACCATAACTTTATTTCTATTTTTACTATTTATTTCCTCTTCTTCGTGAATTCTCTTGTTCATATAAATCAATAAGATCGTCAACAATAGGATCCCTATGATTTTCTTGTAAAGTTATAGCTGCTAGGTTTTTAATAAGTCGTGCAGATTTATATAAAAACTTAAAACCTGATTCTGATTTATTTTTCAAATCAACCTGGCCATCATCTCCACATATAATCATTTTAGATCTTAAACCTATTCTCGTGGCAATCATTTCCATTTGTTGATTTGTAACATTTTGTGCTTCATCTACTATAACACAACTATCTAAGAAAGTTCTTCCTCTCATAAAGGCGACGGGTACTATTTCAATTTGACCACTTTGTATAAAAGGATCTACTTTATCTTTTCCATATAAGAGATACATGTTTTGATAAATTGGCTGTACCCAAGGATCCATCTTTTGGTGAAGATCTCCAGGTAAGAATCCAATCTCTTCTTTTGAAACAGTTGGACGAGTAATTATTATCTTTTCATAATGTCTTCGGAATAAACCATCTAATGCAACTTGGCATGCTAATAATGTTTTTCCACTACCGGCTTTACCTGCTAATATAGTAACGGTGTGTTTAAGAATAACAGCCTTTGCATGTTTTTGTTCTTCATTTAAAGGAACCTTGAATTTAATAGGATTTTTGACTACTCGTTTTTGACGAAAGACTTCGTCGTCATACTTTCTTGCTGGCATAGTATTTAATTATTTTACTGCCTGTAAGAATTGTAGAGTTTTACCTTACAGTTGTAAATTAATCGTTGTTATCCGGAGAATACTTTTTCTTAACAAAAGGTCTCTTGATAGCAGGACGATTATCCATGTCTGCAACTTTAGGCTCTGACTTTTCTACAGGTGGAGAAGAATCTATGGTCTGAGGTTGTATCTCAATATGACCTACGGTAGCTTCATTTACTTTAGCAGCAACAGCTTCTTCAGTAAAAGTTGGCTTCTCTTCCTGTACTTCATTCTGGCCTTCATTGGTTATAGCGGGCTCTACGACCGCCTTTGGTAGTTTTTCTTCTGGTCTAAGGTAATCTGTTAGAGATTTAATGAATCCTAATGCAACTAGAGGTAATACAGCTCCACTTACAACTGATAAAACTCTCTTTTGAAAAATAGGTTCTTCTTCCTCTAATCCAAATAGTTCTATCCAACCCATATAATCTTCAAGGTTTACAAAGGCATGATAAGAATTTGCCATCATCTGAAAAGATGTTAATAAAATAAACAGTCCCCAAACCATCGTTTTGTTTGTTTTGTCTAAAATAATAATTGCAGCCAAAGAAGCAGCTGCACCTAATTCAAAACCAATAGCAAGTGCCCAGTTCATCAATCCATGATGTGATAGGTCAAAAAATGCTACTGAATTGATCATTGATATTGTAGCTACTAAAAAGTATAAACTTACAAATATACCAATGATACTTAAATGTACTATCTTATTTTTTTCCATTACTAAAATTCTTTTTAATTACAACCGGTCGTTCCACCATTTTTATGAATTCTTGATTCTAAAATAGTTCCAACCTGTAAACAAGGTATTCCATATATCTCTTGGGTACCTGTTGGAAACGACCCTGTAGGTCCAACTCCAGTAGGATCTCCTGTATTTCCACTTGCACATTCTGTTAAAAGAATCTCCGCAAATAGTCCACCTGGTGTTGTTTTTGTACAAGCAGCTGATAAACAAATCCTTATTATTCCCTTATTGTGAATTTTACCTTTAGCATCTTTGTATTGTAAAATATCAATTAAGAATCCTTTACTCCCTGATGGTATTGTAGGCCACCAAAAATTTGCAACTACACATTCTAATTCATTAAAGAGCTGTAAATGTATATCACAAAATTGATCTAGGTCTAAAGGTTTATCATCCTTTCCAAAAAACTGTATATCTATACATGCAGTAGTACCTTGCATTATATATGTAATACAATTTACTTGTGCAATTATTCTACCACAAAAGGTTAATGCACATTTTGGATCACTTGGAGTAGGTACTCCTGGAATGATAGGTCTGTTTGTAGCCACTAATTAATCTTCTTTTTCCTCTAATGCATTGATAGAGATTCTTTCTTTATCAGAAATTTCTTCTATTCTTAGAGTTTTCCAAGCAGGAACGGTTTTGATTAAGAAAATCATTTCCTCCTCGTTTATGATTTGTGAAGACAGAGTATCAATCTCATTGGTTAAGATTCTCTGTTCTTTTTTAATTCTTTCTACTTCTGAATCAACACTACATGATTTGAAGTAACTTAATAATACGAGAACTAAAATTACTGTAGTTCCCCATTTTGACATCCAATTTTGAAATTTCATAATTTTTATTTTTTAAATTCTTGTTTTGGTTTGCTTGTTTCTATTTTACCTTTAGGAGTTCTATGATAAACTTGAGTTGACCAAGGATCTTCCTCTGGGCATGTACAATCATCTATATGTTCACCACATCTTACGCATTCTTCTTCAACTTCTTGAAGGTCGTCTTGTACTTCCTTTTCAAGATCTTTATCGGTACCATCATCTTCTTTCTTTATATCCTCAATATGTTTAGGTTTTGGGTTCCTAACAACATTTTCGGCTATAAAATCCTTAAAAGACTTAACAAACATGTAAACATTTATTTTTTTATATATTCTGCAGGAAGTGGGTGTAATTGATGATATCTCTTTACCATGTATAAAAACTGTTTACCGTATTTCATAATATCATCAAATGTAACATTAAATACTTGAGGGAATCCTTCTTGTTCATTTGTTATCCATATCTCTCCACCAAATGGTTTTGTTTTATTCATTTCCCAGTAGGCCATAAAATAAGCAGATATTTGTAGATAATAATTTTCAACCCATTCCCGTTTCTTTGGTTTTCTACTTGTTTTAAAATCTAAGATGATTAGCTTACCGTTTTTGTTTTTGTAAATAGTATCCACTCTACCTGCATAACCTCCCATTACATGAGAATATAAAGTCTCTTCTATTTGTACTATCTCATCTATGTTATCAAATAAACCATTATTGTAAAAATTGTAAAATAACTTTCTACCTACTCTCATTTCTTCTTCGGTAAATTCTTGATCTTTACAAAATGGTATAATTAGTTCTTGTGCTTCTCTTAGTTTATCTTTATGTTCTTTCTTTTCAGAAAGTAAAAAGTATTCACAAAGCTGATGCATAATAGTTCCACGATTAGCAGAAAATGTGGATATTTGATTTGCCTTCTTTTCACCAACCCTTTTTCTCCATGCGTCTAAACCGGACTTATCAGTCATTGCACCAAGAATAGTTGTTACTGAAGGGAGTTTGCTTTCCCCAATTACATAATACCTTTTACCGTTAATGGTCTGGGTATATGCTAGTGATTGTGCTGTGGCCATTTTATTTGTTTTTTCCTATCCATTCTGTTATTTCTTCCTGAGTAGGATATCTAAGTTCTTTTTTACAATCAGAGCAGTATACTCTTATACTCCCTCGCTCCTCTGTTGAAAAAGCTAAATAAGAATCTCCTAAATGTTTACATGCTTCCTGTAAATCACCCTTTTCTTTATTAAGATTGCGGAGTTCTTCTTCAATTTGATTTATCTTGTTTAAAAGATTAGGTTTATTAGCTTTTCCCATACCTGAGATATATTTTCCCAGTAATGACTTGCTCCTAAATATACTAATCTTAAACCAAGTAAAATTAAACCTGTTCTAAAAATAGATTTAGTTACAGCCCATAGAGTTGTATATTCTCTATCAGGCGAAAGAACTAACAGATAGGCATATGCTCCATTTTCTGTTATCTTTGTCATCTCTGGTGCTACATAATCAGATATACCCATATCCATAAAGAATTTATCAAATTCTCTTAACTTCATTAAAACATATCCTTCTTCAGAAAAGGGTTGATCGATTACTTCTTGTGGTAAATTAATAACGGTATACATTCTACCGACCCAATCTACTCTGAAGCCTCTTTCATTTAATTGTGCTTCATATTCTTTGGCTACTTTTCTACATTTTCGCCAAATGTTAATTTCATTATATAGTTTTAGTGCATACATATTTAATCTATTTGTTATCTATTTAGGCTTCTGAAAAAAGTTTCATCCCAAGTAACTGTTTTTTAACTATTTTCCTTCCTCTAAATATACGGTTTTTCACAGTTTGAAGATTTATCCCTTTTTCATACTTTATCATAATATCTAAAATATCGGAATAAGATTTATTATTTAGAAACCTTTCTACCATGTATCTCTTATACATCGGAGGTAAAGCATTAATAGCTTCTTGTGTCATTCTTACTTGTTCATCGACGATATTTTGTTCTTCATAAAAATCATCTTCGGTTTTTATTAAAACTCCATCTTTTGTTGTATAGGATTCTTTCATTCTTGGAGGCTCAACTCCAGCATCAGTAAATACATTCATACTTACTTTCTTATTTCTAAACCTTATCCATCCGATGCATTCATTATAGGCAATCCTATATGCCCATGTAGTAATTTGATATGCTTCATCATATTGATCAATTTTAAGGTATACAGTTGTTAATGTTGTTGAAACAATATCATCTGCGATTGTAGGATCTTTCACAATGTTATTAACATAAGACCATAAACCTGGTCTCATCTTATGATAAAGTTCATTGTAAGTTTTTTCAGATCTTGTCTTTTTGAACTCTATTGCAAGTTCTTTGTAGGTTCTTTTAGTCCTTTTAGTTTTTGCCATCTATAAAATCTTTAATTGTTGAATACTTAACTGGTGTGTAATTCCAAAAGTCAGTACATACATTAATACGACTCATCATATCTAAATCTGTTTTATGAGAATAGACAGTATGACCGTGAAAATGAATTGTGCCGGTATCTTTACCGTTCCATACTTCTAATGGATAATGTGAAATAACAGAATCAAATTGTGGTAAATCTATAATTTGATCTTCTAAAATTGAAATGTTATCAAATTCAGCTTCAATGTCTAATAGTGCTTCATCAGCAGTACCTATAATAAAATAAATTTGACCATTGAGTTTTCTTAATACCTGGCGAGCAGTTTGAGGATCCCATGCAAAGTTTCCTAAATGAAAAACAGTATCATTCTTTTTAACTTTACCATTCCAATTTTTAATCAACGTTTGGTTCATATCCCCAACGTCTTTAAATTGAATTCTGTTTGCAATTTGTAAAATCTGTGGTCTGCCAAACCAAGTATCAGATGTAATATGAAAATCTTTTCCTTTTTTAAGTCTTTCTGTCATTTACTTCGTTTTAATGTATAGGTATGAATCTATACAGATTAAATATAATACAAATAATTGGGAACTGAAAATTATTAATGAACTTTTTTCTATTTAATTGAAAATCTTTTTCCTCCGTCTTTTTTAAGAGTTTTTTCAACCATAGTTTTTGCATATTCATCGAGTTTAGTTAAACTTTCTTTATCTAAAGGCTTTTTGTAAAAATCTTCGTATATATGTTTGTAAGCCTCAATAGTAGAATCAAAAGGTACTCCTGGTTGAGCATTTGATTCAATAATATATACTTTTTCATTTTTGCCTTTCATTACATCAAAACACATATAAGGCAAATCTTCATATATCTTACAGAATTTTTCTAATACCTTTCTGTAGTCTTCTGGTAAATCTTTTAAGTTTCTTTTGGTATATCCGAATTCCATTTCTTCTTTGGCATCACCTTTACCATTTTTTGCCTTTTCATTTAAAGGAGTTCGTTCCATCCAAAAAATTGGTTTACCTTTAAAGTTAATAAATCTATGTTCTTCTGCTTTATCTACATATTCAGAAAAAGTATCAAATACTTTATCATCAATGTCTTCCATAAGATCAGGCTTTTCAATTATCTTAATTCCTTTTCCACTATGACCACTAGAAGGTTTTGCAATAATAGGAAAGGTTAAATTTTCTAAAGCATCATTTTTAGAATAAACCGTCTTAGGTATATTTTCATCTTCTCCAACAAGTTTATGAAATTCTTCTTTAGATCCAGATTTAGAAATATGATCTGGGTGATTATAGATATTTTCCTTTTTTATTCTTCCTTCTTTTAAAAGCTTATTAACAGTGTCAGTATGATAAGTTAAAACAGGATAGTCCGGGTTAATATCAATATCATCTATATTATTTTCATGTAACTGTATAAAAAATTTATCACCTGCAAAACCTTTATACGTCCACCATCTTTGGCCGCTATCTTCTCTAAATGCTAGATAAACTTTTTTTAACCCGTCGCCTTTTGAAAATTCTTCAAATAATTTTAGATACTTCAAAACAAATTTATTTTGTTTATATATTTCTATTTAACAAGAAGTCTTTTATGTGAGGTAAATCTCCAATGACTTCAAATAACTCTGTGTAATCAAACTCTTTTAAGCTATACCTGTTCCTTCCTAATAAATCTCGCTCTTCATTTTTCGGGTTATAGTTAGAAATTCTTTCCCTTATATAATCTGATTCTAATTTTTCTCCATCTCCATAAATTTCATCTTTCCAATGACAGGAAGTATTAATTTTAGTCAATTGTCTTTCCTCATCACCCATCCAAGATAGATGCCAACCCTGTTTAACACCGTGAACATAATAAACCTCAAAAGGTATATCTTTAGCATGACTAGCAATTGTCCCTCCTAAGTATTTTCTACAATCAGTTGGTAAATGATTTTTCCAAAAAGAACCATACGCAATTAAAGGTGCATTAACTGGTCTTTCATTATCATCAAAGTTTAAAATTAAATCTGCTCTAAATTGTAAATCATGACATTTAAGAACCATGACAGCATTACGATTAGCATTTAAAGCATCTAGATAATTTTCTAAATAATGAGGATGCCATAATTCATCAACATCTGCTACTACAAGAATATCATCATTCTTTAAATCATAAATAGATTGATATGTTTTAAGGCATATACCTGCTTGTGCATTTCTGGCAGGAGCTGACCTTACCCATGGATCTTCTTCTTCATCAAATGATTTTAGATTTAATTCTATTACATGTATTTTAGGATCATTTTCAAAACCTAAAGTCTTTAAATCTTTTTTACATCTAAAGGGAATAGGATCGCCTTTATGTGTATGATCACCCTCAACAATAACAAATCTATCTACATAATCATATAATACCTTAAGCCTTAACTCTAAAAGCTCTATTTCATTGTAATATAAAAAACTGTCTATTATCATACATTTTCAAATATGGCATTATGAATCCAATGATGTAATGGATCATCATATGAATATCTGTTTTTTGTTGATCCTCTATCAGTAACGATTTCAGTTTCTAAATTCTTTAAATTATCAAGAGGTTTACCGTTTGGATCAATTAGAAACTCTCTCATTTCTGGATAAGACATTGGTTCAAAGTCCTTCATTAACATTTCACCAACTAAGTCAAAATGCCTTTCATATAAATGTAGTGAATGTGCTACATGTGTATATGTACCTAATTCTAATGTAGGATAGTATTTTCTTAAATGTTCTAACATTTGCATTTGTAGTAAACAAAAGAATGCAACATCAGTAGGAGTACCTAAGATAAGATCATTAGATCTCATATCAACAGTAAAATGTAATTTATTTTCTCTTATATGAAATATGCCATTAAGAGTACATACAAAATCTTTATTGCCTTCTGATTGATGATGTGGTTTATTAAAGTGCATTATTGCTTGACGAGAATCTTTATCTTTAATTAA
>TARA_B100001057_G_scaffold489227_2_pt1 | contig 10881 bp, 7 predicted proteins | sample TARA_B100001057 | Tara Oceans TARA_B100001057 (sample SAMEA2621839) | marine metagenome | biome: marine biome (ENVO:00000447); feature: surface water layer (ENVO:00002042); material: "saline water (ENVO:00002010), including plankton (ENVO:xxxxxxxx)" | depth 5 m | reverse complement strand
CCAGCCGTAATCATTGGGGCTCACGTCGATCATTTAGGTCCTGAAATAGGTTCTGGATCACGAGCAAGCGGAAAAGAGAAATCAACAATTCATTATGGAGCAGATGATAATGCATCAGGTACAGCTGGTCTGATGGAAATTGCAGAATACCTTGCTGACCTTAAAGACAGAGGAAAATTACCGATCAAAAGAAGTGTTATATTTGCAGCTTGGTCAGGAGAGGAGCTTGGTCTTCTCGGTTCCTCTCACTATGTCAGACAATATGCAAAAATGTTTTTTGCAGATGAAGATGCAAAACTAGATAAGTTATTCGCAGCTGCTCTTAATATGGATATGATAGGGCGTTTCGAAAACAAGTTAGTACTTCAAGGTGTTGGCTCAAGTTCTAGCTGGCCTGCGGAAATAGAAAAACGTAATGCTCCTATTGGTTTACCTATTACGACTCAAACCGACTCATATCTTGCCACCGACGCAACGAGTTTTTATTTGAGAGGCATTCCTATTTTAAATGCTTTTACAGGCGCTCATGAAGATTATCACACCCCTCTAGATACAATTGATAAAATTAACTTTGAAGGAGCTGCTAAGGTTTCGAAATTCATGGGGCTGTTAACGAGAGGGCTTATCACTTCTAATGAAAGGCCTGACTACGTGGCTATGGCTAAACCAGAAGAAAAAGGCACTAGAGGTGGAATGAGAACATATTTAGGAACAATACCAGACTACTCGCAGGGCGACGTTGTAGGAGTCAAATTAAGCGGAGTAACTAAAGGAGCTCCAGCAGCTAAGGCAGGAGTCAAAGCTGGTGACATTATAGTGTCACTATCAGGAAAAGAACTAAAAAACATCTACGACTACACATATGTTTTAGGAGCTTTGAAAATTGGTAAAGAAACAGAAATTAAAGTTCAACGAAAAGGCAAAATTGTTTCGCTGAAAATTATTCCTAGTTCAAGAGATTAGTTTCTTAGGTAAGAAGCAATAAACGATCCTTCATCATTTGAATTATTCAGAAAATACAGAAAATAATAATGGTGGATGCCCTTTCTCATCTGACATAGCTCATAAGTGGGATCTAAAAACTTCAGCAGCTGACCTACACATTAAAAATGAGCAAGGTAAAGATGCAGCAGAATTAGCCAAAGAGGCCTGGAGAAACTCCGTAAGATGCATTGGCAGACTGCATTGGAAATCGTTAAAAGTTAATGACGCAAGATCATTAAATACCTCAGATGAAATATATGAAGCTCTTCTTCATCATATTGAAACTGCAACTAACGGAGGAGCAATAAGGCCTACGACAACTATTTTTAAACAATGGCAAAGTGGTGGTGAAGAAATTCGTATATGGAATCACCAACTAATTAGTTATGCTGGCCATCCGACCGAAGGCAGAAAAATTCTCGGCGATCCAATGAGTGTTGAAATCACACATATCGCCAAGGCCTTAGGTTGGAATCCTGGATCTAGTTTAAGTCGATTTGATGTTTTACCGATCATTATTCAAGTTGGCAATAATATCAAGCATTATCCAATTCCAAAAAAATATATTAAAGAGATTTTCATTAGACACCCCAAACATAAATGGCTCGAAGAGCTCAAACTTAAATGGTACGGAGTGCCCATTATTTCAGATATGATTTTTGCTACAGGTTCTGAGAATTACTCTGCATCTCCCTTTAATGGTTGGTACATGGGAACTGAAATTGGATCAAGAGACCTTGGCGATACAAATCGTTACGATCAACTGCCAATTATTGCTGAAAAACTAGGCCTAGACACCTCAACTGAAAGTAGTCTTTGGAAGGATCATGCGCTTCTCATTCTTAATGAAGCCGTACTATGGTCTTTCAATTCTGATGGGGTTCGGATTGTTGATCACCATACAGCTTCTAAAGAATTTTCTTCTTTCTGTGAAAATGAAAAAAAGAAGTCACGTGAACCTAATGCGGACTGGTCTTGGATAGTACCTCCAATGTCGTCCTCTTCTACATCGGTATTTCATAAGTATTATGAAATGAATTTAGAATTACCCAATTACCTACTACAAAAAGAACCATGGAAAACTGATAGAGGTAAAGCTATTTTAGAAAAGTTCGCAAAACTTTAATTGACCTAGAAGCTGTCATTTGATCTTCTAAAAATAATGAATAAGAAAAATAAGTGGAGTTTACTCACTGTTCTAACATTAATTATTTTGACAATTAGCTGTTCAAAAAAAACAGCACAAGATGAAATTGTTAAATTAGATCCAGAGAAAGAAATACAGAAAAGTGACCTTAATGAGACCTCCAAAGAACCCTCCAAAGAAGCAGTGCCTCAAATTAATGTCCACGAAGCAGCCAGACGAGGTGACATTGATACAATAAAAAGATTCGTAAACGAAGGAGGTGATCTCAATGAAATTGAATCCGTTTTCGGAACTCCGCTTCACAATGCAATTGCTTACGGACAATTCGAAGCTGTTAAATTACTTGTGGAAGAAGGAGCTGACGTTAATCAAAAAAACCCAAGCGATGGAGGCTCAACTGTCATGAGTGCCGTTTTCAACTCATTTCCAGAAATACTAAAGTACCTCCTTGAAAATAATGCCAACAGAAACACCACTGACAAGAAAGGAATGTCTGCATTAAATCTATTAGGAATACCTTGGCAAGAAATGACGGTGGTATATATGATTGTCGAGAGCGTAATAAGGTCTCAGGAACCATCACCAGAATTTCCAGCATTTGATATGAATCGTATCAAAATAAATCTCCCAGAGATTTATTCTCTTCTAACAGATGGTAAAGATTTTGAGTCTTTTCAAAAAAACAATACAATATATCTAGCCATAGCTGTTAAGAATAATGATGTTGAAACAATCAAAAAGGCAATTGAGGACGGAGTAGACCTTGATAAAAAAGACAAAGATGGAACCACACTATTGATAGGCGCATCTCTTTCGGGGAGTCCAGAAATGGTCAAAACCCTAATCGATGGAGGTGCTAATCTTGATATTCAAAATAACAATAAAGACACGGCTTTAATGAGCGCCGCATTTTTCTGTAATAAAGAAGTTGTGAAATTATTACTGGATGCAGGTGCTGATAAATCTCTTAGAAATGCTTCAGGAGCTACAGTTACCGAATTTATGAGTGAACCTTGGAGCTCTAAAATAGAAGGGATATATAAATTCATAGGAGGTCTCCTACAAATGGAAATTAATCTGGAAAAAATTAAAAAAGAAAGACCTTTGATTGCTGAAATGCTTCAGTAAAATAAACATTTTTTATTCAACTTCAAAACTCACTACAATATTTAAATCAGTGATAGGATATTATCTCCATGATTTGAGCCCATTCATAGTTCGTTTCTCAGAATCTATTGGTTTGAGGTGGTACGGATTGGCCTATGTTGCCGCATTTGTAGTGGCATATCTCCTCATAAAAAGATTTGTAAGCCTCGGATATTCCGAACTCAAAAAAAATCAACTGCAGGATTTTATCACCTATGGAGCTATAAGCACGATGGCAGGAGGTCGATTAGGTTACATGTTTCTCTATAATTTAGATGAATTTCTGAATAACCCTTTAATATTTTTCAAATTTTTAGATGGTGGAATGGCAAGTCATGGCGGCATATTTGCTCTAGTTCTCTACACTTATTATTGCTCTAAAAGATATAAAGTTGGATGGAGAGGAATCGGAGACGACTTATGCACAGTAGCGCCCTTGGGACTTTTCTTTGGCCGAATGGCTAACTTTATAAATGGTGAACTCTATGGACGAAAATCTAATGTTCCTTGGGCAGTTAAATTTCCAGAAGAAATTCGTGAACCAAATTTCATATCACCTGAAAATTTAAGCCGATCAGATTTGAGAAATTCATTAAGCCAATTGAACCTTGAATATAATTCTTCAAACCCACTAATTGGAGAAAATAGCGTTATCATCGAAGCTTCAAGAGAAAACGAGAATGTCCAAAATATTTTGAATGAATATCTTAATGCAAGACATCCATCACAAATCTATCAGGCACTACTTGAAGGTTTAATATTGTTTATCATTCTTATGGTTATAAGATATAAAGCTCCAAAAGTTCGTCACGGCATTTTGACTGGAACTTTTTTTATCGGTTATGCCATTTTTAGAATTATAGGAGAATTTTTTAGAGAACCCTCAGATGGATATATAGGAAATTTGACTAGAGGACAATTCTTCTCAACATTCATGATCTTAATCGGGATAATCTTCGTTGCCTCTGCCTTTATATGGCCAAGAAGGAATAAGTCAGAATCTAAATTATAATTAGTTCACTAAAGTAGAAACGGATTGTTCGACTTTTCTTCGCCAATAGTTGTTTCAGTACCATGACCAGGTAAGACAATCACATTATCATTCAAGGTGAAGATCTTACGCCTTATCCCCTCTATGAGTTGATTTGTATCACCGTCTGGAAAATCAGTTCGACCAATGCTTTCCTTAAAAAGCACATCTCCTCCGAATAAAATTTCCGACTCTTTAAGATAGAAACAAATACTATCGGGTGAATGCCCGGGAACATGGAAAACCTCAAAAGGTACGCCCAGTGCTGTAATTAATTGATCCTTATTTGTTTCGACTAATTTTTCAGAAACCTCATAAGGATTGACCGTTATTTGAGGTCCAGATTCTGACTCAAATAAGCTCTCCAATGTCAATGTCCTATCGTAATCATTGAAAGCCCAAATTGGACATTTGAAATGACTGACTATTTTTGATGCATCAAGGACATGGTCAAAGTGTTGATGGGTCAACATAAGTAGCTTAATATCAATGTTATACGGCTTTATGAAATCAATAAAACCTTCGGGTGCATCAATCAAAATCCACCCGTCCGGAGTCTCAATAGCATATCCATTCGTATCACATATACCGCCCGTGTAACAATGACCTTTAAAATCAGCCTTATTGTCTATCTTGATGTTAAAATGATTAGACACTTAAGACTGAATAGGAGACAATTAATGCTAAATCAAATTATTCCCCGTTATTTGTAATGAATGACACTCCTCAAAAAATGAATTTACCAAGGAAATTTATATTTAGAACACTTGCATGCATTCTATTAATTGCATCAGCAAGTACTAATCTGCTTGCGGCTCCTAATTATGGGACCATTGCTCAATACGTAGCAAATTTGATTCAAAACAATCATTATTCTAGAACTGACTTTGAAGATGAAGTTTCTGAGAAATTCCTAGAATCTTACCTGAAATTTTTAGACTCAAATAAACTCTACTTTAATAAAGAGGATATAGAATCTTTCCAAAAAAAATATAAAACTAGCCTAGATGATTACATCTTTGAAGGGTCTATAAAACCAGCAACTGACATCTACAATTTATATGTTGAGAGAGTCACCAATAGAGTTGAAAAGATAAAAGAAACCCTCAATACAAAAGAGTTTAAATTTGATAGTGATAGAACTGTAGAAAAAAGGCGAAAGGATTCAGACTGGGCTGCAAATGAAGCGGCATGTGATCAATTATGGGAGAATATTTTAGAGGGTCAGCTTCTCGAAGAGGAAATTAGGAAGCGCCGCCAAAAAGAAAGGGCAAAAGAAATTGGGAAAAAACTTGAAGATATTTTAGGTGAAGACAGCAAAGAGTCTCCAAAAGAAAAAATTCTTAACAGATACACCCGCTTTATGGAGACTCTCGATAAAAGCGACAAAGAAGAGGCTTGTAATTTCTTTTTATCAACCCTTTCTCAAGTATACGATCCTCACTCCGAATACTTCAGCCAATCTGAGTTGGAAAATTTTCAGGTCAGCATGCAAAACAAACTTGTTGGAATTGGAGCACTGCTTCAAATGGATGATGGAGCTGCTAAAATTCAAGGAATTGTTGTTGGAGGACCTGCTGATCGAGGAGGCGAACTTCAAATAGGTGATAGAATTGTTGGTGTATCGCAAGGAGCGGACAATGAAATGGTTGATATCATGTTCATGAAGCTAAATAGAATAGTCGACATGATTAGAGGAGAAAAAAACACAACAGTTGTCCTCAAAATTGTTCCAGCTGATGCAGCTGATGATTCAGAAACAAAATCAATATCAATTCTCAGAGATGAAGTAAAACTTAAAGACAAAGCAGCAAATGCAGAGCTCATCGAAGTAGAAGATGGCGTCGGAGACTCACTGAAAATTGGCTGGATTAACCTATATGCTTTCTATGCTGACATGCAAAGAGGTACTGTAAGCTGTAGTTTTGACGTTAAAAGATTACTCGAAAGGCTAAAAAAAGAAAATATCGAATCCCTCGTTATTGACCTTAGAGGAAACGGCGGAGGTTCTCTAGAAGAAGCTATAAGACTTACTGGCCTTTTTATAAATGGCGGTCCAGTAGTCCAGGCTAAAAATGCTAAAGGACGTATAACGAATAGAAAATCCAAAGAACCTACTGCCGTATACGATGGGCCTTTAGTTGTTCTAACTGACAGGAGCAGCGCTTCAGCGAGTGAAATTTTTGCTGCCGCTTTACAGGATTATGGCAGAGCCGTTGTGGTGGGAGATAAATCAACCTTTGGTAAAGGTACCGTTCAAACAGTTATGCCTGTCAAAAATTATATGCCCGCAATTTTTCCTAAAGATACCAAAGACAGGGCTGGAGCGATAAAGGTTACTATTCAAAAGTTCTATAGGATTGCAGGAGGATCAACCCAGCTTAGAGGTGTAGTTCCTGACATTATTCTACCTTCATATAGAGACGAATTAGAGACCGGTGAAGAATCTTTACCTTATGCTCTTGAGCATGACTCCATTGAGAAAATGAAATATCAGTCTTCAGATCTAAAGAACACTAAAGATCAACTAATGAAACTATCAAAGGAAAGAGTGAAAGCAGAAAAAGAATTCAACTATATAATCGAAGACAACAAACGATATAAGGAAATAAATGACCGAAACACTGTTTCACTAAATATAGAAAAAAGGCTAGATGAAAACAAGCAAGAGAGGGAAAAAAGAAAAAATAGAAATATGGAAAGAAAAAAGCTCTTTGAAGAAATAGAAAAAAAAGAAAAGGGCAAATTTAAGGTCACCAGATTAACTCTTGATAACTTTGCTAAAGCTAAACTTGAAAGTTCCACAAACTTTAAAAGGCCTGAAGATGAATCAATGAGGAGGGCAAAAAATAAAGAAGAAGAGCTCGCCGAAGAAACTCCTGATTATCCACATTTTCTGGGACCAACGAAAAGAGAAGCTTTGAACATCGCTCAGGACATTATAAGTGTTTTGAAAATTAAGACTGCAGATTCGGGATCCTAAAAGATAATAATTTATCTTTTATCAAAATATTAGTTCCTCATTGGAATTATAGGTAAACAATATTCTATATGTAACAAGATGGCGTGTTTGGACGATTCGTATCAAGAAACCAAATCTCGATTAGAGGCTGCTGCCTCAAAGGCTGGTAGAAAATCTGAAGATATCGAATTAATAGCTGTAAGTAAAACATGGCCGATTGAAATAATTTCTGATCTTGTCAATTGTGGTCATAAAATATTTGGAGAGAATAAAGTTCAAGAGGTAGAAACTAAAGTTCCATTGATGCCATCTAACTTGGAATGGCATTTTATCGGACACCTACAGAAAAATAAAGTTCGCAAAGTTCTTCCTCTTATAAAAAAAATTCATAGTGTAGATTCTTTAGAAATAGCTCAAAGAATAAATCAGATTGCAAGAGATCTTGGTTTATTCCCAAAAGTTCTACTTCAGGTAAATAATACAAATGAATCATCTAAGCATGGCTTTTCTCCGAGTGATCTAGTCGGTTCATTAGATGATTTACTTGAACTAGACAGAATTGAGATTGAAGGGCTTATGTCCATTCCTCCCTTCGATCCAGACCCAGAAAACGTCAGACCTAATTTCATATTTCTTAGAAACTTTAGAGACCAACTTGAAAGTGATACTGGCGTTTCTCTGCCTCAACTATCAATGGGAATGAGTAATGATTATGAGATAGCTATAGAGGAAGGAGCTACTGCAGTGCGAGTGGGCTCGTCAATTTTCGGTAAAAGGAAATACTTTAAAAAAAACGAATCTTAGGCAAGTAGACCTTTAACTATCTTTCCATGAACATCGGTGAGTCTAAAGCGCCTTCCCTGATACCTGAATACCAACCTCTCATGATCAATACCAAGCAGGTGCAGCATAGTTGCGTGAAAATCGTGTACATGAACTGGATTACTTTCAACATTATATCCTAATTCATCGGTACTTCCGTATGAAACTCCGCCTTTGACGCCTCCACCAGCCATCCACAATGAAAAACATCTTGGGTGATGATCTCTTCCAAAATTATCTCCATTGAGTTTACCTTGACTGTAACAAGTCCTACCAAATTCACCTCCCCAAACTACTAAAGTATCATCAAGCATTCCTCTCTGTTTTAGGTCAGTGACTAGTGCCGCAGAAGCCTGGTCAGTTTCTCCACATTGTCCCTTTATTCCACCAGAAAGGCCACCATGCTGATCCCATCCAGGATGATATAGTTGAATAAACCTAACTCCTCTCTCTGCTAGTCTTCGAGCCTGCAAACAATTAGCAGTGAATGACCCAGGGTTACTAACGTTTTTACCGTAAAGATCTAAAATATGTTTAGGCTCTTTGCTTATATCGGAAACCTCCGGCACTGAAGCCTGCATACGGTAAGCTAATTCATATTCCGATATGCGGCTTTCTATCTCCGGATCAGAATTGGCATCAACTTGAGATCTATGAAGTTCAATTAATTTATCTAACATCTTTCTTCTTCCCTGCCGGCTAATTCCATCAGGATTATTGAGATAAAGGACAGGATCTTTACCAGATCTCAATCTAACACCTTGAAATTTTGAAGGTAAGAACCCACTCCCCCATAATCTTGAAACTAAAGGCTGCCCTCCTTTGTTCTTAGTTACCATTACCACAAACGATGGTAAATCTTCATTAGCAGTACCAAGACCATAACTTAACCAAGACCCAATACTTGGACGACCAGGAAATTGAGATCCTGTCTGAAGCATAGTAACCCCTGGACCATGATTAATGGCTTCGGTATGCATTGATTTTATAATGCATAACTCATCGGCAATGCTTGAAGTTTTTGGTAGTGTCTCAGAAAACCACTGCCCACTCTGACCATGCTGCGAAAACTTAAATGGCGATCCTCCCAGGGGAAATGAAGATTGGTTACCTGACATACCAGTCAACCTCTGACCTTTCCTCACGCTTTCGGGTAGCTGCTGCCCATGCCTCTCTTTAAGAACAGGCTTATAATCATAAAGATCCATTTGAGATGGCCCCCCACTTTGAAATAGGTATATGACTCGTTTTGCTTTTGCAGGGAAATGTGTTTTTTCCAAAATTTCAGAATCTGCTACACTACTGGATGACAACATCTGTGATAAGGCAACACCTCCAAGACCCATACCAAATTGGTTAAGAATTTGTCGGCGGCTTAATCCGAAAGTTGACTCTTCACCCACACATAATTTGCGTCTCATATCTTATATTATCACGAGAAAAATATATGATTTCAATTAAAGTTTTACTTCTAAGTGATTAATATATTGATCAAAAAATTTTTATCTTTCAATTAGTTGTAGATGTTCATGGCATTTGGTCGACTTTCCATTGCTTATTTCTCCTTAAGCCATAGTAAGGGTAAAAGTCCCACAGAACTGGTAAACCAAGGGCTCGTGGATCTCTAGTTGAGCTCAACTTATCATTGAGTTGTTTTTTAAGTTTTTTCTTTATTTCGGTATATTCCGGATTATTCGCAATATTAACTATTTGCTCAGGATCTTTGTTAACGAAATAAAGTTCTTCCGAGGGCCTTTTGGCAAAAGCGAGATCATAAAATGGCTTAAATTTTGGTTTAGTTTTATTTTCCATTAATAATGTTTTTGTAGGCGAAGAATCAACTTCTCCAAAAGGTATGTACCGTGCACAAAAGTCACGGTTAGGATCTCCAGCGGGCCAGCGTCCAGACTCATAATTAAGAATAAATAGAAATTCATTAGTTCTTATAGCTCGGCAAGGATAACCTTTACCTCCCTTACGGCAGCCATCGTGCCGCTCCATGGCTATAAAAGCAGCGAGATGATCATTGGACGGCCTATCCTTAATAACGTTCACTAAACTGCTTGCCGTCATCATTTTCGGTACCTCTAAACCTGCTGCAATGAGAAAGGTTGGAGCCAAATCACTCAGATTCACTAGCCCCTTGAAAACTCTACCTGGAGAAATAATTCCTTTTGGCCATCTTATAGCAAGAGGCACCCTAGATCCTGCATCATATAGAGTTGCTTTAGCACGAGGAAAAGGCATTCCATGATCACTTGTAACCACAACTATAGTGTTTTCAAGCTGCCCGGAATTTTCGAGTTCTTTTATGGCTCTTAAAACCATCATATCAAAATGCTCAATCTCAAGATAGTAATCTAGGAAATCACTTCTAACTGTTGGGTGATCCGGGAATATGGGAGGCACCTTAACTTTATTCGGATTCTTTCCATTTTTTTTTCCACTTCCAAGTTCATATCCACGGTGAGGTTCATAAGTTCCTAACCAGAAACAAAACGGCTGATCTTTTTTGACTTGCGTTAGAAAGTCTTTGAAATTTCCCGCATAGTCTAAATTACTCATTCCCCTTTTATTATTTTTTAATTTACGCTTTCCAAATTGATGTCCTGCTGGATTCATCTCACGGCCTCCTGCTTCGAGATGGCCTGGACTCCATCCTTTACCAGTATAGCCAACTGCATAACCTGAATCCTGAAGTAACTCTGTATATGTGGAAAACTTTTTTGGCAAAGTGCTGTGAATGTTACCGGCCTCCTCAAGCCTCCAAATGTGTTGACCTGTAAGTAT
>TARA_B100001057_G_scaffold49555_1_pt1 | contig 10882 bp, 11 predicted proteins | sample TARA_B100001057 | Tara Oceans TARA_B100001057 (sample SAMEA2621839) | marine metagenome | biome: marine biome (ENVO:00000447); feature: surface water layer (ENVO:00002042); material: "saline water (ENVO:00002010), including plankton (ENVO:xxxxxxxx)" | depth 5 m | reverse complement strand
GCTAAATAAAACTCCCACATTCTAAAAAATTTTTCATCAAACATTTCAACTATCTTTTGTTTGTTTTTGATACAATTCTCTTTCCAGTGTCTTAAAGTATGTGAATAATGAAGCCTAAGAACCTCTATATCAGTAACAATTAAGCCTGCTTTTTCTATTGGGGTCGTTACTTCACTCAAACTTGGGGTATAGCCACCAGGAAAAATGTATTTTGTTATCCAGGGGTGTGGGTCTCTAGGTGGATTTACTGATCCAATAGTATGTATTAATGATACCCCTTCATCCTTAAGTAAATTTTCGATTTGATCAAAAAATTTTTTATAAAACTTTCGACCAACATGTTCGAACATTCCTACACTTACAATTCTATCAAATTTTTCCTTAAGCTCTCTATAATCCATAAATTTAAATTTTACTTGGTTTTCTAAATTCATTTCTTTAGCTTTTTGTTTACAATATTCAAATTGGTTTTTTGATAACGTTATTCCAGTTACCTCACATCCAGCACTTTTCGCTATATCAATAGCTAATGAACCCCAGCCACATCCTATATCCAAGACTTTTTGATTTGGTTTAATGTTAAGTTTTTTAATAATGTGTTGAATTTTATTATTTTGAGCTTTTTCTAAACTATCGTTTTTATCTTTAAAATAGGCACATGAATATTGTCTTTTAGGATCTAAAAATAGATCGTATAAATCATCTGAAATGTCATAATGATGAGACACGTTCATTTTAGATTTTTTAATAAAATTAAAATTAGTCAAATATCTATATGATCCCCTAAGTCTATTTATTAAATAACTAAAAAAATTAAGCTCTCCCCTACCAAAATTCATCAATGCTAGATCTAAAAAATCTGTTAGAGTTCCATTTTCTATTACTATTTCACCATTAGTATATGCTTCACCAAAATATAAATCAGGATGAAATAATAATTTATAATGGAGATTTTTTTTTAAAATTTTTAATTTAATAGGATTATTGCCTGGCTTTCCTATAATATAATCTTTTGAGTTTGCATCTGTTAAAATAAATCCATCTTTTTTAAAAACTTTATTTAAAAATCTCGCAAGTTGCATTCTAAGCCGCCAAAGATGATTTGTTTGTAAAATTTAATTCCTTTAAAGCACTAACCAAATTTTTTTTATCAGTTTCACTTAAAAGACTTAAAGGAGGTAAGATATTTTTATAAATATCATTTTCTTGAGAATAAAATGAGTGCAATGCAGAAATTAAATTATACTTATCAAAAGCACTTCTTACATCACATAACTTCTGATTATATGTTTGATCTTTTCCTGAATAGAAATCATCATAAACTTTTCTAGACATTTCAGCTGTAACATTGCAAGTTGCTGTTATTATTCCTGAACAGCCTAATTGCAAACCCTTTAATAACTTTAATTCTGAACCTGGTAAAATTGAAAAATTCTCTAATTTTAAATTTTCAAATAAGTTATATGAGCTATCTTTCACACCTACTATCTGCTCAGGAAATTTTTTTACAAGTTTTTTAACACAATCAATACTAAATTTATATCCACTGAGTTTTTCAAAATTATAAAGTATGATTTTACATTTAGGTACTGATTCTACTATTCTTGAATAAAATTCTAAGACTTCAACATCACCATATTTATAATATGCCGGCGGCATAATTAAAAATTTATCAAAACTTAAAGAATTAGCAATTTTCATAAAATTTATTGTTTCACCCAAAGAATTTAAGCCTGTTCCAATTAAATGTTTATCTCTGTATTTGCTTACCGATAATTGATTCAATAAATCGATTTTTTCAGAGATTGGAATTAGTTGGGATTGCCCAGTACTTCCAAATATTGCAGTACCATGACAACCATTATCTATTAACTTTTCAGCATGATCTATAGTTTTTTCAACATTTAGGCTAAGATCTGAATTAAGAATAGACATTGTAGCCGCGAAAATTCCACTTATTTTTGTCATAATAAAAACTTATATAAAAAATATATTTAGTAAAGATTATAAATACCATATGAAAATATTATCAGTTCAAAACAGAATGGGTATTGGCGATACTGTAATTTTTTTGCCTTTTATCAAGGCTTTAGCAAAAAAATTTAATTCTCCCATAAGCTTACTTGTAAAGCAAAATTCAAAAGCTGATCAATACTTATATCACACAAATTATATTGATAAAATTCTTCTTTTAGACAGAGATAGCAAAGACAAAAGTAAGCACAGCGGTCTTCTTGGAAACTTAAACTTAGTAAAAGACATCAAAAGATATAATTTTGATAAAATTATAATTTTTAACTCATCTTTAAGATTTAACCTCATTGGGAAATTTTTAAATATACCAGAAGTTTATCAATACCCATTGTTTCAAAAAAAACAACAACATATCACTGATACTCCAAAAAGATTTTTAAAAGAAAAATTTAATTTAGAAGTCAGTGAAGATCCTGAAATTCAAATAGATGAAAAATTAATATTTCATTCTATTGAAAAATATAAAATTAATAAAAATCAAATTAATATACTTTTAGGTATTGGTGGTTCTGGTCCAACAAAACGGATTCCCGCTAAAATATTTTTAGACGTTATTGAAAAAATCTCAAAATATAAAGATTGTAAGTTTTTTCTAGCTACAGGCAAAAATAATCAGGAACAGATTATCTTAAATGAAATACTAAATTCTAATTTTAAAAATCTTTGTGTTGCATTAGATAATTTGTCAATTAAAGAAACTTTGCCAATTATAAAAAATTGTAATATTTCTATTTGTAATGACTCGAGTTTTAGTCACTTATCCGCAGCTTTAGGAATTAAAACAATTACTTTAATGGCAGATACCCCTCTTATATACGGAAGCTATAGCTCTAAAATGTTCCCAATAATTCCTGATGGAGAAGAAACTGTCTCCCACAATACACTTGGTAAAGAAAAAATAAATCCAGAAAAAATATATAATAAAATTATACAAATAATTGATTAAGCAATATCATTTAAAACGATATCTTTAGCTTCATTAACTATTGACGATAATCTTGCAGTTTCAGGAGAAATATCAGGATGAATTTTTTTTTGAATCTTAACATAAGCTTTGTTAACATCATCTTTAGTAATCTTTTTATTCATATCTAAATTTAAGATTTTATAAGCCTCTGGAATAGATATAGATGATGAATTATTTAAGTTTGATTTATTAAAAGAAAATCTTCCTGATCTTCTTAAAGTTTGAATCAGTCGAAAAAGTGAAATTAATTGAAATAAAGATAAGCCTTTTAACTTTAATAAAGCTAAACTGGCTAAAGTAAGTGGTAATGTTAATAAAAACCTGCCACCAATAGCAAATAGAATTGCCAAAATAATTAATCCTAATATTATTAAAATTCTTAGACTTTTTGATATCTTTTTTGATGAAATACTACTAAATAATTTCAACAGAAAATAAAAGATAGTCAATATAACTACTGTATAAATTATTATATTCATATATTTTTTTTCAATATGAAAATACCACAACTTAGAAAAAAACTAGAAACTAAATCTTGTCACAATATCACATGGGAAGATAATTATAGCTGGATACATCAGAAAAATATTTTAGAGGTTTTGAAAGATAAAAATAAGTTAGACCCCGAAGTACAAGAATATCTAATTCAAGAAAATGCTTATACGGAACATCATTTAAAAAATACAGTAGATATACAAAAAAATTTGTTTGAAGAAATTAAAGGTAGAATTAAACTTGATGATGAGTCTCTCCCTTACAAAGACCATACATACGAATATTGGACTAAAACTACTACAGAAGGAAATTATTCGATAAAATTAAGAAAAAAAATTGGTGAGACAAAAATTGAAGAAATTTGGAATGGAGATAAAGAAAAAGAAAATTTAGGTGTAGAATATTTTGGAATTGGCGATCTAGAAGTAAGTCATAACGATAAATTTCTTGCCTACTCTCTAGACGTTAAAGGTTCTGAGTATTACACAATATTTATTAGGAACATTAGTACTAATAAAATTGTAACAAAAAAAATTCTTGATACCTCTGGAAGTATTACTTTTAGTTTAGATGATAAATATATTTTTTACTCAAAATTAGATGAAAATCACAGAGCTCGGAAAATTTATAGACATGAAATAGGAAATTTTGAAAAAGATGATGATTTAATTTTTGAGGAAAAGAGTGAAGCTTTTACTGTTGGTATAAGCTTAAGTTCTGATGAAAAATATTATTTTATAACTACTTCTGATCACAATACCTCTGAACAATATTACTTTAATGTTGATGAAGAATTTCCCAATCCTGTGTTAATACAAAAAAGAAAAAAAGGTATTTTATATTCTATAAGTTCTTGGAAAAGTAAATTTTATAATCATACAAATCAAGATGCTGAGGATTTTAAAATTGATGTTTCGGACAGTTTGGATAATCAAAATTGGAAACCCTTTATAGCTGCAAAAGATGAAGTGTTAATTGGTGGTTGCGTTTTTTTGGAAAATTGGATAATTCGATCTGAAACCTCTAATGCATTAGACAAGTTATTTGTAAAAAATATTTCTACAGGATTCGAAGAACAATTAGTGTTTACTGATGAAGAAGTTTTTGTGCCAAATATTTCTTTAAGGCAAAAAAATAAAAATACTGATGAGGTTTACTTAGGGTATTCATCACCAAAAACCCCTTCGAGAGTCTATTTATATAATCTCAAAAATAAATCCAAACAATTGGTTAAAGAACAGGAAATTCCCTCAGGACATAATCCAGATGATTATATTGTTGAAAGAATAGATTTTAAATCACATGATGGAAGATTAGTTCCTTTAACAATAACAAGGCACAAAAAAACGAAAATTGATGGTTCAGCACATTTATTATTATATGGATATGGATCTTATGGAAATTCAATGAGTCCTGGTTTTTCCTCAACTAAATTTAGTCTGATAAATAGAGATATTATCTGGGCAACTGCACATATAAGAGGTGGGATGGAAAAAGGAATGAAATGGTGGAAAGAGGGAAAATTAACAAATAAAAAAAATACATTTGAGGATTTTATATATGCAGCAAAATATTTAATTGATAAAAAATACTCATCTAAAGGTAAAATAATTGGAATGGGTGGATCGGCTGGTGGATTATTGATGGGTGTTGTTGCTAATCAGGCTCCAGAATTATTTTTAGGACTAATAATGGCAGTACCGTTTGTAGATTCATTAACAACTAACCTTGATCATTCCTTGCCGTTAACGGTTGGTGAATTTGATGAATTTGGAAATGCTAAAGAGAATAAAGATCATTTTGATTATATTTTTTCATATGCACCTTATAATAATATAAAAAAAATGGATTATCCCCATATATTGATTACAACAAGCTTAAGTGATAACAGAGTACTATTTGATGAGCCAGCAAAATTTACAGCTAAGTTAAGGGATTATAAAACAGATAATAATTTATTACTTTTAAAAACAGAGATGAATGCTGGACATGGTGGTAAATCTGGCAGAGATGGTGCAATTGAAGAAATTGCTCTTGATTATGCTTTTGCTTTAAAAATTTCAAAAAAAATTTGATTTTCTGATCTTGAAAAAAAATACTTAATACCCATATGTTTTATATGAGTCGCCTAATGGGACTTATAAAATAAACTTGCTTAACAATAGGAGGATATTATGACAAGTAAGGATCTATCTATATTTAACTCACTAAGACCATTTTCAATTGGTTTCGATGATATGTTTGACCAATTTGAAAATATGTTGGGGAATGGTGCATTGACAATGCAATCAAATTATCCACCATACAATATTAGGAAAACTGGTAAGGACAACTACGCTATAGAAGTTGCATTAGCTGGTTTTAATAAAAATGATGTTGAGGTTGAGTTTGAGGATAATTTATTGACTGTGAGGACAAAACAAGTTGATAAATCTCAGGATAAAAACGTAAATGGAGAAATAATTCACAAGGGCATTTCGCAAAGACAGTTTGCTAGGTCGTTTACAATTGCAGATGATGTAAAAGTAAATGAGGCTGAACTTAAAGATGGTCTTTTAACAATATCTTGTGAAAGAATAGTTCCAGAACATAAAAAGAAAAAACTTATAGAAATTAAATAAGTTTAACCTTACTTGCGGAGTAAAAATCTCCGCAAGTATTTTTTAAAAACACCCATTTGATATAAAACCTATTACTGTTGAGTTAGAATTTATTTCAAATCTTCTCTCACATGGAATACCGTATTTTTTGGAATTATAGACTAACACTAAATTTCCTGTCTCATTTTTAAAATCCTCATCTGGGTTTCCAAGCTCTATTTTGAGATCACTTAAGGTCTTTCCTATAAATTCACTTAATTTTTGATTTTCCTTTTCAACTATTACATTTGTTTTTTGTTTAATAGTCTCACATCCGCTTAATAAAATTAATAAAAACAAGCCTAATAAATTAAATTTCAGTTTAGACATAATTGATATTAACAAGCAAATAATCACTTAAATATAAACTTATTAGTTGAAATATGTGAATAAATAAGAGTTTTAAAGGGTAATTTTTACAAGAATCAAATACTTATCTTGGATAGGAGGATAAATGCTTGAAAATTATTTTAATTACAAAAAACACAAAACAGATTTTAAAACTGAAGTGATAGCTGGGACGACCACATTCTTAACCATGGCTTACATAATGTTTTTAAATCCTTTTATTCTATCAGGAGAATTTGCCGGACCTGATAAAGGTTTCTTTGATTTTGGTGCAGTATATACGGCAACTATTTTAGCTACAGCTTTAGCTTGTTTCATAATGGCTTTTTATGGAAAAACATGGCCTATTGGATTAGCACCAGGAATGGGAATTAATGCTTTTGTAGCTTTTGGAGTTTGTGCCGGAATGGGTTACACACCTCAGGAAGCTTTGGGAGCTGTTCTGGTTGCGGGGGTGCTTTTCTTAATTATTTCACTCACTCCAATCAGAGCGTGGTTAATTAATTCAATTCCAAAAAGTCTTAAATTAGGAATTGGTGCTGGTATTGGATTATTCTTAGCAATTATTGGTCTACAAATAATGGAGGTTGTAGTTGATGATCCGGTTACACTGGTAAAATTGGGAGACCTTAGTAATCCATTGGTTCTATTAGGCTGTGCAACTTTTATTACAATAATTGTATTAGAAAAGATGAATGTAAAAGGTAATATCATTATAGGTATTTTAGCATTTAGTATCATCGCTTGGGTTGCAGGACTTGCAAAATTTAATGGTATAGCAAGCTCACCACCCCCAATGACTTATCTTTTTGAATTTGATTTATCTGCAGCGATGACTGCTGGAATGTCAACCGTAATATTCACTCTTTTGTTTATTGATTTTTTTGATACAGCTGGAACTTTAACATCAGTTGCTAATGTTGCTGGAAAAGTAGATAGTCAAGGAAAAGTTCAGGATATTAATAAAGCAATGCTATCAGATAGTGTTGGAACAGTTGCTGGAGCTTTAATGGGAACAACAACAGTCACGAGCTATGTTGAGTCTGGAGCGGGTGTGAAAGCTGGAGGGAAGACCGGGATGACATCTCTTGTTATTGGTTTACTTTTCTTGGCATGTATTTTCTTTGCTCCTTTAGCAACTAGCTTGCCAAAACAAATTGATGGTGCAGCCTTACTTTTTGTGTCTGTTTTGTTTGTAAGAAATATTACAGATATTGAATGGAATGATATTGCAGAGTCTGCTCCTGCTATTCTTGCAATGATTGCGATGCCATTAACATACAGTATAAGTAATGGTATAGCTTTAGCATTTGTATCATATGCTCTAATCAAAATATTTACTGGAAAATTTGCAAGCACTTCACCAGCCATATGGGTTGTGGCAATTCTTAGTGTAATAAGTTTTGTAGTTGCTTGATGATTTATTTAATAGGGTCGGATTTATCTGGCCCTATTTTTTTTTAATAAGTTGTTCTATTGATAACTCCTCGTAATGTTCTGTTGGTTGAACTATCCAAGGATCAGAATCTAACCTAATAGGGCAAAAATCTGGTTCAAAGGTAGAAGATTTTTTTTTCCATAAACATGCAGTTTTAACTTCTTTAATAAAATTCTTAGTTGGTCCATAATTTCTCAACCATTCAATGCTTTTATTCAAAGTTAAGCCTGTATCTGAAAGATCATCAATCAAAAGTACCTTAGTAAAATCTTCATCATTTGCTAAAGAGCTTAATTCTCTAGCAAACATTAATTCACCTTGTTTGTCCTCCATTCCTTTTCCTGAATAACTTTGTATTACTATGTAAGCTATTGGTAGTTTTAGTATCCTCGAAAGAATATCAATTATTGGAGCAGCACCTCTCATTATACCAATTAATACAGTTGGTTTGTAATTATTATGAATTTCTATAGCTAGTTTTTCAACAATTTTAGTATATTCATTAAAACTTATAATTAACTTATCTGCCATGAATATTTTTATTATATAAACAAATAAAAGTAAAAATAAATTTATGAAAATTTTTGATTGTTCAATGTTCTACGATGAAGAGTTACTTTTGGATATTCGAATGAATATTTTAAATGATTTTGTTGATTACTTTGTAATTGTTGAAAGTAAATATTTTCACAATGGAGAAAAGAGAGATCTTAAATTTAAAATCAATAACTACTCAAAATTTAAGGATAAAATCATATATATTGTTCACGACCAACAACCAAGTGGTATTTGGAAAATTAATGAAAATGATGGGAAAGATTTGATTTCACATAAAAAAATTATGAATGCCCATTTAAGAGAAAATCACCAGAGAAACTTTATTGAAAAGGGATTAGAAAAATCTCATGATGATGATCTAATTTTAATTTCAGATGTTGATGAAATACCAAATTTAGAAAGAGCAGATTTAAAAAAAATTAAAAACAAGATCATCATGTTTGAGCAGAATATATTTTATTACAAATTAAATAGATATTTACCTGATTTTAAGTGGTTTGGAACAAAAGCTTGTAAAAAAAAATATTTAGTAAGTCCCCAATGGCTTAGAAATATAAAAAATAATAAATACTCCTTTTTCAGAATAGATACATTTTTTTCTGATTCAAAACACATTAATAAATTTTATATTAAAGATGGTGGCTGGCACTTTTCTAACTTAAAAAATTCTACTGATATTGAACTTAAACTTAAATCATATTTACATCATCATGATTATGAAAGTGAAGAGTTGGGTAAAAAAAAAATTGAAGAACTAATAAAAAACAATTCTACAATTTATGACATGTTTGCTGATAAAACCTCTAATAAATATAGCGATGACTCAAGAAGACAATTAGCAAAATTTGAAATCAATAAACTTCCTATATATATTCAAAATAATTTGAATAAGTTTAAAGATTGGGTAGATTAATTATGAAGGGTTATATTGTTTGTGTTTATGAAACTATTAAAGATGATCATGCTTTAAAAAATTATGCCTTGAAAGCAAAAGAAGCTGTGGATAAATATAATGGAAAATTTATAGTAAGAGGCGGTAAAAAAGTAACTACTGAAGGAAAAGAATTTATAAGAACAGCTGTCATAGAATTTTCATCTTTTGATCAAGCTAAAAAATTTTTTTACTCTACTGAATACCAAGCAGCACATGTTCTACTAGAGAACACCGTCGTTAGACATCACCAAATTATAGAAGGTAATTAATATTGAATTGGTTTTGGATCAATACTTCTCCATAAATACCATGTAGCGACAGAACAATACGGAGAAAATCTATTTTTTAAGAGATTTACAAATGTTTCCGGAGGTAAATACTTTTTCTTATAATTTTTTGATATAGCTCTTAAAAGTCCAATATCTTGTACCGGCCAAATATTTGATCTATTAAAAGTAAAAAGTAAAATCATTTCAGCAGACCATCTTCCAATTTGTTTTAAGCTTGATAAGTAAACAATTGCTTCCTCATCATTCATTTTCTCGATTAATTTTGGATTGAACGACTTATCTAATATTTGTTTAGCTAAATTTTTAATTCCAGATACTTTTTGTCGACTCAATCCACAGCTCTTTAATTGTTGTGTAGATAATTTTGATACTATTTTAGGATTAATTTTATTTTTACACTTTTTTTTAAATTTCAAAAAAACTGCATCAGCAGCTGCAACACTAATTTGCTGACCAATAATACTTTTGCACAGAGAGAAAAAGATGTCTTTCCTTGAGGTAAGGATAGTTTCTGAAGAACTTTTGTAATCATTAATCAGCTTAGATATTACTCTATCTTTTTTAGACAAATATTTTTTTGCCCTAATCCAATATTTTGGGGTTTTAGTCATTTATTGCTTTAGAGGTAATAATCTTCTTTTTATAAATTTCTCTTCTAAAAATAATTAATGTTGAAATAATAACTAAAAAAGCACCAACTAAAGTTTTAATTGTTGGAATTTCATCCCAAATAAAATAACCAAAAATTATAGCAAATACTAATGCTAAATATTTTAGTGGAGTAACAAGAGAAACCTCTGAATATTTATAGGACTGACTAAGCCATAAATTAGCAACCCCGCCGAATATCCCCACTAAAGATAGCAAAACTAAATGGTTTAAACTTGGCATTACCCAACCTTGTGGGATTGTAAAAAAACTTAATAAAGTAATTGAAAGAGAAAAATAAAAAGAAATTAACCAAACAGGCTCTGTCGAAGAAAGCTGTCTAATTGTTATTGCAACATAAGAAAGTCCAAGACAAAAAATTATTGGAAAAATATAATAAAGATTTAGTTCACTTATTCCTGGCTCAGTAATAATTAAAATACCAATAAAACCTACAATTACTGCCAGCCATCTAAAAATACCTACTTTTTCGCTTAATAAAAAAATTGAAAAAATAGTTGTAAATATTGG
>TARA_B100001057_G_scaffold498220_1_pt1 | contig 10885 bp, 10 predicted proteins | sample TARA_B100001057 | Tara Oceans TARA_B100001057 (sample SAMEA2621839) | marine metagenome | biome: marine biome (ENVO:00000447); feature: surface water layer (ENVO:00002042); material: "saline water (ENVO:00002010), including plankton (ENVO:xxxxxxxx)" | depth 5 m | reverse complement strand
AAATAACTTGGTTTCGTGGCGAGCAAAGTTTGAAGGGATTTTTGGCCATACATACTTTCAACCTATAGAACAGGCTGATAAAATGTATTACTTTGCTTTTTACGTACTGACTTTGGATCGCCAGTTGATGAACCAGAAATAAACTAATTTTTGAGCGGGTCTTATTGCATGAAAAATTTGCGTAAAAACAATTTTTAGACCGTGAAACCAAATTCTACAACCGATTGCAAAAAGGTATTGACTCTCAGAAGGCACCTGCGCAATTCTCTAAATTCATTTGAAACGTTAGTTTTAGGTTGTTGCAAAAAGCGAATGCTAATTTAAATTGCCTATACTACGTGAAGAGAAGATGGCCCTACGTGGCTCCGGTAGAAATTCATTGGTGAGCCGGCACCGATCTTGGGAGGATTAAAATGAAGAAACATTTACTGGCAGCAAGTCTTGTTGCTCTGATGGGAACAAGTGTAGCAGCAGATGAAATCGGTGCGACTTTTTCAAAGTTTGATGACAACTGGTTAACAGTGCTTCGCAATGGAATGGTAGAATACGCGGGAACGATTGATGGGTTGTCTTATCAGCAAGTCGACGCAACGGATGATATTGCAAAACAGATTGACCAAGTGAAAAACTTTGTGGCCTCCGGTGTTGACGCAATTATCGTTAATATTGTGGATACATCTGCGGGTGAAGCCGTTTCAGCCGCTGCAGGCAATGTACCACTGGTATACGTTAACCGTGAACCCGACAACGTCAATGATCTACCCGCAACGCAAGCATTTGTTGCGTCCAATGAAATTGAATCTGGAACGTTGTCTGCATTTGAGGTGTGCAAAAACCTGCGCGCTGAAGGCAAAGGAAACAAGGCGCGTGGATATTTGATGAACGGTCAGCTCACAAACCAGGCAGCGGTTCAGCGCTCGAAAGACGTCTATGACGTAATAGGTATGGATATGTGTAACTTCATGGAAATCATTGCGGAATCACCTGCAAACTGGTCCCGTGACGAAGCACAAGACCTTATGACAAACTGGATGTCTTCTGGTGAACCATTTGATTTTGTTTTGGCCAACAACGACGAAATGGCAATCGGCGCGATCCAAGCGATGAAAGCTGCAGGCATGGATATGGCCGACGTTCAGGTTGGTGGTGTTGACGCCTCTCAGGACGCCTTGCTTGTCATGGCGGGTGGTGATTATGACGTTACGGTCTTCCAAGACTCCGTTGGTCAGGGCACAGGTTCCATTGACGCCGCGATCAAACTGGCAGCAGGTGAGAAAGTCGACAAAAAGGTTTATATTCCATTTGTTCTGGTGACACAAGACAACATGGCAGACTTCATGGATAAGAACTAAAGACATACTTTGGTACAAAATGATAAGTGGCGGTGCCTTAGGCGCCGCCTTTTTTGAAACAAAGCATTGATAAAGGAAGGCAGATCATTGGCAGAAACGAGTCATGGCACTGGTGGATTGAGTTTTGATAAATCAAAGAAAACATGGCCAAGCGAGCTAAATATTTTGTTGGCTTTGGTGATCATCATCGTTTTATTCGAAATTATTGGTCAAGTTGCTCCCTATATGAACGGACAGAGTTTTCTGTTTGATACGAAAGATCGTTTTTCCAGTATTTTCAATGAGGCACGGTTGAAAATCATTATCCTTCAGGTCGCAATTATCGGCATCATTGCATTGGGTGTAACGCAAGTGATTATCACAGCGGGTATTGACTTATCGTCGGGCCCATTGGTAGCCGCGACTGCAATGATTGCCATGAGTTTGGCGCAAACAGAGCTGGTCAACGGTTTTCCCAACCCAAAAGCCGTTTTTGGCACTTGGGCAATGGACCTACCCGTGGTTATTCCGGTTATCGCTGGATTGCTTTTTGGGGCTATGATTGGTGCGATTAATGGGACGTTTATTGCGATATTCCGTATCCCTCCATTTATTGCAACCCTAGGAATGTTTTTGATCTGTCGCGGCATTGCGCTTTGGTGGTCCGGTGGTAATCCGATCTCTTTCCCAACAGCGTCTTATGCCTTTATCGGTTCAGGAATGATGCCCGTTGTGTGGTTCGTGCTTCTGGCTATTATTTTCCAGTTTATCATGAGTTTCACTGTTTACGGCAAACATACATACGCGATCGGTTCAAATGAAGAAGCGGCACGTATGTCAGGGATAAACGTTAAACGTCACAAGATCCTTGTTTATACAATCGCATCTACACTCGCCGCTTTTGCAGGAATTGTGCTAAGTTCCAAAGCTGTGACGGCACAGGCAGGCATGGGCGAATTTTATGAACTTTTTGCAATCGCAATGGCTGTTATAGGTGGAATCAGCCTCACTGGAGGGCGCGGTTCCATCATTGGCACAGTCCTTGGAGCTATGGTGATTGGTGTGATCCGATCCGGTTTCACCTATATCAAACTCGACGGATCCTATCAGTTGATTGCTATGGGTGCGATCATTATTGCTGCAGTGCTGCTGGACCAATGGCGGCAAAAACGTACAGCGCTGCGATAGGTTAGGAGGCATTTCTGATGGAAAACGTGACAACAAACGAGCAAAGCCAGTTCATCCTTGAAACCCGAGGTCTGACAAAATATTATGGTGGTGTGCACGCCCTTGAAGGTGCCAATTTCACGTTACGCAAAGGCGAGCACGTGGCCATTGTCGGCGATAACGGGGCTGGAAAATCAACCTTTGTACGCCAGATTACCGGTGTGGAACAGCGTACGCGTGGAGATATAATCTTTGATGGGCGCAGTGTGAACTTTACCGGACCGCTTGAAGCGCGCGAGGCAGGCATAGAAACCGTATTTCAGACACTTGCCTTGGCCGATGATCTCGACGTTCCAGACAACATTTTTCTGGGCCGTGAAATGACAAAATTCGATTGGCTCGGGCCTTTTCGGATTTTGGATTATAAAGGTATGCGCCAAGCCACGATTGACGGCTTAAACAGAACCGCAGTAAAAATTCCAAATATACGCAATACAATTCGGAATATGTCCGGCGGGCAGAGACAATGCGTTTCTATTGCACGAACTGCATCTTTTCATTCCAAATTGACCATCATGGATGAGCCAACAGCTGCCCTTGGTGTGCAGGAAACGGCACAAGTTGAAGCGATTATAAAAGGCCTAAAAGAAAGCGGCGAACCACTTGTCCTTATAAGTCACAATATGCGACAGGTGTTTGACCTTGTCGACCGGATTATTGTTTTTCGCCGTGGACGTATTTGTGGCAACCTTCGCCGTGAAGAGACAGATCCACAAGACGTGGTGGCATATATCACAGGTGCAAAGACTGGTAAGGAGTATGAGGCCACTGCCTTATAATACGCTAAAAACCACCACCCTTTAAAAGTGTGAGGATTAAGGACAAATGTCCTTAGAAAGCCCTGCCCATCATAGGACAACTTCATTCAGATAAGGTAACATTCTTAACGACTGAAGATCATCCGCGTGTCTTTCTCGTAATGCGGATCTGGCTCGTGATTTATCTGGCGACGGCCTTCGCGGTTTATTGGTTCCATATCATCCCACCCTTTATACTGATCGGCTTCCCGCATCTCTACGTGGCTGGGCATCATGCGACTACAGGATTGCTACAAAATCTTGGCCTTGCAGAAAATGTAACCTGCCGTCAATTAAACAAGCGTACTGCTTTGATAAACCCAATCAGCAGATTTATTTATCTGAATATGAATTATCATTTTTAATACCATCTTTTCACGATGGTGCTATATGAATATTTCGACAAATTACACGCGTTGATCAAAGACGATGTTCGTTAGCGGAACCGTCCATGCTTGCGACCTTCAAACGCATAGTGTCAGTTTTGGTCAAACAGCTTAGGTACAAAAACGCGGTGGTTATTCCCACCTTGCGGATAGGAGCAATATACTATGGGACGTAGGTGGAGCGCCTAAGACCCTCCGCCGTTTGATCGTAATTCAACGAAAAATCGGCGGTCGCGCATCTTTCCATGCACCATCACTATTAGCAGAAGCGACAGCAGCATAAACAGCAGCCATAGAGCGTACGCCATCCGCAGCAGAGGGTAAACCATCACGGGTTTCCCCACTTAATACATCTGCGAGATCACAATACATATTGGCCACTGCCAAAGGGAATCCTTCGGGGTGTGCTATCGCAACCCGGCTTAGGCGAGACGCCTCTTCATAAAGACCACTCTCTCCTTTTTCTATGATCTGCGTGCGTCCTCTCAGGGGAGTATAGATCAGTTGGTTTGGTTGCTCGGCAGACCAGTTCAAACCACCCGTTTCCCCGAAAACTTGAATTTCAAATCCGTGCTGGCGGCCAATGGCTACAGACGAGGTCCATAGACGCCCTACAGTACCACCTGACATACGAAAATTTACCATTGCATCATCTTCCAACTCACGGCTGGAAATGGTTGAAGCAAAATCAGCAGAGAGGGTTTCCACCTCTTCATCACAAAGAAAGCTCGCCATATGGAGAGCATGAATACCACAATCCGCGAACTGTCCTGAAACACCTGCCATGGCTGGATCATAACGCCAGCGTACACGCGGATTATCCGCATCTCCCGCATCCCCATGATGACCGTGGCTGAAGTTTGCAATCACAAGTCGGATTTTACCCAGCTCTCCCGCGCGGATCATTGACCGCGCTTGTCGCACCATCGGATAGGCAGAATAACAATAATTCACGGCACAAATCTTACCCGATTTTTCTGCCACGCGCATAATTTCTTCGCCTTCCTCAACGGTCATCGTCATCGGCTTTTCACAAAGCACATTAAATCCAGCTTCCAGAAAATTTTTGGAGATTTCAAAATGTGTGGCGTTCGGCGTTGCAACCGTTACAAGGTCTATCCTGTCCTCTCGTACTTTTTCTTCCACCAGCATTTGTTCCCAGTCGCCATACGCGCGAGAGGCATCAATACCGAGACGCATCGCATAGTCCCGCCCAGCTTCCGGACGATGATCAAGTGCTGCTGCTACAAATTGGAACAGACCATCTGCCTGTGCGCCTAACCTATGGGCAGGTCCAATTTGACTACCCTCGCCCCCGCCAATCATGCCCCAATTTAATTTTGCCATATCTCAAGTTCCTCAAACAAATCCAATGCGTTCCAGATATTCACGATTTTTGCGCGCATCGCCGAGGCTGTCGGGATTGAGTTCTGGATCACAATCCTGTTCTATAGTGCACCAACCCTCAAAACCCACGCTGACCAATAAATCGCGCACGGCTAGAAGATCAACCTCCCCCTCTTCAAGCGTGCAAAAAATACCCTGACCACAAGCATCGTAAAATCCAGTTCGGTTCTTGATAACCTGCGCCTTCACGCTGGGGTTTGTTGATTTAAAGTGCACATAGGCAATGCGATCCATGTGGCGTTTCATGAACGCAACAGGGTCAAAGCCCGCATAGGTGCAATGTCCTGTGTCCAAACACAGTTTGATGACATCACTGTCTACTTCGCTCAAAAACCGATCGATCTCTCGTTCAAAATCCATAAAACCGCCCGCATGTGGGTGAAGTTCAGAGAGTAAGCCATATTCCTCTGCCCCCATCCTGGCAACATGGATTAGACGGTCGCGGTAAGCCGTCCATTCTTCTGTATCCATTTGTTCTGCGTCGCTTGCTCGACCCGCTGTCTGCGCGCGGCGAGGAGAAATTGAATCAATTAAGATAAAATGTTTCGCACCGTGAGCTTTGAGTGCTGCACAAGTTCTTTTTGCCCCATCCAGCACATCTTCCCACTGGTCAGAGTCGTGAAAGGCACGAAACACCACACCACCTATTAGTTCTAATCCATGTTTGTCCAGAGCTTCTGAAAGTTCCACAGGGTCCTCAGGCATAAAGCCCACAGGGCCAAGTTCAATCCCTGTATAACCTGCATCTGCACACTCGCTAAGCACCCTTTGCCAGGATGGATTGCGCGGATCGCCGGCAAATTCTACACCCCAAGAACAAGGTGCATTTCCAATCCTTATCGGCATGTTTCTGCCTCCCTAAACCTGCCGTACTGATGTCCAAGTTCCGCTTTGGGCGGACCTTTGAATTGCATCAACTACTTCCGCCACGGCCAGCCCATCTTGAAACGTCGGCCAGACATTTTCCCCTGTCTCTATTGCGTGCAGAAAATCTTTTGCCTCAATAATGATTGTGTCTTGAAACCCCGTCCCATGACCTGGCCCAAGGCAAAAAGGTTTATAATCCGGATGTTCAGGTCCTGTTAAGATTTTACGAAAACCCTGTGTTGCGCCAGAGCCTGTATCTTCATAAAGCCAAAGAGCGTTTTGATCTTCCTGATCAAATCTAATGGCGCCTTTGGTTCCATAAATATCATAGGCGTAGCCCATTTTACGTCCCATTGCAATTCGGCTGGAGTAGAGATGTCCCATGACACCACTAGCAAAGCGGCACATGACGGAAGCATGATCATCGTTGCTCACCTCGCCACCAGCTCGTTGAGTGTGCACAGTTTCAAAATCAGCCGAGAGTTTCTCAATAGGCCCCATTAGGGCTAAAGCAGCATTGATTGGATGACCGGAAAGATCCCCAAGGTTACCATTTGCCATCCCCTCACAGCGCCATGAAAAAGGATCATCTGGACAGGCCAGAAAATCTTCTTCATGCATCCCGCGAAACCATGTGATATCTCCGATTGAGCCCTCTCGGATCAGACGGCGGGCAAACTGGCTAGCAGGTGTACGAATGTAATTAAACCCAATCATATTGATTACGCCAGCCGCATCGGCTGCTGCAACCATGGCGCGCGCGTCTTCCAGATTTGTCGAAAGCGGCTTTTCGCATAACACGGGTTTTCCAAGCGCAAATGCAGCTTCGGCAATTAGGCGATGCGTACTTTGTGGCGAGGCAATAACCACAGCTTCGACGCGCGGATCAGTGACAAGACGTTCCCAGTTTTCGCAAGCTTTGTCAAATCCGTAGGCCATCTGATAACGGGTTGCATTTTCAATAGAATTTGCTGCAACTGCGCGGAGCTTTGGTCTTAATTTTGTGTTAAAAACTGCCCCGACGGCGGACATCGCCACAGCATGCGCTTTACCCATGTAACCACCACCAACGATGCCAATACCTAGGTCAGTCATATGAATTCTTTCCCACGCTCAAATAACATTGCAACCAGTTACAAAATCAGTAAACTGGAAGCCAATTCATTGCAAGCGACATTGCAACGGGTCGTAATAGAACAGCAAAAGAAATTAGGGAGTCGCGATTTGAGCAGCTTACACCTTCGCTCAACAATCGCGCAAGCTTTGATCAGATGTTAGGCCAGCCAATATATGGAGATTGACGGTCAAGTATATACTGTGTGCGCTGGGGGATCTGATGCACTTACTGGAAAAAATAAAAGAAAAGTCATTTCTCGTCTTTGGTCGGGCGGGAATTGACCTTTATGCTGATCCTGCTGGTACATCGGCAGAGACTTCGGAAATGTTTTGTGCAGATCTTGGTGGATCGTCTGCCAATATTTGTGCCGGCCTTTCAAAATTGGGATGCCAGTCCGCCTTAGTGACTTCTGTTTCGGACGATGTAGTCGGACGGTTCTGCCTGAACCGATTGGCACACTATGGAGTAGATACGCAATTCATCAAAATTAAGGCTGGAGAACACCGCACATCTTTAGCAGTATACGAAAGCAAGCTTGATAATTTTCAGCTTTGCCTGTACCGAAACAACGCCGTTGATTTCCAAGTTGATAATCAAGACGTCGATCAAGTCGGTTATGCATCTTACGGTGCTTTGATAACGGCCGGTACCGTCTTTGCTGGTGAACCTTCGCGAGAATCCACCTTTCGCGCCTTTGAGCACGCAAAAAAAGCAGGCCTTCCAGTCATTTTTGACATTGATTACCGCCCTTATTCTTGGCCCTCTTCTAAAGTCGCTTCAGATGTGCTGACCCGTGCGGGCATGGCAAGCGATCTAATAGTTGGCAATGACGAAGAATTTGGGTTTATGGCGGGCGAATATGACAAGGGACTTGATCAAGCGCGTGCTCTTGCCGAACAGGGTAAATTGGTTATCTATAAAAAGGGAAGTGAGGGCGCAATTACCTTCGTTGAAGACGCAGAGATTCGTACAGGCATATATCCAGTGACTGCGATCAAACCCAACGGCGCTGGAGACAGTTTTTTAGCAGGAATGCTGGCCGCTATAGCCCATGGATGTGACCTGAAACACGCGATTCTTCGTGGCTCAGCCTGCGCGTCTATCGTTGTATCTAAACCCGGCTGTGCGCCTGCTATGCCAGATAAGCCAACCCTTGAAGCATTTTTGGAGTCACATCCCGGCCCGACCGCAACCCTTTGAGCAGGAGAATATGCATGCATATAGCGCCCTTTGACAATAATAATACACCAATTGTTGATGTGGACGACGCAACGGTTCCCTTGAATTTTTTCAATATCATAAAACTGAAAAAGGGCGAAGCGTTTGAATATCAGGTCCCAGGATATGAGACCTGTATCGTTCCTGCCACTGGTAGCGTCGATATTGAGGTCGAAGGCATGCGTTTTCCAGCCATTGGCAACCGTGGCGAAGATGTTTGGGATGGAGAGCCGGAGGGCGTTTACATTCCCTCGGGTGCGAAAATTACCATGGTCTGTATCTCAGCGGATATGGAGACCTTCGTCGCGGGTGCAAAATATGACAAAGTTCTAACGCCTTTCGATGTGCGCGAGCATGATCTTGTGCAATATGGATCTGATGACACCAAAACGCACCGGAAGATAAAACATATTTTGGGTCAAAAACAACATAAACAGGTGGGCCGGCTTTTGGTGAGCGAACTCTTTACTGTGGGGCAAGGCGGCTGGTCAGGATTTCCATCGCACAAGCATGACACCAACCGTTTGCCAGATGAAACGCGACATGATGAAACCTATAATTTCCGATTTAAGCCCAAGTGGGGCTCTGGTGTACAAATTTTGCAAAGAGAGGACAACAAACCAGGCGATGCCTACCACATCGTGGATGGCTCCACGATGTGTATCAACAATGGATATCATCCTTGCGCTGTCCTGCCTGGTTATGAAATGTATTATTTCACCATTTTAGGCGGTCAAACCCAGCGTTCTTTGGTGCAATATTTCCAACCCACTCATGCTTATCAAGTGGAGACCATTCCAGGTATCAAAGATATGATTGCAAAATTCAAATGACACTCGCGACGTTGAACGACGTTTTACTACCTGCCCTGTCCCAAGGTTATGCTGTGGCGGGGATGGTGACCCTTGGCTGGGAGGACATGCGCGCCTTTGTTGACGCTGCGGAAGAAGAAAACGCCCCCATAATTTTACAGGCCGGTCCAAGCTGCCGCGCGCACACACCTTTGCCGATATTAGGAAAAATGTTTCGTCATTTAGCTGAAAACGCCTCTGTCCCAGTGGTGGCTCATTTGGATCATGGATATTCGAAAGAGGAGTGTAAAATTGCGCTCGATTGTGGATTTACTTCTCTTATGTTTGATGGATCGAGCAAAGCATTTTCTCAAAACATAGATGAGACGGCTGAGATTGCAGAGATGGCGCATGCTTCTGGGATATCTTGTGAAGGAGAGATCGGATTTGTGGGATATGCCAATGGCGATCACTCTGCTGGCACCGATGCCGATGAGGCTGCAAAATTTGCCCGACAAACAAATATTGATGCTATGGCGATTTCTGTGGGCAATGTGCATCTTAAACAAAATAGAGACAGCGGGCTAAACGAAAAACTAATAAAAGCGATCGACGATCGCACGGACGTCCCTTTGGTAATCCACGGCGGATCCGGGGTGCCACTGGCCCAACGCAAACGTTTAGCGCGTCATAGCTCTATCTGTAAGTTCAATATTGGAACAGAGCTCCGTCTGGTCTTTGGCCGCGCTTTAAGGAACGCAGTCAATGACGACCCTAAACGTTTTGATAGGGTCGAAATTCTTAAAAAAACCCATGATCCCGTGAAAACTGCGGCCAAAAACGTGATAAGAACAATTTACACGAGGTAAAAGGCTGTTATCGGTCTTTGACAAGCAATATCGACGTCCCAGATACTTTTGCTCGAAAACGTACCATTGACAACTCGAACGCATGGGGCTTTAAGCACTAAAAAAGGCGAGGCAAAGTATATACAAATGAGGGTACAGTTATCATACCTTCCGAGCAAGCTCGTTTTCACAACTAATAGCAAAGTATTGCGCAGTCTGTGCGAAACAAAGCGTCTACAATGGTCGCCGCAATAATGGGGGCTAGAACGTTTACCCTCTAGGCTGGAACCCGCAAAAAGCTTGGGATGGCGTTTTACTCAAACTCTATAGCGGGGAAATTATTCCCCAGACGTAAAGGAACGAAAAATGATAAAGGTCGGATTGCTTGGCGCTGGGCGAATCGCAGGAGCGCATGCCATGTCCGTCATGTGCAATCCTGATAGCTCGTTGGTTACCGTATCGGATTTCATCCCGGAAAATGCGGAAAAATTAGCCAGCCAATATGGCTGCAGCGCGCGTAACACGGATGAAATCATAGCGGATCCAAATATTGATGCCGTTTTGATTGCCACTTCGACGGACACACATTCCGAATTAATTGAACAATCCGTCGCCGCCGGTAAGGCCGTATTTTGCGAAAAGCCTGTCGATCTCTCGTTAGCGCGCGCGCGGTTGTGTTATTCAAACACAAAGGCTGCGAGCCTGCCCATCATGATAGGCTTCAATCGCCGCTTTGATCCGAACTTCAAGGCCCTAAAATCCGCATTAGATGCCGGAGAGGTCGGTAAGGCGGAGCTTTTGTCAATAACGTCCTTTGATCCTACCCCGCCCCCATTGGCCTATATCAAAGTATCAGGAGGTTTGTTTAAAGATATGATGATCCATGATTTTGATAT
>TARA_B100001057_G_scaffold297551_1_pt1 | contig 10887 bp, 10 predicted proteins | sample TARA_B100001057 | Tara Oceans TARA_B100001057 (sample SAMEA2621839) | marine metagenome | biome: marine biome (ENVO:00000447); feature: surface water layer (ENVO:00002042); material: "saline water (ENVO:00002010), including plankton (ENVO:xxxxxxxx)" | depth 5 m | reverse complement strand
TAGCAATCGTGCCTGAGGGTAAATTTGAAGATTCTATTCCTTATAAAGATAAAAGCTTATGGAATAAATCTCTATCAATTTTAGGTTTGATGGTCATCTTCTTCATGATACATAACACTATTCACTGGGAGCCTTGGATGGTTGCCGGCTCTGGTCTGATTCTTCTAACTATTCTAGCTAAAGAGGTAGAGTTTGAAGATGTTATGAAAAATATGACTCATGAGATACCCCTTCTAATGTTTTTTGTAGCACTATTCATGTTAGTTGGTGGCGTAGAGGAAAGTAAATTCCTTGAATACTTGGGTCAATTCATTGTTCCTTTTTTAATTGATCCTGTCTCTGGAGAAGTTATTCAAGAGAACTTTATGATGACTTGTATTGCACTTATGTGGGTAGCGGCAATAATGTCAGCCGCTATAGACAATATTCCATTTACCGCTGCTATGATTCCAATCATTGCTTCACTTGAAACGGTAGGAGTAAATATTGCTGCACTGTGTTGGTGTCTTGCAATAGGTGTTGGAATGGGTGGAAATGGAACGCATATAGGCTCAACAGCCAATGTTTATATTGTCACAGTATCTGAAAAACTCGCTAAAACTACGGGCAATCCAGATTTGGCGATTACTCCGCTAAAATGGGCTAAGAAAGGTTTACCTGTAATGATTCTTACCCTGGTGATTTGTACGATAATAATGTATCTATTTTTTGATTATTACGCACTTCCGCTTCACCCTTAATGGATCATAGGTTTTGCATAGCTCCGATGATGGACCGGACGGACCGTCATTGCAGATACTTTCATCGTATCTTGTCCAAAAATAGTATTTTGTATACTGAAATGATTCACTCTAATGCAATTATTAGAGGAGAAACATCGCAACTATTAAAATATCATCAAGAAGAACATCCTCTTGCTTTGCAGCTAGGAGGAAGTGATCCAAGCCTATTAGCCGAGTCTTGTATGATTTCTGAAGAATTTGGCTACGACGAAATAAATTTAAATGTTGGTTGTCCTAGCAGTAAAGTCCAAAAAGGAAAGTTTGGAGCTGTCTTAATGAAAGATCCCAAATTGGTAGCTAATTGCATCAATATGATGAAAAAAGTGACAAATATTCCCATAACTGTGAAATGCAGGATTGGTGTTGATGACATGGACGAAGAAAAACATCTTGATAGATTTGTAGAAGAAGTAAGTTCTGGAGGGTGTGAAACTTTTATTATTCATGCAAGAAAAGCCTGGTTGAAAGGATTGAGTCCTAAGGATAATAGAGAAATACCTCCACTGAATTACGAAAGAGTCTATAAATTAAAAGAAAGCTTTCCTGATTTAAAAATCATCATAAACGGAGGAATTAAAACTAAAGAAGATTGCCTTGTACACTTACAAAATGTAGATGGTGTGATGCTCGGCAGAGAGGCTTACGATAATCCACTTGTCATTGCCGAAATAGATAATATGATATTTTCAGAAAAAAAAGTGTGTTTAACAAGATCAGAAATCTTAAAAAGACTTTCTCCTTACATTCAAAATGAGTTGGAGAATGGTGCAAAACTTTTTCACATAACAAGACATCTAATGGGTTTATTTAAAGGTTTTGATGGAGCAAAAAATTTAAGAAAATCACTTGTTGCGTTAAACAATGAGATAAATTCAATCGATAAGTTTGAGTTTTTAGTTAAAAAGGTTATTGCATGATAAAGAAAATTAAGGATTTACTGGCTAATCTCTCAAAAGAAGAGGTAATTGAAGATTCATCTGATTTAGGTTCCTTAGATAAAGCCTGTGCGGCCCTATTAGTAGAAATAGCTTTTGCAGATAAAGAATTTGATTCAAGGGAGAAGACCTCCCTAAAAGACTCTTTAATCCAATCTTATGATCTTGATGAAGAAACTATTCAGGAAATAATTTTAGACGCTGAGAATACTGTTAGTGAAAGTACTTCTCTGTATGAATATACAAGGACTGTAAATGACGAGTTTGAGTATGAAAGCAAGTTGAATCTCCTAGAAAACCTTTGGAAAGTAGCATATGCAGATGATGTATTGGATAAATATGAGGAGCACCTTATAAGGAAGATTTCAGACTTAATTCATATCAGTCATAGTGACTATATAAATATCAAGTTAAAAGCTAGAGGTGACTAATTAAAGTCATCGAAATCATCGAAATCGTCCTCTATATTTCCATCTTTAATATCGTATTCTCTGCTCTGAAGATAAGCATCTTTAAAGAAAAGATAATGATCACCTATCACAACAGTTTCAAGGCCCAAATATCTAGCCCTTGTATCGATAAGGTCTAGTCCTCGGAAAGAGTTTTTTGTTGGGACATGATCAATAAACCAGAAAGGATCTAAAAAAGAGTCTGGTATCATCGCAAAAGTATCCCTCATTGTACTTGGGCCGAACCCAGGTAAAACTACATAAGGACCATTAGATACGCCCCAAACAGCTAATGTTTGTCCGAAATCCTCGTCATGTTTTGTAAACCCTAAGTGTGTTGCAACATCTACCAATCCAACTAAACCGATTGAAGTATTAATAGTAAATCTAAATAAATCAGAAACACTATCCTTAAATTTTCCTTGCAAGAAGTTATTTATGGCAATGTTTAAGTCTTCAGAATTTCGAATAAAGTTCGTTATGCCTTTCTCAAGGGGATCTGGAGTGATGTTTTTATAAACTTTGGCAACTGGAGAAGCAAACTGCAAATCCAGTGCATCATTCAAGTAGTGTGTTTTTTCATTAAGATTTTTAAGTGGATCATCTTCTGAAAAAATAAAATGGTTTATAGACAGTATTAATGCAACCAGGATTATTTTTAAAGAGTTCATTTAATGACGTTAATTTGGGGTATTCCTATAGGTTTGCTTTTTTTAAGAATTTTTACTGATTCCATTAATTTCTCACTTATCTTTATAAATTCTTTTTTCAAATCCAGATGATTATAAATCACATTACCCTCTGAGGGTTCAACTAAAGGTAATTGAGCTAACAAATCTAAGGAATATTCTTCTGCCAGTTCTTTACCGCCGCCCTTTCCGAACAAATAATATTTTTTTTGTTTGTCATCTGGTTGAAACCAACTCATATTTTCTACCAGTCCAGTGATGGGCAGGTTAAATTTCTTGATCATTTCAATACCCCTTCTACAATCAGAAATTGAAACATTTTGGGGTGTTGTCACGACTATAGATGTTGTCAACGGGATTCTCTGAAGTAAAGTTAATTGTGCATCACCGGTTCCAGGTGGTGTATCTACTATTAAATAATCTAATTCACCCCAGTCTGTTTTTGAAAGAAGCTGCAAAACAGCTCCACTTACCTTGGGACCTCTAGCGATAAGAGGTTTCTTCTCACTCGAAATGAGACCCATCGATATGAACTTAATATTTTCCTTTATTAGAGGTTTAATGATCTGATTATCTCTAATTGATTTGAGATCCACTGGGCTTGAATTCAACATTATCGGTTGTGAAGGACCATAAATATCTGCATCAATCAATCCGACCTTAAGATCTTTGTCCTTCAGAGCAAGAGCTAACTGAAGTGAGATAGCAGATTTACCAACTCCTCCCTTAGCAGAAAATATACCAACAATGTTTTTAACCCTTCTCAAAGTTTTAGGTATTCTCAACTTGTTATCTATCTGTGACATATTCCAGAAAAAATTAGTTTCTTAAGTAGGTTATAATTAACAATTGATCTGTATTTTAACCCTACTATGACTCAAGCTTCTAAAAAAAGATCTATTTTGGTAACAAGTGCCTTACCCTATGCTAATGCGCCACTACATCTAGGTCATATATTGGAACATACTCAAACTGATATTTGGGTTAGATTTCAACGATTATTCGGCAATGATTGTATTTATGTTTGTGCAGATGATGCTCATGGAACTCCTATTATGCTTAAAGCAGAAGAATTAGGAATTGAACCTGAAAAACTGATTGCGGACATACAAAAGGATCATATTGAAACCTTCAGTAATTATCAGATTTCACATGATAATTTCCATACAACCCATAGTGAAGAGAACAAGGAGCTATCCGAAAGAATCTTTGAAACTATCAATAATAAAGGCTTAATTGAAAAAAAAGTCATCAATCAACTTTTTGACGAACAAAAGCAGATGTTTCTCTCAGATAGATACGTAAAAGGAGAGTGTCCTTTATGCCACGAAGAAGAGCAATATGGAGATAATTGTGAGAAATGTAGTGCAACTTATAATGCTATAGATCTCATAAATCCAATCTCTGTATTGTCAGGATCTATTCCAATTATAAAAGAGTCAGAACATCTTTTCTTTAAATTAAGTAGTCTAGATAATCAAATTATTGACTGGTTAGAGAATTCTAAAATACAGGAACCTGTTCGAAACAAACTAAATGAATGGCTCGATGGCAAACTCAAGGATTGGGATATAAGTAGAGATAGCCCTTATTTTGGATTTCTTATACCAGGCTATGATGATAAATATTTTTATGTGTGGCTGGACGCTCCGATTGGATATCTTGCCAGTCATAAGAATTATTTGAAAAAGAATAATAACGATAGTTATTTTGAAGAATTTTGGAAAAGAGATTCTTCAACAGAACTTTTCCACTTTATCGGAAAGGACATAATGTATTTCCACACTTTGTTTTTTCCAGTAATGCTTGAGAATGCAGATCTCAAAACACCTGATGGAGTTTTTGTTCATGGGTTTTTGACACTTAATGGAGAAAAGATGTCTAAATCAAGAGGTAATTTCATCTCTGCGGAAAATTATATTAATAATCTAGACCCTAATTATATTAGATATTACTTTGCTTCTAAGCTTGGAACAGGTGTTGATGATATAGATTTGAATCTGGAGGACTTTCGACAGAAAAGTAATACTGATTTAGTAAATAAATATGCCAACATAGCCAGTAGAACAGCAAAATTTATTGAAAAGAATTTCGGAGGAGTGTTGTCCGAAGAATTGGATTCACCTGAGATATTAGAGGAATTTATTGAAACAACCTCAAAAATTGCTTATTACTATGAAAATTTAGAACTGAGTAAAGCAGTTAAAGAAATAATGGCACTTTCCGATAAAGCAAATCAATACATTGATTCTAAACAACCATGGAAGCTAATTAAGGAAGAAGGCAAAGAGGAATTAGTTCACTCCATTTGCACAACTGCAATAAATCTTTTCAAAGTTTTAACTATAGCCTTAAATCCTATAATACCCGGGTTTACAAAAAATTCCTGCGACTTCTTGGATATTAAAAGTATTTCATGGTCTGATATGAATACCCCCCTGCTGGGTTCAAAAGTTAACCAATTTAAGCCTCTAATTATCAGGATAGAGGAAAAACAAATAGAAAATTTATTAGGAAAATAAAATGGAAGAAATAAAGATTGAAGATTTCATGAAATTAGACTTACGAATTGCTAAAATAGTAACTGCCGAATCAGTAGAAGAAGCAGATAAACTTCTCAAACTAGAGTTAGATCTTGGTTCTGAAGTGTCAAAGACTGTATTTGCAGGAATGAAGAAAGTTTACGCAGCAGAAACACTGATCGGAAAATTGGTAGTCTGTGTCAATAACTTAAAGCCAAGAAAAATGAGATTTGGTGTATCTGAAGGAATGATTCTTGCTGCAGGTGATGATTCAGACGGTATTTTTATTTTATCGCCAGATGATGGAGCATCGCCTGGTATGCAGGTACGTTAAATGGAAAAAACAACAGACATTCTCATTATAGGTGCGGGTCCAGTAGGACTATTCACAGTTTTCGAAGCAGGTCTACTTGGCTTAGATTGTATTCTTGTGGACAACTTAGATAAAGTTGGTGGTCAATGCATAGAACTTTATCCTGAAAAGCCTATTTACGATATTCCAGGTGTAGCACTTCAAACAGCAAAAGAGCATGTAGAAGCATTAATGGAACAAATTAAACCTTTTAATCATGAAATTTTTCTCAATGAAAGAGTTGATATCATTGAAGAATTAGACATTGATGGAGAAGAAATAAGCTCATGGAAAGTTACAACTTCTGAAAATAATATATTTATAGCTAAAAGTATCTTTATAGCAGCTGGTGCAGGTTCTTTTGAGCCAAGAAGGCCTGTTAATATTGAAAATCCAGACGACTATCTAGGCAAAGGTGTATCTTACGCCGTTAGGGAAAAGGAAAAATTTAAGGATAAGGATCTAGTTATATTTGGCGGTGGTGACAGCGCCTTGGATTGGTCAGTCGATTTAGTAGATATTGCAAAATCCATAAAGCTTGTTCATAGAAGAGATGATTTCAGAGGAGCACCTAATACAGAAAATCAAATGAGGGAACTTGTTGAACAAGGAAAAATTGAACTCAAAACTCCTTTTGTTATTGAAGATTTAATTGGAAAAGAAAAAATAGAGAGTGTAAAAATTAAAGACTTCAAAACACAAGAAATAGAAGAAATAAAATGCGATGAAATATTGTTTCTCTTTGGACTAAACAAAAAACTAGGTCCGATAACAGATTGGAATATAGATGTTAAAGACAAAAAAGTACCCGTAGACACAGAAAAATTTGAAACATCTACGAAAGGTATTTTTGCAGTAGGCGACATAAATGACTATCCAGGAAAATTGGATCTAATACTTTGCGGTTTCCATGAAACAACATTGGCAGTTCAAGAAGCTTACAGAAGAAGCTTTCCAGGTGAAAGAGTGCCTTTTGGCTATACTACTTCAAATACAAAATTACAGAAGAAACTAGGAGTTATTAATTAGTTTTTTTCTTTTGGCAACTTGTTTTAATCTTAAAGAGTTTATTTTTATAAATCCTGTGGCGTCTGCTTGGTTATAGGCATTCTCATCATCCTCAAAAGTAACTATTCTAGAGTCATAGAGACTTAGTTCTGAAGATCTGCCGAGTAAAGTTACATTTCCTTTGAATAAAGAAATTCTTACCGATCCGGTGACACACTCTTGTGTCTTATCGATTAGCGCCTGAAGAGCTTCTCTCTCAGGACTCCACCAAAAACCATCGTATATGAGTTGTGCATATTTAGGCATTAAATCATCTTTTAGATGTCCAGCCTGACTATCGAGCGTTATTGACTCTATTGCTCTATGAGCCTTGAGAAGGATTGTTCCTCCTGGCGTTTCATAACATCCTCTAGATTTCATACCTGTAAATCTGTTTTCTACGAGATCAAGCCTGCCAATCCCATGCCTTCCAGCAATTTCGTTAAGATCGGTTAAAATTTCCGAAGAAAATTTTTCTACCTCGTTAATTCCAACAGGAACACCCTTTTCAAAGTTAATCGATATTTCTTCTGCTGTTTCCGGTGCGTTTTCAAGCGAAGAAGTTCTTTGCCATATCTCTTCCGGAGCTTCTATAGAAGGATCTTCCAATATCTCTCCTTCGTATGAAGTATGAAGAAGATTTTCGTCTGTAGAATATAAAGGTTCATCTGCACTTGTTTTGATTTCTATTTGATGCTTTTTACAATAATCAACTAAATCAGCCCTAGAGGAATAATCCCAAATTCTCCAGGGAGCAATAACCTCTATATCTGGATTAAGACTATAAGAACCAATTTCAAATCTAATCTGATCGTTACCTTTACCGGTTGCTCCATGAGCAATAGCATCTGCACCCTCTTCTTCTGCTATTTCAACCAACCTTTTACTTATTAAAGGCCTTGCGATAGAGGTACCAAGGAGGTATTCACCTTCATAAAGTGTATTCGCCTTGAACATCGGAAAAATATAGTCTCTAGTAAATTCTTCTTTTAAGTCTTCAATTATAATTTTTGAAGCACCTATTGAATTTGCTCTACTTTTTACCAACTCAGCATCATGATCTTGTCCTATATCTGCAGTAAAGGCGATGACTTCAGCGTCATATGTATTTTTAAGCCAATGAAGAATGACGGTAGTATCAAGTCCGCCTGAATATGCTAAAACTATTTTATTAATTTTTTTATCGCTCATAATGGTTGCAGTATTGTATACCTAGTCAATTTGAAATGCTTATGACTTATTAAATTTCATAACTCATATTGGCGGGTTTCATGAAAATGAATAAGTTAAATAGATTATTAGAAGCCTACAGCATTGACAAGGTTACTCTAATTATCAGCTTAATTTCGGTCATATTAACTGCTGCTTTTATATTAATTGATGAAGAGTTTGCAAAATTCGCTTTCCAAAATGCCTACGAAGTAATTACCTCTAACTTTGGTTCGTCTTATCTAATTTTGACTCTGTTCTGTTTCTTTTTTTTAATTCTCCTAGGGCTTTCTAATTACGGAAAATACCGATTAGGTGGAGAAAGTGCATTGCCTGAATTTTCTTATTATAGCTGGATAGGTATGCTATTTTGCTCCGGAATAGGAGCAGGTCTAATTTATTGGTCAAGTGTAGAGTGGTCTTATTATGTGGGGATACCTCAATTCGATATTGTGCCCTTTTCAGATGATTCATATGCCCTTGCAACAGCTTATGGTCTTTTTCATTGGGGAATAAGTGCGTGGTCAATTTATGGCATCCCTACTATAGCGCTTTCAATTGCGTTCTATAAATATAATTTACACTCCTTAAGATTGAGTTCTAGTTTGACAGGACTTGGATTTAAAGACATCGAGTCATCTATATTTGGAAGATTTATCGATCTAGTTTTCATCCTTTCTACTATTGGTGCTGCCGGAGGAACAATTGGTTCGTATATACCGATGTTATCAAGTGGGTTTAGTGAATTATTAAATATGAAAAATAATTTGAGCCTCGATTTGAGCGTAATCTTTATGTGTGTGGCTTTGTTTGGATTAAGTGTTTATAAAGGTCTAGATAAAGGTATAAAAACATTGAGTAATATTAATGTAGCCTTAGCTATGTTTTTTTTGTTTCTGATTACGATTTCTTCAGATATTTCAGAAATCATCTCAAGCGCAGTAGTAGGAGTTTCTTTCTCATTTATCTATTTCTGGGATATGAGCACACTAGGCATCCAAGAAACTTCTCAATTTGCCAAGGAGTGGACAATTTTTTATTGGGCTTGGTGGGTTGCATTTGGTCCACTTGTAGGTTTATTCATTGCTCGAATTTCGAGGGGCAGAACGCTGAGACAAATAATCTTTGGCATGCTGTTCTTCGGAACTATTGGCACCTGGATGTTTTATCTAATACTAGGTGGTTATTCAATGAGTGGTGAAATATCTGGTGAATTAAACGTACTTAACAATATGAATAACATTGGGCATGCAAATACTGTCATAGAGGTTATCAAGAATTTACCGTTTGAAAACTTCATGCTTTTTATCTTTTGTATCATCACAATAGTTTTTGTCACAACATCCTATGACTCAATGTCTTATGTAATTTCGTATCATGTTATGAAAAAAGATGGAAATTCATTGAGTCCTCACAGGAATCTCAGATTAAGTTGGGCAGTTATTTTGGGTGTTTTACCTGCTGTTTTAGTTTTATATTCTGATCACAGTGTCGCAATGGATTTAATATTAATAACTTCATTGCCATTAATGCTTGTATACCCTTTAATGGCAGTCTCTATCGTAAAGGAATTAAGGAGTTATGAAAAAACCTAAAGATTTAAATTTAGAGACATTGTCGCTGCATGCCGGAAATAAACCTGATTCAGATTTTGGATCTAGAGCTACACCTATCTACCAAACCTCTTCTTTTGTTTTTCCAGATTCAGAAACTGCTGCAGGTATCTTTAATAACGAAAGGGCTGGTCATGTCTATTCTCGTATTACTAATCCAACAAACGCTGTCTTAGAAGAAAGAATAAGCTCCCTAGAAGGAGCAATAGGAGCAATTTCAACGGCCAGTGGACAAGCTGCTCTCTTTCTAGCAATAACAACAATTTTAGGTCAGAACTCTCATATTGTTGCTTCAAAAAGCCTCTACGGGGGTAGTCACAATTTATTAGAATATACATTGCCAAGATTGGGCATAAAAACTACTTTTGTTGATTTTAGAAAACCCAAACAAGTCAAAAGTGCTATTCAAAAAAATACACATCTATTATTTGGTGAAACCTTAGGGAATCCAGGCTTAGATGTAATGAATATCGAGATGATCTCAGATATTGCTCATAAAAATAATATACCGCTATTGGTAGACTCCACATTTACCACTCCTTATCTTATGAGACCATTTGATTTTGGTGCTGATATAGTTTTTCATTCTGCAACTAAATTCTTATCTGGTCATGGTGTTGTCATAGGAGGTCTTCTCGTTGATAGCGGAAAATTTGATTGGAACTCCAACAAAAAATTTAAAACTCTCAATGAACCTTATGAAGGTTTTCATAATATGAACTTTGTAGACGAATTCGGACCTGCTGCTTTTATAAATAGAGCAAGAAAAGAAGGGGCTAGAGATTTCGGCGCTTGCATGAGTCCGCATACTGCATTCTTGATCCTTCAAGGTCTTGAAACCTTAAGTCTCAGAATGGAAAAACATATCGCCAATACACGTGAGATAGTTAACTTTCTTAATGAGCATGATAAAGTAAAAAGTGTTTCTTATCCTGAGCTTAAAAATCATCCTGACCATAAACTTGCTTCTAAAATCCTACCAAGAGGTTCTGGAGCGGTCTTTACTTTTGAAATTGAAGGAGGGTATTCTGCCGGTAAAAAATTTATTGAATCTTTAAATATATTTTCCCATTTAGCTAACGTAGGTGATGCGAAATCTCTTGTAATACATCCCTCTAGCACTACACACCATAGAATGGATAAAGCATCTTTAAAAAAAGCTGGCATTACCGAAAATACGGTCAGATTATCAATTGGTATCGAAGATTCAGGCGATTTGAAAGAAGATCTGAACGAGGCCTTAAAGCAATCTAATAGATAAAATGTACTACTACCCGTCAAGAAAGCTG
>TARA_B100001057_G_scaffold256666_1_pt1 | contig 10887 bp, 8 predicted proteins | sample TARA_B100001057 | Tara Oceans TARA_B100001057 (sample SAMEA2621839) | marine metagenome | biome: marine biome (ENVO:00000447); feature: surface water layer (ENVO:00002042); material: "saline water (ENVO:00002010), including plankton (ENVO:xxxxxxxx)" | depth 5 m | reverse complement strand
CCCCCCGACGTCGAGCCCTTGCCCGTGGATACCCGAGAGGCAACCAGCATAAGGGAACGCCTCGATTTGCACCGCAAAAACGAGGCCTGTTATAGTTGCCATGCCAAGATCGACCCAATGGGGTTCGCGTTTGAAAACTTCGACGTAGTGGGCCGTTGGCGCGACAGGTACAAACGCGCCAAGGACCCCATCGACACTTCAGCCACCATGGCCAACGGCCAAAAGATCGCCGGCATCGTCGAGTTCAAGAGGATGCTCAAGGAACGGAAAGAATTGGTCGTGTCTTGCCTGACCAAGAAAATGCTCACCTATGCAACCGGCCGACATCTTGAGTCGGTTGATCGAGGTGAAGTCGACCGCATCGTGGCTGAAATCGGAAAAAAGGACAACCGTTTGCGCGACCTCATTCACTTGGTTGTGCAAAGCGACGTCTTTTTGTCGAAATAAACGAATTCCACTTTAGGCTCGCTTGCCAAAAATATTTCATCACACCGTACAAGACCATGATTCTAAGAACCATCCTCGCCCTTCTTGCTTTCACTTCGTCTTTCTCTCTCTGGGCAGTGAAGCCCGTTTTGCCGAACGTCATCTTTATCATGGTGGACGACATGGGCTACCACGACTTGGGATGCTACGGTAGCAAGACCATACTAACCCCGAACGTCGACCGGATGGCCAAGGAGGGTATGCGTTTTACGGATTGTTATTCCGGCGACACCGTCTGCGCCTCCGCCAGGAGCACTTTGTTGACCGGCTACCACAAAGGGCATACCCCCGTTCGAGGGAATTCGGGAGGAATTCCCCTTTTCCCCGAAGACGTCACGGTGGCCGAGGTCCTGAAGAAAGCGGGTTACGCAACCGGCGGTTTTGGAAAGTGGGGACTTGGAAACCAGGGCAAGGACGGGGCAGCCGAGCGACAAGGGTTCGATCTTTTTTACGGTTATTACAACCAGTGGCATGCCCACACTTACTACACCCATCTCTTTCGCAACAGTCGGAAAGTCGAGCTGAACGGGCGCTACACCCACCATGCAATTTACGACGAGACGATCCAGTTCATCAAGGACAACAAGAAGAAACCCTTCTTTCTTTATTGTCCTTGGACGCCGCCGCATGCCGCGTATCAGATCCCCGAGGAAGAACCTGCCTGGGAAATTTACAAGGACAAGCCTTGGAAAAGCAGGGATGCCAAGGTGGCGGCCGCCATGAATACCATGATGGATCGTCAGGTTGGAGAGATCACCGCCTTGCTTAAGAAATTTGGAATTTATGAAAACACCTTGATGTTTTTCACGTCCGACAACGGGGCCGCCAAGCGATTTGACGGCATACATGATTCCTGTGGAATGATGCAGGGTCAAAAGCGATCCTTGAACGAGGGAGGCATTCGCGTCCCAATGGTGGTTCGGTGGCCCGGTAAAATCAAACCGGAGACAGTCAGTGACCATCCTTGGTATTTCCCCGACGTCATGCCGACACTCGCTGAGGTTGCGGGTGTATCGAATGAGGTGCCCAAGGACACCGACGGAATTTCCGTTTTACCTACTCTTTTGGGAAAAGGAGTGCAAAAAAAACACGAGTACATGTATTGGCAGTATGGCGTGCGTGCGGCTCGCTCGGGAAAATGGAAGGGAATCGGGAAGGGTGGGCACATGTACCTGTACGACCTCACCAAGGACAGGGGGGAGACAAACGACCTGTCCGCAAAGCACCCCGAAATTGCGGCCAAGTTCAAGGGTTACATCACTGAAGCCTACCGAGAACCCCGCAGCCAAAAGGACGACGGAAAGTATACCGGCAAAAGCACGAAGAAGAAGCCGTAGCCGCCGACCTATTCTTTAGCTGAAAGTCCAAAAGGTCAGAAAATCCGTATCTTTGATAAGAATTCCTTGTTGGAGGAGTACGGGAGCTGCCCAAGTCGGCTGTTCCGACAGGTTATATTTTACCACTGAATGAAACCCATCGGGGGACGCCTTGAAGATTGATAAGCGGCCTTGGTGGGAAAGCGTCAGCACATGGTTGGGAAAAGATAGAAAAGAAGCGAAGGGTCCGGCGCGGGGGGGGCCTTGCCAAAGAATATTTCCATTGTTCGGATCGAGACAGAAAAGCCGACCTTGGGCATAATGGGATAAACCGTAGAGGAAGCCTTCAGCCACGATGGCGGAGGCCATGTCGAGAGCGAGCTCCTTCTGGCTCCATTTTTTGGATACGCTCCACTTTCCCTGCCTGAGGACCGGACTGAAGGAATGAATGCCACGGTTCTCGGCTCCGAGGAGGATTCGGCCATCGTGAAAGGCGGGGGTGGGCATATTCTGGTTATGAGTCTTGTGGGGAAAAGGGTACTCCCATAGCAGGCGACCTTCTTCCGGTTCCACTCCCACAAGCGCCTCGTGGTCCCATGCCACGATCTGACGAACGCCGTCAATCTCGACTGAAAAGGGTGATGAATAGCAAGTGCCATGGTTGCCTATGGACCAGATCCGTTCCCCGGAGGAAGCATCGAGGGCCATCAATGCACCCTCGTTATCGTTTCCGAAAAGATTAACGATCATATCCCCCAAAACCAAAGGGGAGTTGGACGCGCCCCAATGGGCGTGAGATTGCCCAAAACGCTTTCCCGGCACCTTGCGCCAAAGCATCTCGCCTGATTTGGCATCCCATGCCGTCAGGATTCCCGAAATGCCAGTGGTAAAAAAACGCCCATCCGAATAGCATGGATTGGCTTTCGGTCCTTTTCCATGTCGTTCACCTCCTCCGCCAATTTTGAAAGGGACAGGATAACTTTTTGCCCAAATGACTTTCCCTGAATCCATCCGGAGAGCACGAACCATCTCCTGCTCCCCTTGCCTCGAGTGAACCAATATCCTACCCTCGACTACCACCGGCGAGACATAACCAGAGCCAACCTTCACCCTCCACTTGACCTTCAAGTCGCCAGGCCATGGCGAAGGTGGGCGAAAATCCTCCAACCTACCACTTCGGTCCTCCCCGAGCCAACCCGGCCAAAATTCATCTTCAGCAAGAAGCGTTGGTACGGATACAAGGCTTAGCGAAAAAAGAAGAACAAAATGTTTCATCCAGAATTTTTAGCGCAATCAAACCGTCAGGAACATGAAAAAAAACTCGACAGAAACTACTTTCCCGTAAAAGGTTGGAGAATAATCAAGGATTTAAAAGAATTGCATCCCAACAAGTTCGTCATTTTATTTTTTAAACTTTTATTTTTCCATATGTAACTTTTCTAATTTAGTACCTGTAAAAAAAGGTGTATTCAACAAAGTACAAATTCAATCATAAGCAAAAAGACAGATTATGAAAAAAACACTTCTTTCTCTCTTCGGACTTGGGCTCGCCCTCGTTTCGATTTCTGGCAAACCTCTTGATCTTTCGAAAGTCTCAAGGAACGCAAACTGGCTCATGCACATGGACTTCGACGCCATGCGCAACTCAGATGTTGGCGTCTTCATGCGAGACAAAATGGATAAAATACCCGAGGCCTTGGACCGAATGGATAAAATGAAGGAGAAGTATGGTGTAGACCTGGAAGGATTTTCCTACCTGACCATGTCCGGCACCGGAGAAAAACACAAGGGCATCGCTATCATGAAAGGTGGTTTGGATCCTGACATGGTCATTGATTTCGCTGAATCAAGAGGGGAATTGGAGGTTAGCCGGCTCGGCAAGCAAACGGTCTACTCAAGTGACCGCGGTCGCCACTCCATGGCTTTCGCGGCCTTGAAGAAGGGAGTCTTCGTCGGAGGACCGGATACCGACTCTGTGTCCGAGGGGATCATGCTCAGCAAGGGCAAGACCGCTTCCTACCAGGGCCATCCAATACTCGAGATTCTTACAAACTCGGTCGAGGATCCCGGTTTCATCGTCTTCGCCGATGTTTTCGGTGCCGTCAAGAACACAGAAATCGACTCAAGAGTCATGCCCATGCTGGAAAAAGTTAAAGCCGGTGGTATGGTAATAGGAGAATCCAAAGGGCTTATCCAGGTGGTCGCCGTTATCGAGACCACTTCCGAGGAAACCTCCAAGCAAGTCGAAGCCATGATTCGTGGAGGGATGGCCATGATTGATATGAGGGCAGCTCAAGACAAACGACTGGAGCGTTTTATGCAGGGGCATTCGATCAAACGAGACGGAAAGATGATTTGGATGAAAATGAAACTTTCTTCCGACGAAATCATGGATCATCTCGAAAAGGAGATGAAAAAATCAGTCTGAATTAGGTTGTTTTGTTAATTCCGTTGCCAATTTCATGGCAATCCCATGCCTCAGGTTATGGTAGGAATGTAGAATGTCCGCTTTTTGGAAATAACTCATAACCTCGTTTAGAACGAGTAGTCCGCCTGGAAAGATATCCGCCCGAGAAGATGGAAGGGATGAATAACTAGACACCCTTTGATCCAAAGTCATTTGCGATATCCTTTCAAAAAGAGCCGTTGAATCGGAAAAGGCGATGCTGCCTTTGTCTTTTGTTTCCACACCGGCTTCCCCCGAAAGTATAGCTCGCAAAAACACTAAAGTTCCACCCGAACCAACCAAGGAGGAACAAGGAGCCGAGAGCATTGAAGAAGCAACCGAATGCAAGAGATCAGCAACGAAATTCTTTGCATCCCGGCATGCTGAATCGGTCCATCTACTGTTTACATCGGAACAGAATCGTTCGGAGATGACGGAAGCTCCAAGAGGTAAACTTTCAAGGGCGGTGACTTTGCGCTTCTGCACCGCAATGATCTCCATGCTTCCGCCGCCGATGTCAATGGCATGGAAATCATCAAGCCCGGAGATCAATGGATCGGTGAGCAAACCTGCGGCAATTGCACCTGCCTCCTCTGATCCGGATAAAACCGAAATGGAAAGGCCGAGTGAGTCCTGAACGAGGTCAATCAGCTCCCGGGTATTTTCCGATTTCCTAAAAGCCTCGGTAGCTACCGCCTTCATCACCTCGACCTTGTGCATACGAGCAATCTTCACAAGTTCAGCGAGTATTCCCAATATCCTTTCGATGGATTTTTCAGGAAAACGAATGCTTTCGCCTCCACCCTCCGTTAACCTGCATGCTCGGCTTTCTTCGGCAATCATTTGTGGAGCGGCTTGATCATTGACTTCGGCCACGAGCAGTTTCGTGGTATTCGAACCAAGGTCAAGAACAGCAACTTTCATCAATTACAATCAGAGGGCATACCCCTCGGGTGCAATGACCAATGTGAATTCGCCCTTCGAACTGCTTGCCTGGTTACGTTTTATGATTTCGGTAGCGGTTCCGACCAAAAAGCTTTCATGCAGCTTGGTTACTTCGCGAGCTACGCATACGGTTCTTTCGCCTCCGAGCTCTTCCTCAATCAAACCTAAAGTTTTTTCGATCCGGTACTTCGCTTCGTACAAAATCAAGGATCCACCAAAGTCCTTCCATTCGATAAGAGCTTTGCGAGCACCAGCTGATTTTTTTGGGAGAAACCCTAGAAAAAGAAATTGATGAGTGGGCAATCCCGATGCGGCCAAGACGGTAATCGCTGCATTGGGGCCGGGTACCGGCACGATCTCAATCCCTCGGACCCTACATTCCCTGACTAGTCGGAACCCAGGATCGCTGATGCCAGGGTATCCGGCATCCGAAACGAGGGCTGCGGATTTGCCCTGCTCGATAAGATCGGCCAGTTCGGTTGTCTTTTTTACCTCGTTTTCTTCGCGATAAGAGACCAAAGGTTTGGACAGCGAAAGGTGGTCGAGCAGTTTTTTCGTAACCCGCGTATCTTCGCATGCAATCAAGTCGCAATTATCCAATGAATCGCATGCTCTTGAAGAGATATCCGAAAGATTGCCAATCGGGGTGGCGACTAAATAAAGGACACCGACTGAATCGCCCCCTGCGGTCACGGAAGGGGATGGGGACGAATAAAAACAGGGAGCTTAGCGGTTGAATCCACCGCGATCAAAACCACCGGGGAGACTGTATTCCCAATTCGCGGGGCGAGTTTGGGGCATTTTGTCGTCATCCGGGGAGGCAGTGAAACAACCGCTCAAAAGAAAAGTCAGACTTGAAAGCAAGAATATGGCAAGAAGCTTGGTCATTGAATTTATCGAGTTCAAAGGGTGTTTTGTTTTTCGGGAACGATCTGAATAATGTCGCCGGGACGCAAGCGATTGGGTTGGCCAAACTCAGGTAAGATGTAAGCCAAAGAGTAACCCTTTTGGGTACTTTGCACCTTGATTCGAGCGGCCTCGGAGGTGCCTTTCCAAAGCGTGAAAATCTCTCCTTGGTTCAAGCCTCGCTCACTTCCTATTGGAAGCATCAGCATCCCTGAGCGACTGTCTATACGGGCAATGGTTGAAGGAATCCCATAGTCGTTCATCATGGTCAACTCTGTGGAATCATCCATTACGACGTCGGGTTTTTTCGGAGGTCCATCTTGTTTGGCTCCGAAAGGATTTTCTTGCTTGTCTTCTTGTCCTGCCAAAGCCTCGACTCCACCTTGTTGCTTGGCCAGCATCTCGTCAATTCCCCGTTGGTAACCAGCCGAATCGGCCAATTTGATTTCACGTTGCAACTGACTGAGTTTGGCACCGTGTTCTTCTTTGAGACCGTCGATCTCAGCCGTGTGCATCTTTTCGGACTCGATCTTCTGCTGCTCGAGACCGGCAATGTTGTTGTTTAGAACCATGATCTGTTGATCGGAAGCTTCCTTCTCGTCTTGCCGGAGCTTTTTCTCCTCGGCCAAGTCGGCCTCGGTGTTTTGTAATTTCAGTTCAAAGTCGTTCGATTTGGCCTCCCATTCCTCCTTTTGGTTCTTCATGTCGCTGAAGAGATTTTGAGATTCACGGAGTGCTTGATCACGCTCTAAAATATTCGCACGCAGGCTTGCAACCTCGCCGTACAAATCGTGCCGATTTCTATACAGCATGCCCATGACCGTACGCAATCTATTCTCGCGAGAAACTCCAGGAATGACGCTACCATCCTCTTTCTTCACGTCATGCTTGGGGAACTGGCTTAAGTCGGAAAAGGGATTTTTGAGAGAAGCAATGTCCTCCGGTTTCGCATTGGGGTTCGGTTTCCATACTTTTTCTTCTGAGTTCCAAAGAAACAAACTGATGGGAGAATTCTCTCCACTGAGTTTCGGAGGTCCAAACTCCATGGCAAGAACTCCAAGTTTTTCGTTATAATCCCTATCTCGAAGGATTAAGTTCTCGGATGCTTTCAAATCATTGAGGGCATTCTCGAGAGGATTTTCGTCATTGAGACCAACTGGTTGGTTATCCAAAAAAACTTCCTTGAACAAGGTCTTCTTGGAGGCAATATCATCCCATTGCTTATCCTTGGAAGACTGAAGTATTTCATATCCGTTGGAAACTTGCTCGTCCAAAAAAGCGTTGGTTTGCTCGGTTTTAGTCTTGTTTGTCCATGCAATCCAAACTGCAAGACCACACAACATGAATAAGGTGGTAATACGCAGGATTGTTGCGAAAATCGTAATTATTGCGTTCATAGGCTGATTCTAGTTTTTAAAATAACATGGGTTCGATTGAAAGGGAATGCAAACCGAATATTCGGGTGAGCGGATCACGGGTAAGCTCGAACTTGGTAAATTTGAGCGCGGTCGAGTCCATGCGTTGAAATGATTTCGACCTCCAAGGCTTTCGTAGAAATCGTGGAAAACTCATGCGTCCGAAAAGGAAGGTCGTTGTCCGATACTTCGAGTAATTCTTTCCAATGACCGACTTCATCCATGAAAAAGATCCTGTAGTGACGAACGATTGAGGTTACGCAAGGAGCGGAGAACTGGACCGGGCGAGCCGGAACAATAAATTCGGAAGAAGGATCGAAAACCAAATCGAGGGAAGAAATATCCCGTGGTTTCTCCCAATGAAACTCAAGAAACTCGGGATAACGAAAATCGGTAGGCTCGGAAATCCACAATTGGGGTAGGCGATCCGGACGCATTCTGCCGTTGGTCAGGTTCTCAGGTCCGTAGACAGACTGTTTCGGCACTGTTTCGACCATCGGAGCGCAAGAAGGCTCAGGAACTAAAGTAGTTACGGGCGAAAATTCGGAATATGGATTACTTACACCGCTTCCCGATGATTGAACGGCACGATGAAGAAGGATTCCGACAGGGGCATCCTTCTGCTCGAAAAGCTTCACGTTTTTCCCCCAGGAAAACTCCAAAAAGTGCCAACCCGGTGTCTCAATGCCGATCTCGAAAGGAATTTCAATCCAACCGACATGACCTTTCGCAAACTCTATCTCAATCCTGTCCAAACATATTCCAGGAGAAACAGTCAAGTGCGAGGATGCCTCGAACAATCCAAATTGAACAAGGCAATTTTCCCGGACTTCGATAAACAATCGAACTGCATCAAGCTTGGGACCGCCCACCGGAAACTGAACCATCCCCTTTGCCGGGGTGGACGACAAAGGTCGACCGGAATTCGTAGGTGTAAAAACTCCCAGAGAGGTAGAAGCCGAAACTTTCGAATCGGCAAGAAGGTCGTCCGGGTCTTCGGGAGGAGAAATTGAAAAGACGTGATTCGACCGGAAAAGAAGCCTTCTCAGTTCATCGACGTAACCCGTCTTGGACAAGGTTCGTGGAAGCCTGTTCAGTCGGATGCAAAGGACGGCGGCCAGCCCCGTTGCTTCACCCAATTGAGCGGAGGTAGGAGGATGCCGCAAACTTGCCGAGGCTCGACTGGTGCAGGAGGCATGCCCTCCCGCCAGGAATAGGTTCTTGACTGACTTTGAATAGAGGCAGCGCAGAGGAATTTCAAAGGGATGGGGCAGGGCGACTTTCCCCCGCATCGAGGACAACATGGCATCTTCAAGATCCAGAGGAGCCCGTCCAACTGCAACGGAATCGGGGTAAGTCTTGCCCGACTCCATATCATCAGGATTAAGAACGAAATCTCCAGTTGCCCGGAAACCGTCCTGTCTCAGGGGGAGGGGCGAGAAATCCTCAACGACCAATCGGGTTGCTCGCTCAACCATCGGGGATCGATTCTTCAGAAAGTCCCAAGCTGCCCACACGATGTCTCCGGAAGTCGGATTACTTTCAGGAGCAGTTTCATTGACCCATTCCAAGTTATGATCTCCAAGCAAATTCCGATTGAGAGATTCCAAAAGGTCGAGTTTGGCTGAAACATGATTGTCCTCCCACCTGAGACGGACCCAAGGCGGACACTCGAACGAAACGTCCTTTTGGCTTTCTCCTATTTTCATGTTTGTTGCAAAACGGCTTTCGATCGATTGGGGCGAACCATCTTCCGAATATTCCGTCAAATCAATGCCCGACTCTCCCGATGCATTTGCCATCTGAGCCAAAGAGCCGTTACCAGTACAATCCACAAAATAACGACCCCGAAAAAGAATTCTCACTCCAAGTCTCTCGGAAATAGCCAATACCGACTCGATTTTTGAATGCCCCCCTCCCTCGGAAACATCGAAAACCTGAGCTCCAAGAAAAACCTCAAGCCTCTCCTGATCCGAAACCCAATTCATCAAGGCTCGATTTTGGCCTGCATAATTGCCTTCTTGATTTTCTAAAAGAACCTTCAAAAACAATTCGTCCAGAATGCCCGATTCTCTTCGGTATATGAAATTCGATCCGCCAGGTTGATCGAAAGGGAAACGAACCCCACCTCCAACGCTCCCACCAAGGAAATTTCTCGTTTCGATCAACTTAACGGTTGCTCCATTACGAGCCGCCGTCATGGCTGTGCACAATCCCGCCAATCCGCCTCCTACGACGATAATATCAGCTCTTTCAGATATCGTTTTCACTAATTTCGAAAGAAAGGGTAAAAACCAAGCGATGCTTTTGCTTCAGGAGACATAAAATTTTCCTAATAGATTGAATTAAGTTTTATTAATACTGAGGTAACGATTTCTTTGAGGTTGTCAGAACAGGAGATGTAAAATAGTAATATCTATGTGTTTTCAATCCTGTTATCCGTTAGTAATTCCAAATCGTCTTTGCTCCCCCCGGCGCCCGTCTTGTCGCATGAGCGGAAGATATATTCCTCGAGGTCTTCGGGCTAGGCTTTTTCGGATCTAACAACAAGCACCCCATGCGTAATATTTTTCCTCGCTGGATCAATACCGTACCGATCAAACTGTTTATCGCATTAGGCATGACAGGAGGAGCAGTTGTTGCCGGCATAACTTACTATGCCACACCCAAGTATACTCGGGTAGGCTACCAACCCACGCAACCTGTTTCCTACAATCATGAGTTTCATGCCGGTCAACTCGGACTCGACTGCAGATATTGTCACACTTCGGTCGACAAGTCCCCGCACGCCAGCATTCCATCGGCCAATGTCTGCATGTCTTGCCATAAAAACGTCAAAGCCGACTCTCCTCTCCTCGAACCTATTCGTCAATCCTACTACGGTGAGGACTCCAACAAGGATGGCAAACTTTCCGAAGACGAAGACCTAAACGGTGATGGAATCATGAACGTCGGAGCACCTGTCCCTTGGGTTCGTCTCCACAAAACGCCTGATTACGTCTATTTCAATCACGCCATTCACGTCAATCGAGGAGTTAGTTGCGTAGAATGTCATGGTCGGATTGATGAGATGGTCGAAGTGCACCACGACAAATCCCTCAGCATGTCTTTCTGTCTGGAATGTCACAGAAAGCCTGAAGATGCTCTCCGTCCCATGGATAAAGTCACTGACTTAGCTTGGGTTGCCAAACACTCTCTCGGCGGTGACGATTTACATACCGAGGACGACCTCGACCGTATTCATGCCGACGCAATAGGGTTTGCCATCAAAAACAAATGGAATGTCAACGCCGGCGTCAGTTGCACCACCTGCCACCGATGATTAAAGAAAATTCAGAACAAATTCCTGAGGATTCGCCAGAACCCGGAATGA
>TARA_B100001057_G_scaffold272654_1_pt1 | contig 10888 bp, 9 predicted proteins | sample TARA_B100001057 | Tara Oceans TARA_B100001057 (sample SAMEA2621839) | marine metagenome | biome: marine biome (ENVO:00000447); feature: surface water layer (ENVO:00002042); material: "saline water (ENVO:00002010), including plankton (ENVO:xxxxxxxx)" | depth 5 m | reverse complement strand
CTAGTAGCCAAGCTGCAGTTGCCAAAGGGCAATGTTGAAGCCGCCGCGCGTGCAGCTAGATACGACTTTTTCGCCGCTCGATTGCGGATCGATGAAACGCTATTACTAGGCCACCATAGCCAAGATCAGCTTGAAACAGTCTTTATGCGGCTGGTTCAGGGTCGCAGCCTATTGCCGATGCGTGCCCATGGTCGCTTGGGCAAAGGAGCGTTCCTGCGGCCATTGCTGGCGCTGTCCCAACAGCAATTGCTCGATTATTTAAGCGCTCGGGAGATTTCTTGGATAGAAGACCCGAGTAACTGCGACCAGACCCTGACGCGCAATTTTCTGCGTCATCAAATAATGCCTTTGCTGTTACAGCGCTGGCCCTTGCTCGGTCAGGCGGTCCAGCGAGTGACCGAATGGCAGCAGGGACAAAATGCTCTGTTACATGAACTACTAAAAGATCAGGGTAACGAGGTGAAGATTGCCGAGCTACCGCAGGCTGAAGCAAGCCGGCGTGTTTGGTTGCGCGTTTTTCTGGAGTTGCGCGGCCACTTCGAAGTCACCGACAGAGCTTTGGAAGAATTCAACCGTCAGAGTCAGCAGGGCGATACCGCTCAATTGAAGTTAGCGCCGGCGGGAGCGTTGATGGGCTGGCGCGACACCATCTATTACGAACCCGATATTTCCGTTTATGCGCAGGCGCTGCAATCGACGCCTGCGCGTTTGCGGCATGGCGAGGTTAGCGAGTTTGCGGGCCGGCGTTGGACGCTAGCGGCTGCTGACCCGAGTAGTGCCGACGGTTTTTACAGCCCCGGCACGTTATGCCTCAGCACACGGCGCAAGGGTCTCAGCATGCTCTGGCGGGGCCGCCATGCTGACTCCAAGGATGTGCTTCGCGAATTGGGCGTGCCGCCCTGGCGTAGGGATTCGCTGCCGCTGGTGTTGTGGCAGGATGAAATTGTCGCCGTATCGACATTGGCTGTCAGTGAGCGTTTTCGCGACCATTCGGGCGTTGCCGCAAATAAAGGTTCGTTTTTCAGGCTGGTGATCGCCGATTAGCTGCAGCAAAGCGGTTTGCTTACTCGTGCTTGAAGGGTGATTAAAGTGCTCCGCGAATCAGGGTAGTGATTGTGGTTAAGGGGCGCTTTTGCTATCTTGCAACTCCATCTCCCCAAGCACCTTTGTGATCGATTCCCGGTTACGGTGTGATGCTTGGAGTGCGGATGGAGTCCTATGACGCGTTATATTTTTGTGACCGGTGGTGTGGTGTCCTCGCTGGGAAAAGGGGTTTTGACCGCCTCGCTCGCCGCCCAACTCGAAGCCCGCGATCTGCGGGTCAACGTGCTCAAGATGGACCCCTACATCAATGTCGACCCAGGCACTATGAGTCCGGTCCAGCATGGGGAAGTGTTCGTCACCACCGATGGGGCTGAAACTGACCTGGATCTGGGGCATTACGAACGCTTTTCGCGCGCGCGGATGACGCGCAACAACAACATCACTACGGGCAGTATTTACGCCGAAGTTATTCGCCGTGAGCGTCGCGGCGATTATCTGGGCGGCACAGTACAGGTGATTCCGCACATCACCGACGAAATTAAGCGACGCATTAAGCTCGTGACCGACGCTGTCGATGTGCTCATCGTTGAAACCGGCGGCACGGTTGGCGATATCGAATCTCAGCCGTTCCTTGAAGCGATTCGCCAGTTGCGCATGGAAGTTGGTCGTAGTCGCGCGTTGCTAATTCATCTAACGCTGGTCCCTTATTTGCGCACCGCTGGCGAGATCAAAACTAAGCCCACCCAGCACTCGGTCAAAGAGCTCCGTTCCATTGGCCTGCAGCCAGATATTTTGGTCTGCCGCTCTGAGGCGACGATTCCCCAGTCCCAGCGCAACAAGATTGGCCTGTTTACCAATGTTGAAGAGCGTGCGGTTATTCCTTTGGTCGATATCGATACCATTTACCAAGGTCCTATAGAGCTGCACAGACAGGGCCTAGACGACTATGTGGTCGAGCAACTTCAATTAGAGTGTCCAGCCGCCGACCTCAGCAGCTGGGAGCGCGTTGTCGATGCACAACTGAATCCAGACAAGCATTTGCAGATCACCTTCGTGGGTAAATACTTAGAACTCCTCGACGCCTATAAATCTTTGATCGAGGCCCTAACTCATGCGGGCATTCAAACTCGGACCAGAATCGACATCCATTATCTGGATGCTGAAACCTTGGAGCGCGAAGGTGTGGGCGTGCTCGAGGGCGCCGATGCGATCTTGGTGCCTGGTGGTTTTGGAGAGCGTGGTTTCGAGGGCAAGATTCTCGCCGCGGGCTATGCGAGGGCAAATAATATTCCGTATCTGGGTATTTGCTACGGCATGCACGCTGCGGTGATCGATGTGGCGCGCAACTGCGCGGATCTCAACGGGGCGCACAGTACAGAAATCGATTTGAATACGGCGCACCCGGTGATCGGATTAATAACCGAATGGACGGACGACAGCGGTCAGGTGGAGCAGCGTGATGCGGGCAGCGACTTGGGCGGCACCATGCGTCTGGGGGAACAGGTCTGCATTCTCAATCAGGGTAGTCTAGCTGAGCAAGTGTACGGTCAGGGGGTGGTTCGCGAACGGCATCGCCATCGTTACGAGGTCAACAACCGTTACTTGGAGCAACTGGTGGCGAGCGGCCTAGTTGTTGCGGGTAAGTCGGAAGATGGAGAACTGGTGGAAATGATCGAACTGCAAGACCACCCTTGGTTTTTGGCGTGCCAGTTCCATCCTGAATTCACCTCGTCGCCACGAGACGGCCATCCGTTATTCTCCGGCTTCGTTGCTGCGGGTCTGGCGCATGCCGCTGCTGCCGCACAATAGCCAATTAATCGGGACGACGAATAGCCATGCAGTTATGTGACTTTGCGGTTGGAGACGACGCGCCGCTGTTCTTTATAGCCGGGCCGTGTGTGATCGAATCCGAAGCCCTGATTTTGGACACCGCGAGCGAGTTGAAAAAAATCGGCGATACACTTGGCATAGCAGTTATTTTTAAAAGCTCCTTTGATAAGGCCAATCGTTCTTCTATTGACAGTTATCGCGGCCCAGGGATCGAAGAGGGCCTGCGAATCTTGCAACGGGTGAAAGACGAACTGGAGATGCCGGTTTTGACCGATGTCCATGAAGACACGCCCTTGAACGAAGTTGCCAGCGTTGTCGACGTATTGCAGACCCCAGCATTCCTATGTCGGCAGACAAATTTTATTGTGGATGTTTGTGCGCAGGGGGTGCCGGTAAATATTAAGAAAGGCCAGTTTTTGGCGCCTTTGGATATGTTGCAGGTGGCCAATAAAGCTAAATCCACAGGCAACCAGCAGATTATGGTGTGCGAGCGCGGGGCCAGTTTTGGCTATAACAATCTCGTTTCGGATATGCGTTCGTTATCGTTGATGCGGCAAACGGGTTGTCCGGTGGTGTACGACGCCACGCATTCAGTGCAGATGCCAGGTGGGCTGGGCGATGTCTCTGGTGGACAGCGGGAAATGGTGCCTGTGCTCGCGCGTGCGGCGGTGGCGGCAGGCGTTGCAGGGGTGTTTATGGAGTGCCATCCGGATCCGGCTATGGCCCTGTCGGACGGGCCCAATTCCTGGCCACTGGATAAAGCCAAGGCACTTATGCAGCAGCTTATGGACATAGATGCGGTAGTGAAAAGTCAGCCGCGGCTAGAAGACCAGGTCGCTGACTCGGCAGGCTAGTCCCAAAGCAGATCTCGCGGAGAGAAAAATGAGCAAAATAGTATCGGTGACCGCACGTGAAATCCTAGATTCGCGTGGCAACCCGACCGTAGAGGCGGATGTTGTAACCGCCAGTGGTCATATGGGTCGTGCGGCAGCGCCTTCCGGAGCCTCTACCGGCAGTCGCGAAGCGCTTGAGTTGCGCGATGCTGACGCTACCCGCTATCTGGGCAAGGGCGTTAGCAAGGCGGTGGCGTTTGTGGATGGAGAAATCAATGCGCGTCTCGAAGGTCGTGATTGCCGCGACCAACAGGGCCTGGACGAGGCGCTGGTGGCATTAGACGGCACAGACAATAAAGGCCGCTTGGGAGCCAATGCAACGTTGGCCGTATCGTTGGCTGCCTGCAAGGCCGCGGCATTGACCGTCGAGCAACCATTGTTTGAGCACATCAATACCTTGGCGGGCAAACCTACCATGCGTATGCCGTTACCTATGATGAACATTCTTAATGGCGGCGAGCATGCCGACAATAATGTTGATATTCAGGAGTTCATGGTACAACCCGTTGGCTTCAGCAAATTTTCAGAGGCATTGCGCTGTGGTACGGAAATATTTCACCAGCTCAAAAAACATCTACACAGCTTAGGATTGTCGACTGCGGTGGGTGATGAAGGCGGTTTTGCGCCGAATCTTAAATCGAATGCCCAGGCGCTTGAGGTCATCAGTCAGGCTGTCACCAATGCGGGTTACGAGGTCGGTCGCGATGTGACCCTGGCACTGGACTGCGCTGCATCAGAATTTTATGAAGCGGGCGAATATCGTCTGAGTGGCGAGGGTAAAACCTTTGATGCGAACGGATTTGTAGACTACTTGGCCGCGCTGTGCGACGAGCATGCCATTGTGTCGATTGAAGATGGCATGGACGAGAGTGATTGGGCGGGCTGGAAAGCATTGACCGAAAAGCTTGGGTCCAGAACCCAACTCGTAGGGGACGATTTGTTTGTCACCAATACGCGTATTTTACAGCGTGGTATTGAGGAGGGCGTCGCGAACTCAATTCTCATTAAATTTAATCAAATAGGTACGCTGACTGAAACCCTAGAGGCTATTGCTATGGCCAATACAGCTGGGTTTACCAGCGTTATATCGCATCGTTCCGGAGAAACCGAAGACACCACGATTGCCGACTTGGCTGTGGGTACGGGTGCTGGACAGATTAAAACCGGCTCGCTCTGCAGATCTGATCGCGTAGCAAAATATAATCAGTTGTTGCGCATCGAGTCTTATCTTGGGGAACAGGCGGTGTACCCAGGGCGTGCGGCGATCTACGGTCAAAACAGCTAGCCGGCGCACCGAGGGCCTGCCGATGAAAACACTATCAGGTGTGTTATTGATCATACTTACGGGACTGCAGTATCAAATCTGGTTTGGCCAGTCGGGCGCGATGGCGCAGCAACGACTTGCAGGTCAAGTAGCGACGCAAAAAGTGCGGATGCAGCAGTTAGAACAACGGAATCGGAAAATGATCGCCGAAATTGTGGCCTTGCAATCGGGTAAGGCCGCGTTCGAGTCGCGTGCGCGCAGCGAATTAGGACTGGTCAAGAAAGGTGAAGTTTTCTACCTGATCCCCGATGCAACAGAACCCTAGCGCCGACATGTCGAGTATGCGCTTGGGGCCTGTCAAGGCGACGATCAAGGCGCAGCCCGAGGATTGGCGCGTAGACGAACGCCTAGGTTGGGGGTTCACTGGCAGCGGCGAACATCGTTATCTCTATATCGAAAAGCGCAACATGAACACGACGGCGGTGGCGGCGGAACTGGTTCAGCGCTATTCGGTGCGGCCTCAGGATGTTGGTTATGCAGGCCTCAAAGATAAGCGCGCGATCACGCGTCAGTGGTTTAGCGTGACGACGCCAGATGATTCCATCGACCACGAATTAGCCCGGCCCGTCAGCCACGGCGAGGATCAGTATTACCGTTGTCTCGAGAGCGCGCGCCACCTGCGCAAGCTTCGGCGTGGCGAGCATCAACGCAATGACTTTACTGTTCGCTTGGGCTGTGAATTAGACCTTGCTGTGCCGCTCTTGGCGCAACTTGCGCAGCCGTTCGTAAACTATTTCGGTCCCCAGCGATTCGGCGGCGACAATTTGGCGGCGGCAAAAAGGTGGCTGGTAGATCGGCGGCCACGGCGCGTGAATAAAGTACGCAGAGGGTTATATCTGTCTGTCGCGCGGAGCTATTTATTCAACCTCATCGCTGCCGCACGAGAACGGCAGGGGTGCGCGAGCACCGCTGTGTCGGGCGATCTATCCGGACAGTTAGTGGCCTCGCTTTGGGGTCGTGGTCGCTCGCCTTTCACTGGTCAGGCGTTGGCGATAGAAAATGCAGCTGTGCAGCAAGAGCTCGCGCTATGTCATGGATTGGAGATGGCCGGCGTCGATCGAGGTCTGCGGCCACTGCTTGTGCAGCCCTCCAACTTTAGCTTTGCACAACATCCGGCCACAGCTATTCTTGAGGTCAGTTTTAGCCTACCACCTGGCGCATACGCAACCGTGATGTTGCAGCGGTGTTTTGAAGTCAAGGATCAAAGTCGGTGACGGAATTCGACCTCAAGGGTATCGGTATGACCTCTCAACGCACCCGCGACCGGTTGGTGGCACGGCTGCGCGAGCAGGGTATCGATAACGCCGAAGTCCTGGCCTGTATCGGTGGCGTACCCAGACACATCTTCGTCGATGAAGCGATGGCGCACCGCGCATATGAGGATACCGCTCTGCCCATCGGACATAGTCAGACTATTTCGCAGCCGTTTATCGTTGCTCTGATGACGCAACTGCTGTGGGAGACCAAACCGCACCAAGTACTTGAGGTGGGAACCGGTTCGGGCTACCAGACCGCAGTTTTAGCGCGACTTTGCTCGCGTCTTTACAGCGTCGAACGAATTTCTGCGCTCACCGAGCGAGCGAAAGAGCGGCTTGCTGCGATGTCGATTAAGAATGTGTTCCTTAAACATGGCGATGGCTACAGCGGCTGGCAGGCTCATGCGCCGTTCGATGGCATTTTAGTAACCGCCGCGCCGCCCACAGTACCCGAGCTGCTGCTGGATCAGCTGGCGGTTGGCGGGCGTCTGATTGCACCAGTGGGTGATGACGCGATTCAAGAGCTTATTGTCATCGATCGTACGCCGGATGGTTTCGTGGAGCGGGTCCACGATCGGGTAAAATTTGTGCCGTTGTTGTCTGGCACCACTGCACGCTGAGCGTTTATGCGAGAAACCTCTTCCACCGCAACATCGACCGTTCAAACCACGAAAAAAACGCCTGTCGGTGTGGCCTTTCGCGGTGTGTGTATGGGTTTGGCTGAGTTGGTACCGGGTATATCTGGCGGCACCATTGCATTCGTTACGGGGATCTATAGCGAGTTGGTAACCGCGTTGGCGAGCTTTGGTCCGCAGTCTATTGCACTGCTGCGCCGGCCGCGGGCGTTTTGGCAGCATCACAACCTCGGTTTTTTGCTCAGCCTTGCTATTGGAATGGGCGTTGGTGTTCTGGCTTTGGCGCCGGTGGTGCGGTTTTTGTTGGCGCACGCAGCGCCGCTGTTGTGGGCTTTCTTTTTTGGGTTAATTCTAGCCTCGGTGTTTTTCATCGGCCGAGCTCGTAGTCGCCCTGTGCTACTGCGGTTTGGCGCCCTGGGTGTGATTCTCGGAACAGCTTTTCTATTCCTACCCATCGGCCAAATGCAAGGTTCGTGGCTTGCGTTATTTCTTGGCGGTGCCATAGCGGTTTGCGCCTGGATTCTGCCGGCGGTGTCTGGCAGCTTTGTGCTTTTGCTGCTTGGTTTGTACGACGATGTCATCGTCGCGATCGCGGACCTAGATTTCGTCAAATTGTCGGCAGTTGGCTTGGGGTGTGCTGTGGGCCTCGCTTCGTTCGTGCGGATATTGTCATGGTTGATGCAACACCATGAAGACCGACTGCTGTCACTGTTAACCGGTTTTATGGCGGTGGCGTTGGCAAAATTGTGGCCTTGGCAGAACTCCGATGCTGGAACTCTTATGCAGAGCCTTCTATCGCCCGCGGAGTATGCTTCATTAACGGGACAATCGGCTTACCTAGTGGCCGTGGTGCCCGCCTTTGCTGCAGGTGTAATTGCACTATGGTTATTGCAACGCGTCACGCGTCAGGCGTAGCCTGGGTTGCGCTGCTGTTGTGTTTGGCGGCCTGTGTGCCGCTCGGCACGCCGGTGGTTAGCGAGGGTTCGCCCACGCAGGCCATCACCGGTGAGGTTTTTCTTGTGCGCAAGGGCGACACGCTCTATTCCATCGCCTGGCGTGCCGGCAAGGATTACAAGCAGCTGGCGCAAATTAATGGCATTGCTGCTCCGTTCGTAATCTATCCGGGTCAGCGCCTGCGCCTGGTTGCACCGCCAGAAACGAAAGCGGTGCCGGCTAATCCTGCTGCGGCGCCAAATCGGAGCGCCCAAATCAGCGACGCCGAAGTGAAGTCGCCAGCACGGGGGCCGGAGTTGCCAAGGCCTAAGGCCGAGGTCCGAACGCCGCCCAAAGCCAAAGCGCAAGCAAAGTCGAGGGTTGGTGTTGCTAAACCGGTACCCAAGAAGCCAGCGACATCGAGCAAGCGCGCCGCTTTAGCATGGGTTCGACCGATCAAGCAAAATCCTAGCGTCAACTTTGGTAACGGCAGCAAAGGCTGGGACTATCAGGTCAATGGTAGGACCAGACTGCGCACCGCCTCTGGGGGTCAGGTTGTTTACGCAGGCAACGGTATTGCGGGCTACGAGCGCTTAGTAATTGTCAAACACTCGGGCAACTTGCTCAGCGCTTATAGTTTTAACGGCCGTATCTTGGTTAGCGAACAGCAAAAGGTGCGAACCGGGGAGTCTCTGGCTGAGCTGGTTCCGCGCAATGGCGGCAGACAAAAGGTTCATTTCGAACTTCGACGTGATGGCAGGCCGATTAATCCCAAGAGCTTGATTAAGCCTAGTTAATACTCGATCGCCGCAGCATAGGTGCTAAAACAAGGGCGAATAATTGCGCCTATCAGCGCTCGAGCAGCTCAAACTTGCCCGGTTTTCCATCCCATTCTTTAGCGTCCGCGGGCGGCGAGTCCTTCATTTCGGTAATGTTTGGCCAGATCTCTGCGAGTTCCGCATTCAGCTGGGCAAACTGCTGCTGATCGTCTGGTATTTCATCTTCAGAAAAGATCGCTTCTGCCGGGCATTCGCTTTCGCACAGAGCGCAGTCGATGCATTCGTCGGGGTGGATAACGAGCATGTTAGGGCCCTCGTAGAAGCAGTCCACAGGGCAGACTTCAACACAGTCGGTATATTTACACTTGATGCAATTCTCGCCGACTATAAAGGTCACACAGGGCTCCCTGAATTTAGGCGCGGTAGTTTAACCAAAGTGCAAGGGCTATCCAACGACGGCGCTCTAGGCATCGTGCGCGGGAAAACATTGTCTAAAGACTGCCGGTATGGGCGCATGGAGCAACGGCTTGGTTGCATAATGCGAATCGCATGGGGCGTTTTAATCAGCTAGATGTGCGGCCGCGTTGTGTAATTCATGGATCAGCGCCAGCGCCTGCATAGGAGTCATTTCATTGGGTTCGGCCCGCCGCAAACGCTCGACGAGTTTGGCTGATTCGGGTTCAGGATCGGTTGCATCGGATAGCTGTGGAGTCGCAAATAAGTCATCTTGACGCGGCTGTAGATTAGCTTGCTCGAAACTGGACAGCCGCTGCCGCGCTATGCTGAGTACAGCGTCGGGGAGGCCGGCGAGTTTGGCCACCTCGATACCGTAGCTTTGGCTCGCCGGACCCTCTTTAACCTGATACAGAAATACGATGTCGCCAGCGTGTTCTCTGGCGTGCAGATGCAGATTGCTGACGTTACTGCACAGGTCGGGCAGCATCGTGAGCTCAAAATAATGGGTTGCAAATAGGGTTAATGCGTTGGTTTGCTGAGCAAGATGCTGAGCGCAGGCCCATGCTAGAGCGAGACCATCATAAGTGCTGGTGCCGCGACCTATTTCGTCCAGCAGCACTAAACTATTCGCTGTGGCATGGTGCAAAATTTGCGCGGTTTCCGTCATCTCCACCATGAACGTCGAGCGGCCGCTGGTGAGGTCATCTGCCGCGCCTATGCGCGTGAAGATTCGGTCGATAGGACCGAGAGTAACTGTCGCAGCCGGGGTATAGGAGCCACAATAAGCGAGTAGGCATATGAGCGCCGTCTGCCGCATAAACGTCGATTTGCCGCCCATATTGGGGCCGGTAATAATCGCCATACTGGAGGCACCATCTAGAGTCAGGTCATTCGCGATGAAGGCCTCGGTGGAGGCGGTGCGAACGACTGGATGCCAGCCTTGCCGGATATGAATACCGGTGTCGCTGGTGAATTCTGGGCAGCAGAAGTCCAAGGTCTTTGCGCGCTCGGCAAAACAGGCGACAACGTCGGTTTCTGCTAAGGCGTTGGCGGCGTTGCGCAGCTGGACTGAGTGGCTCGCCAGTTCGATCATCAAGTCGCCGAATAAGGTGCGCTCTAACTGCATCGATTTACTTTGACTGCTCAGAGCTTCTTCCTCAAAAGCTTTGAGTTCTGGCGTGATGTAACGCTCGGCATTTTTTAGTGTCTGCCGTCGTATGTATTCCTCTGGTATCTCGCCTTTGGCAGCTTTTGAGGTTTCGATGTAGTAGCCGTGCACACGGTTGTAGCCGACTTTAAGCGAACTGATGCCGGTTCTCTCGCGTTCTTGCAGTTCCATGGATGTGAGCCAGTCTGTCGAGTGGCTCGTAAGCTCGCGTAACCTATCGAGTTCGTCGTCGTAGCCGCTGGCTATGACACCACCTTCGCGCAGCGTCACCGGCGGATTTTCGACCACGGCTTGCTGCAGTAGCTCCGCAAGGCCCTCGAAGTTCACGAGTTGTGCCGCTAAATGCTGACTGTACGGATTATCGACGTCGCCGAGTGCAGCGTGCACGTTAGGCAGTTGCGAGAGCGTTTCGCGCAACCGTGCAAGGTCCCTTGGGAGCGCTGACCCCAAATCAATCCGGGTCAGAATTCGTTGCAAATCGCCGATCGATTGCAAGCTCTCACGAACCTTGGTGAAAGCGTTTGATTCGAGCGCCTGAGTTACCCAGTGCTGGCGCTGTGTCACCGTGCT
>TARA_B100001057_G_scaffold269947_1_pt1 | contig 10891 bp, 11 predicted proteins | sample TARA_B100001057 | Tara Oceans TARA_B100001057 (sample SAMEA2621839) | marine metagenome | biome: marine biome (ENVO:00000447); feature: surface water layer (ENVO:00002042); material: "saline water (ENVO:00002010), including plankton (ENVO:xxxxxxxx)" | depth 5 m | reverse complement strand
CAGTTTGATGGAACATATACAAAAGCAATAAGCTTAGAGAATTATCCGAAGGCTGTGTACTTCTTAGAAATAGATACTAATGAGGGAACAATTAATAAGAAATTGGTACTGCAATAAAAAAAGCCTAGAATTATCTAAGCTTTTTTTGTGAAAATATCAACTCCATAAACACTGGAAACAGCAATTATGGCATTGCATTCAAACTCTATTTGATTCTTTTTATATCTGTCCTTAACTACTTTAAGTTTTCTGTTTAATATTTTAACAAGAAAGTTACCCGTGCCGCATGCAGGCTCTAAGAATCTAGAATCAATTCTTTCGGTTTCCTGTTTTACCAGATCCAACATGGCATTAACCTCACGTTCTGAAGTAAAAACTTCGCCATGGTCAGCTACTCTTTTTTTTGATTTAACTTGATCTGACATTATTTAATTAAATCCTTCAAATTAACTCCTAAGATCTTTGCGAGTTGGTCTAACACCTCTAGCCTCGGTTGCTGCCGATTTTGAACATAACTGTTCACTGTGTTATAACTTTTACCTAGCTCTTCAGCGAGCCAGGTTTGTTTAATACCTTTTTCTTTCAAAACTTCCTTAATACGGTTCATTGCACGAAAATTTGTTTAAAATCAAATCTAATGTTTTTAGAGTAAATACCCAATTTTTTGTTATGTTTATACAAATTAAAATAGTGCATAATTGAGTCAGAAAGTCATTAAAAATAATCAGAGCATAGTTCCTTTCTTTAGTGAGAGAATGAACTTTATTCGAGGGCTAGACCCATTAGGTCTTCAAAACACTTCTGACTCAACATTTTCTATTCTTCTACCAGGCCTTAATAATGTAACAGGAAGAATAAGATACTATAGTTTCTATTGTTGGCTTTTAGATGAATATAGCGAACGTGTTGGTAGTACTGATCCAAAAGAACAACGAAAATTTATTAGAACAGCAGAATATATAATTGCTCTGAGTTCTCAGTTTTATAGTGGTGATAATAAAAGTATTCCTGGAAGTAATTATGCTAAACTTGAAATACAGAATAACGAAATTGATTTACACGATCTAAATGCAGGAATTTATAAACCAGACGGAACTACAGCAAACACCTACTGGAATTTCGGTTGGGGTGCTTTTGGCCAGTATTACTTAGGATCAATGCGAGACATTGGAATTATTATCAATCGCGATAGTGAAGGAGGTATTTATACTAGAACTAGTTCTAAAGATGAAGGATTTATTAGTGGAGAAATGCTTGCAAAGTCATTTGCAACTAACATTGATTCCGAAAAATCAGATTTATTTTTTGATTGTATTTCTAAAGGTAAAATAAATGAAGATCAACTTAAGAATCTATTACCTGATTTCAACCTTACTAATGTTCCTGATGGCAGTGAAGAAGAGAGTCAGTTGATTCAACTTTTGATTCAAAAGGATTACCCTGTAAGAACTGAAGAAGATCCTTCAACGTTGAGAAAACAAACAATAACTCACCTACTGAACTTTTCAAATTCTAAACCAGCATCTTTTAACGATAGAGAATTTGTTTATGCTGCTTATAACCAAAAGGGAGCTAGCAAGAATAAAGTTGATGAAAGTTTATTTGGATGGTATTATTATCAGTTTAATGAATTTTGGCATTATGCAAATACCTCAATATTAAATGGTGTGTTAGATTTACTTGAGGACTCATACGGTCCTAATTGGATCCCATTAAGATTACTTATTGATGATATCGGAGAATCAGTAATTGATCTGTTTAAAACAGAAAATTTATTAGATGATTCTGATGACAAGGTCTCTGATATTTTATCAAGACTTGAATTAAACGAATATGATTTATTTCAAAAGATTTCAAAGAATAAAAAAACTGAGAAGGTATTTTATGCAATCCTGCTAATCTTCTCATATTACCTAAATAACAAAACAAACCTTATATCATTGAAAGAGTATGGAGATAAAAATCACCTAGGTAAAGATGGGGAGGGACCAGGATATTTTTTAACTCAATTCAAAGTAAAAATGTCAATGTCGATTTTTGATTTTATCAAAGAGTACATTTTCAAACATATTATATACAGACACCAATACGTAGCTTTTCGAAAAATACGTGGTGGAGGTCTATCCACTCAAAAGTTTATTATTGAAGATCATCATATACGATACCTTGGAAACTTCGAAGCAGCATATACAGGTCCTAGAATTGGAAATCTAATATCATTTCTTAAAGACCTCAACATTTTATCAACCGACAATGTGCTAACTGAAAAAGGAGTTTCTGTATTTAATCAAATTTCATTGAATGATTAAAAGAAGAAACATACTAGACCTAATTGGTAAACACAGGGGAAAATACCATTCTTGTGTTCTTACATGTTTTTCATTTGATTTCTCTTTTTTTGAAGAGAGGGTCCTGCCTACATTAAGATTAGCAAACATTAAAAATGTGAATGTATTAGCTGATGGTCACTATCTAGAAATGGCGCAAGAGGCTACAACAGGAAGAGAATTTAAACACAACAAGACTTATAATTTTCACCCCATTTACGAAACTGGAGTTTTTCATCCAAAAATTATCCTTCTAACTGGAGTTCATAATGGTTTACTAATCATTGGATCTGGAAATATCACCTCATCTGGTTTAAGTACTAATGATGAAATTTGGGGTGCATTTCATCTTGATAATATTGGCAATGAAAATGCCCCGTTATTTGGCGCTGCATGGGAATACCTGAAACCGTTTTTAGATAAGTCACTTGGTTTTATTCCTCAAAAAATTGAATGGATGAAAAAACACTCCCCTTGGCTAAGTGATCTTCCAGTTACTTCAGATTGGATTAAACTTAATAGTTTAGGACTTGAAGTTAAATTTCTTGTCAACTTAATTGGCAATTCAATATTCTCTCAATTGTCAGTCAACATCCCTAGCTCTGATGTTGATAAGCTTACAATTATAAGTCCATATTTTGATAAATCTGGCGCTCAAGTCAAACAGTTAATCAGTCTTTATTCTCCACAACAAACCTCATGTTTAGTAGATATAAAATCTGGAACGGTACCATCCGAATTAGAGGATGAAAATCGTATTGATTTTTATGACTGGGCAGAGTGTCGAGTCGATTATGATAATACATTTAATAGGTTACATGCAAAATTATTTCATTTTGTAGGAGACAGTACAGAGTATCTTTTACTTGGTAGTCCCAATGCGACCATTGCCGCTTTAGGACTAGAAAATTCAAATGCAGCTAACGCTGAAGCGGCAATTCTTCTAAGAAGAAATACAACAGGTAGTACACTATTAGAAGACTTAAAGATTAAACTACCACAACAAACAGTAAATGTTAAAGGGGTTAATAGTAACGGAATTACCGAGGGATCAATTAAAAGAATTAAATATGAATATAGAATTCTTTATTCTGAACTAAGATCTAATGAACTGAGCATATTTTTAAAAGAAGGAGATATTGACCTTAATATGATTTCAGTTCTTGATAGAAATGAAACCCGAATTGATTCCAAAATAAAAGAGATAAAAGAAAATATCATCACAGTCTATGTTACAAACCCAGATGATGTCTTTAAAACATATGTCGAAAGCGAGGGAGTAAGAATAAGTAATTACTCCATTGTGCATAGACTGGAGGGACTCCTTAGGTGTAACCCTGACCCAAATCAAGAGAAATTGGACGCCCTATTAGAACACGATTTTATTGATGCGGAGGGAATAACAGATCTACTTCAATTTGTTGATTACAACTGGGCGGATGATCAATCAGAATCTATAAAAAAGGTATTTAATCATAGTACTGGTGCAGCCAGAACTACAACTAAAAGAAAAGGTGATAAAAAATATGAAGTTCTTGATGCCAAACAGTTCAATATAGTCAGTACTGAATCATTATTGAGGCAAAGTGGTGAACTATCTAACTCAACTGTAAAGATTGCCGAATTTCTAAGTTTATTTTCTTCAGGTATAGTTATGGGTAACGACGAATTTAGAGAAAGTGAGGAGCAAAGACTTTATGAAGATGAGCAGCAGCAGGGACAAGGTGACGAAGTAGATAATAAACCTAAGAGAGTTAAAGGGAGTAAAGAAAAAACGGCCATATCTAAATACTTTAAAAAACTTGATAGTGTTTACTCAGCATCTCTTTCTGTATTCATTAAATCAAGAGTCACGAATGATCTTCAAGGCGATAGAATAACAATAAGGTCCTTGTCAAGTATTCTAATTGCTATACATCTGATTTATTTAAAATTTGGAAAGAAATTTACGGTACTCACAAGTGAAGTAAATCAAGACGGTGAATTTGTTACCAAGGAAGAAACCTATTTGAGTGTAGGATCTAGATCTGAATCTGTTGATACAGTAAAAGGATTTTTGATTAATGTTTTTGGGAAATTTCTTTTAGTTTCAGTAAGTGGTTATAAGGAGTATGAATATAAAATATTAAATCAGAAGTTGTCTAAAAGTCGGGAGCAATTGTTTCTTAAATCAGTTTTATTGATTTTAAACACGAACTGGACGAGTTCTGAAACTAAAGACAGAGATATTTTACTTCTAAACTGTTTATACTTTATTCTAGGTGAACAAATTCTCTCAAAGGAATTTCAAGATGATTTGACCACTAAACTTCAAGATTTAAAGTCAAGAACAAGTTTTGTTAGTTCTGAATTTGACGAACAAATGGTTTGGTTTAAAGATAATCTCTTAAAGGACTATACAAAATGGTATGCAGCATTTAATGATCCAAAAAATGAGAGGAAAAAATTGATATCTCCAGTTTCTAAACTAGTATACGGTAATATTTTATTCAACAGTAAGATTGGGTTTAACTTCATCAAAAAGGTAGATTCCAGTGAACAAACATCTAAACTAAATTTATCGAGATGTGGTTATCCTTTTAGTGATGGAGATGTCGAATTAAAGAAGATTCAGTTTGGAAGTAAAGTCATTATATATAATTAATTTGGAGGTAATTATTATCTCAACTCACCATTCCGACTTTTTAACTGTATTAATGATGTAGAATACACAAAAACTATAATAACATTGCAGAAACCTTGCAATTAAAAAAGTGTATTAATCATAAAATAGAAAAAAACCCTACCAATTAAGGTAGGGTTCTTCAGTGATCGCGACAGGATTCGAACCTGTGACCGTCTGCTTAGAAGGCAGATGCTCTATCCAGCTGAGCTACGCGACCATGACAGGTTGCAAATTTAATTTTTTTATACATCATAAAAAGGTTTTTAAAATTATTTTAAAAGAGCCATTTGAACAGCAGTGACAGCTGCTTCTATTCCTTTATTACCTAATTTACCACCAGACCTATCTATTGATTGTTGTTTGGTGTTATCAGTAAGTACTCCAAAAATTACGGGGATATCCAGTTCTATGTTTAATTTCATTATTCCATTTGAAACAGAATTACATATATAATCGAAATGACTAGTTTCACCTTTTATGACACAACCTAAACAAATTATTGCATCAACATTCTTGTTAGACATCTTATTAGCTCCATAAACAAGCTCAAAACTACCTGGAACTTTAAAAGAAATGATATTTTCTTTATTTATACCTAATTCGATTAGTGTTAAAAAAGCTCCGTCATATAAATTATCAGTGATATCACTGTTCCAGTTAGAATATACAATCCCAATTTTGAGATGACTACAATCACCCATATCATTTTTGTTGAAGTTAGACAGATTTTGAGAAGACATTATCTGCTTGATCTAGAAATATACTTTTCTATATTCTGTGCTTCTATTGACTCAGTGTAATTTTCTTTGATACTAACGTAAAGATCGTAAGCAGCATCATAATCCTCTTGAGACTCAAGTATTCTCGCTTGCTTCATCAAATACCTAGGGGTAGTGAAGCCATTATCACTATTTTTAGATGCTTTTTTATAAAAATCAAGTGCAGTATCAATATCATCTAGTTCAGCGTAGCAATCACCAATGCACCCTAATGCTAATGATGATAATATAATATCATCAGATGAAAAATCTGAAAAGTAGACAATAGCATTTTCATACTCACCTAAATTCAAATAGCAAAGACCTGAGTAATAATTAGCTAAATTACCAGCTTTGGTTAATCCATAATCATCAGCAATAGACAGAAAGCCTTCATATTGCTCATCTCCATTTAAAGCTAGTGCAAAAGAATCTTTTTGAAAATATAATTCAGCAATAAACATTTCTGTTTGAGCATCTTCCTCCAGGGGAGCGAGGTACATATTTTGATATCCGAAATAAAGAGCAATTATAGCAACAACTGCACCAACAACGTATGTAATTTTCTTTTGATTGGTTTCAATAAACTGTTCAGTCTTTGATAAAGCTTGTTCTACATTCGCTAATTGCTGATCTGTTTTATTTACTTTTTTAGCCATTAAAAATTGTTTTTTTGAGGTGCAAATATAAGTTTTTTAGATTGTATATTTACTTTTTAAAAAAACATCGAATCAAAGTTCAGATGCAACTATCAAACATTTATTTAAATAATTTCAAAAATCATTTAGAATCTAATTATGAACTTATTGATGGTATCAATTGTTTTGTTGGAAAAAATGGTATTGGAAAAACAAACGTATTGGATGCAATTCATTATTTATGTTTAACGAAAAGTTATTACAATAGCTCTGATGCTCTAAATATTAATTTTGATAATGATTATTTTTCTCTTAAGGGTAATTTCGTTAAAGAAGAAGAAGATTATGAACTTATATGTAGTTTGTCAAAAAATACAAATAAAATAGTTAAGATAAATGGTAAAAGATATAAGAGATTTTCTGATCATATTGGAAAATTCCCTGTTGTAATAATTTCTCCAACAGACTCTAACTTAATTATTGAAGGACCTGATATCAGAAGAAGATATCTTAATTCAAGTATTTCTCAATTTGATAATAATTACCTTACTAATCTTATCGAATATAACAGGGCTCTAAAACAAAGAAATAAATTATTAAAAAGCATTAGTGATGGTGCTAAGATTGATAATATTACAATTGAAGCCTTTAATTATACTTTATCACAAAAAAGCAAATATATCTTTGACAGTAGAAAAAAGTTTGTTGAAGAAATCAACAGTATTTTTCAAACATTCTATGCGGTCATATCAAAAAGTAAAGAGACAGTTAATCTAAAATATATCTCGCATCTAAAAGACAATAGTATGAGTGAATTGCTTAATCAAAATTTAGAAATTGATAAGATAAGTAAATCAACAACTCAAGGTCCTCATAAAGATGATATTTCACTTATTATGAATAATAGATTAATCAAAAAGTTTGGATCTCAAGGACAACAAAAAACTTTCTTAGTTTCATTAAAGTTAGCCCAATTCGAATTACTTGAAAAAATAAATAATATTAAACCAATTTTATTATTAGATGATATATTTGACAAACTAGATAATAATAGAGTAGAGGAGTTGTTAAGTCTAGTTGATAAAGGATTTTTTTCTCAAGTTTTTATAACTGACACTAGCGAGAAAAGATGCAATGAACTTCTAAAAAAACTTAGAACTAACTATATAATTTTTAATCTTTGATGAAAAAAATAGATTCTCTGATAAAGGACATTACTAAAAAGCCTAAAATTTCTGAGGGCCTAAGAAAAATTGATATTCAGGAAGTTGTTAAAAACGTCCTTGGAAAAAATCTATTGAACTATATCAAAGATATTCATGTAATAGATGAAAAGTTAATTATTAAACTTAACTCATCAAGTCTAAGAAGTGAACTTTCTTACAGTAAAGACAAGTTGTTAAAGAATATAAACGATAATTTTCAAGAAAGTGAAATCAAAGAAATTATATTAAAGTAATTAATACCTTTCACCTGCATCAAAATGAAAATTGCACTCAATCATTGCATTTTCATCTGAATCTGAACCATGAACTGCATTTTTTGCTTTGCTCTCAGCGAACTCAGCTCTTATCGTACCTTCTGCTGCCTCTAAGGGATCAGTAGAACCTATTAAGCTTCTAAAATCCAATACAGCATTATCTTTTTCAAGAATAGCAGCAATAATAGGACCACTTGACATATACTCAACTAAATCATTGTAAAATGGACGTTCTTTATGAACAGCATAAAACTGACCAGCTTTTTCTTTGGATAATAATGTTTTCTTCATTGCTACTACTCTAAAACCAGCTTTTTCAATTTTAGATAGTATGCTTCCTAAGTTACCAGCCTCGACTGCTTCAGGCTTAATCATAGTAAAGGTTAATCTTGACATTTTTAAAATTTTGAGCAAAACTATTAAAATATAACATTAAATACATCCTATATTTATATTTTTGCTTGGATGATAGAAAACGCTGACTCATTTAAAAAAATTATTACTGATAATGATAGTTTCATTATCACAACTCACAGAGGCCCTGATGGTGATGCTATGGGATCGTCGATGGCAATGTACAATTTACTATTTAACTTAAAAAAGAATGTTAATGTTATTATACCTAATTCTTATCCAAACTTTCTTAACTGGCTTCCAAATGTTGAGAATGTTATAAATCATGAAGAAAATAATTCTAATATATCTAAACTTTTTAATAAGGTAGATGTTATTATTATGTTAGATTTCAATGATTTATCAAGAATTGAAAATCTTGAAAATTATGTTTCCAATAGTAAAGCAAAAAAAATTTTAATTGATCATCATCAAGATCCAGATTTATCAATTTGTGATTTATCATTTTGTGATACCACTTACAGCTCTACTTGTGAACTACTTTACATGATTCTAAATCAAGCTAAGTTTAATTTGACAAAGAATATTTCTGATTGCTTGTATACTGGTATATTAACTGACACTGGATCTTTTAAATTTTCATGTACTACTGAAAATACTCATATTTCTGTAGGGGATCTGATTTCCAAAGGAGTAAATGCAACTGAAATAAATAATCTTATTCATAACAATTACTCATATGATAGAATAAAGTTACTTGGACATTGTTTAACTAATAAATTAAAGATATATAACAAAAGTTCAGCTATCATATCATTAGGTGATAATGAGCTTAAAAAATTTAATTTTAAAAAAGGTGATACTGAGGGCATAATAAATTACGCCTTGTCCATTAAAGAAGTTATATTTGCTGTCTTTATTGTAGAGAAAAATAACATAGTTAAACTATCATTTAGATCATTGGGTAATATCAATGTTCAAGATATATCAAAAAGGTATTTTGGTGGAGGAGGACACTTTAATGCAGCAGGAGCAAAATCAGATTTATCACTAGATAAAACAATAAAAAAGGTTGAAAATATAATTAAAAATGAATTTTCTTAAATTTTAAAAAATGATAAAAACAATATTAGCCATCACATTAATGGCAACAATTAATACTAATAACATAAATAATGAAGGTATGTACGCAAAAATCAAAACAAACAAAGGTGATATTTTAATTCAATTAGAATATGAAAAGACTCCACTAACAGTTGCTAATTTCATTGGTCTTTCTGAAGGTAAAATAAAAAATAATAAAAAAGCAATAGGTGAGCCTTATTACAATGGATTAAAATTTCACAGAGTTATTGATGATTTCATGATCCAAGGCGGTTGCCCAGACGGTAATGGTATGGGAGGTCCAGGCTATCAGTTTCCAGATGAAATTCATCCAGACTTAAAACACTCTGGTCCCGGAATTTTGTCAATGGCTAACGCAGGTCCTGGCACTAATGGTAGTCAGTTTTTTATTACTCATAAAGAAACCCCATGGCTAGATGGGAAGCATACAGTATTTGGGTCAGTAGTGCAAGGTCAAGATGTTGTTGATGCAATCGCTCAGGATGACTTAATTAATGAAGTAGTAATTGAGAGAAAAGGTGCAAAAGCTAATAATTTCGATGCTGCTAAAATTTTTACCAGTGAGTTAGAAAAACTTAAAAAAGAAGCGGAAATGAAGGCTGAAAACGCTAAAAAAGTAATTGAGCAGCTAAAAAAAGGTACAACAGTTACTGAAAGTGGTCTTGCTTATAAAATTATCAAGAAAGGTAGTGGTCCTAAAGCTGAAGCAGGCAAGACCGTTTCAGTTCACTACACAGGCAAGCTAACTGATGGAACCAAATTTGATTCCTCTTATGACAGAAATCAACCAATTGATTTTCCTCTTGGACAGGGAAGAGTAATAAAAGGATGGGATGAAGGAATCGCTTTACTTAATGTTGGATCTAAAGCAACTTTTATCATACCTCCAGATTTAGCATATGGATCTAGAGGTGCTGGTGGTGTTATACCTCCAAATGCAACTCTTATTTTTGAAGTTGAGTTGGTAGAAGTTAAATAAGAAACTTATTCTTAAAAAGAAATACCTTAACAAAATGAAAAAACTGTTACTAACTTTCTCAATTATTTTTATTTCAAGTTTATGTTTTTCTCAATCTAGTATTTCAAGTGCTAGATTACAACCACTTGGTTCTTCTGTAACAGTAACAGGAGTTGTAACAAACGGAAATGAACTTGGAGTTATAAGGCATATGGAGGATTTAACTGCAGGCATAGCTCTTTATGACATAACGACCAATAATTATCTGGCAAATGTAAATAGAGGAGATAGTTTAACAATAACGGGTGTTTTAGCTGATTATAATGGATTACTACAAATACATTTAACAGGATCTCCTGCTATACACTCATCAAATAGTAATTATATTGCTCCGCAAATTTTTACACCAGCGCAAATTGGAGAAGCTACTGAATCTGAGTTAGTTCAAATAGATAACGCTGTATTTGTTTCAGCTGGAAGTTTATTTGGAAATCTTGTTACATTTAACGTAGGTACATACGATTTTATGTCCGATGGCCAGTTAGGTAAAATATACATTAGATCAAATCATCCGCTGATTGGATTA
>TARA_B100001057_G_scaffold458323_1_pt1 | contig 10897 bp, 9 predicted proteins | sample TARA_B100001057 | Tara Oceans TARA_B100001057 (sample SAMEA2621839) | marine metagenome | biome: marine biome (ENVO:00000447); feature: surface water layer (ENVO:00002042); material: "saline water (ENVO:00002010), including plankton (ENVO:xxxxxxxx)" | depth 5 m | reverse complement strand
AAAGTTCTTCGAGATTCGTGCAAGGGCGCCAGTGGGTCGGCCTTGGAACCGGCTGCCACGTGATTTTTCAGGTCCAATCCAGAGTGGGACGCCTGTTTAACCATCCACTTCAGTGAAATTGCAGAGAGCAGGCCGCCAGATTCAACACAGGGTGCATGGCTACCACCGACGTCGCTGTGGCAGCCCGCAAACCAAACCTGCTGCAAATCTACACCTTTTCGCGGCAACCACACCGTGGGCTGGAAATCTAGCCGACGCTCGTTAAGGGCCAGCGCATGCCGGGCAACTTCAATATTCGAACCAAGCTTGGTGTCGTAAAATTCGTCTCTATTTTCAAACAAACCGAGAAAAGAGATGGGTATACCCATTGCACCAACCGTATCCCAGACACCAACAAACTTTATCTTTCTCGAGTCGCTGAGCGCGTGTTTTTTACGAAATGCGATCGACGCTTTGCCAGACGGCGCGTAATCCGGCCACGCCCGCTTGTAGTGATCGAACGCACTTTGAATGAGCCGTGCGTCCGCGCGCTTTAGAATCCCGCAATTGTTTATCAAACCGCACAACGACCGCACCGTGTAAGCTCCACGACTGAAACCAAAAAGAAATAACTCATCGCCGGAGGCGTAGTTCTGTACAACGTAGCGGTAGGCATCCATGATGTTTTTTTGTACCCCGGCCCCGGTAATACCCGCATACAACGCATCGTGATACGACCCCACACCCCAATCATAAAAAACCTGCTGCAGAACACCGTCCGCGGCGATCGGCTTTATGGCTCTAGCCACCCTAAGAACATTCGTCGGGTGATCTTTCTGTAGATCTTTTTCCGGCCCGCACCAGGTACCGTCGGCACAAATCACAATTCGTTTCGGCATTTTTCACCTCTTCACTTAATATAATAGTCAAGTAAAAACCTCAACTTATCGGACTTCTAGGCACGAGCCGAGGCAAATGCAAGCCATTACCGACAAGCGGTTACCTGGACCTTACGAATGCGCTTAAAACGACACCAAACATTACCGAACAGCGCCTGCTCGAATCCAACCTCGCTCACCCCAAACCTCTGACTCAGAGCAATCGTCAGAGAACGTGCGAGTCGTGTTGCATCAATGCGCCCGGGCCTTGTAACCCAATAGTTGGCGGCGCCGTCAGCCTAAACCTCAGCTGCTGACTTTTCGCCGTGGTACATTAGTAGCTGGGAACAGGATCAGCCCAAAGCACGGGGGACTTACGTGTCGACACAGTTCATTTTTAGTCAAGACCAGGAGCAATTTCGCGACAACGTGGCGCGCTTTCTAAGCGACAAATCACCGGCCACTCAGGTTAGAGCGCAGATGGCAGAGGCTCGTGGTTACGATCCCGATGTGTGGTTGCTCATGAATCAACAGTTGGGCTTGAGCGGCATTGCAATTCCCGAAGAATACGGCGGTGCCGGCTTTGGGGCACAGGAACTGGCCATTGCTTGCGAGGAAATGGGGCGCAGTCTTTACTGTGGACCTTACTTCGCTTCAGCTGTTTGCGCCGCCTATGCAATCGGCGTCAGCGCCAATGACGCCGATAAACAACGTTGGCTGCCAAGGATCGCTAGCGGCGACTTGATCGCCTGCTTAGCGATCACCGAACACGCCGCTTTGTGGAGCGACGACGACATCCAGACGGCCGCCAGTAGAGCCGCCGATGGCGAATATCGACTTGCCGGCACGAAACGCTACGTCATCGATGCTCAAGTTGCCGATTTAATTTTAGTCGCTGCCCGCGAAAGCGACGGCGGCGTCGGGCTATTTGCCGTGGACCCGGCCACCACCGGCGTGTCCACAAGCCCGCTGCAAAGTATGGACGCCACTCGCAAGCTTAACGCCATAACCCTGGCCGATGCCCCGGCGGAGCGAATCGGCCAAGTGGATTTACAGCAACTGATGGACTACGCGTTAGTCGCTCTTAGTAACGAGATGATAGGCGGCGCTCAGGCGTTATTGGAGTCTGCACTGAACTATACGCAGCTGCGCTTTCAGTTTGGTCGCAGCATTGCATCATTCCAAGCCATCAAACATCGCCTTGCAGATTTATTACTGAAAGTTGAATTGGCCAAATCGGCCGCCTATCAGGCCGCCTATTGTGTCGCGGTCGGAACAGAAGTACGCGAACACGCCAGTCTTGCGAAAGCCGCTGTCAGCGAGGCCTATGTGGATGTCGCTGCAGAGTGCATCCAACTACACGGCGGCATCGGCTTTACTTGGGAAAACGATACTCACTTGTGGTTTAAACGCGCAAAAAGCTCAGAGGTTTTAATGGGCACGCCAGCCCTGCACCGCGAGCGGATGCTGCACACCATCACCACCGGCGAAAGTGCTAAAAAAAGGATTGGTTAACTATGGACATCGAAGATATTCGTCAAGACGTTCGCTCTTGGTTGGCGTCGAACTGGGACCCAAACTTAGACCTGATTCAATGGCGCGAGCTCTTGGCCGATTCAGGCTGGGGAGCACCAGACTGGCCAAGCGATTACTTTGGCCGTGACCTAGAGCCGCAACTATGCGCGGTGGTAGATGATGAACTGGCCCGGATCGGCGCGATTGGTGCGGCCCACAGCGGCGTTCGCATGTTAGCGGCGGTAACGCTACTGGCGCACGCAAATCACGAGCAGAAACAACGCTACCTCAGACCCATCCTTACCGGCGAGGACCATTGGTGCCAACTGTTCAGCGAACCCGGCAGCGGATCCGACTTGGCAGGGGCAACAACGCGTGCCGATCTGCAAGGCGACGAGTGGATCATCAACGGGCAAAAAGTTTGGAACACCAGCGCCCACCACGCAGATTTCGGCCTCTTGTTGGCGCGCAGCGACTGGGACGAGCCGAAACACAAAGGGCTCAGTTATTTCATCCTTGACATGCATCAACCCGGGGTCGAGGTTCGTCAGCTTAAGCAAATGAATGGTCACGCGTCGTTTAATGAGGTGTTTTTTACCGACGCGCGAGTACCGCGAGCCAACATACTTGGTCAGCCGGGCGACGGTTGGAAAGTCGCTATGACAACTCTGGCTTATGAACGCCGCTCGTTTGACCGGCCACGCAACCCGGCAGCGAAAGCCCCCTCGCCCGCACCGATCTACCAGCAATACCAGCAAGAGCTGGAAATAGCGAATGAACCGTATAAGTGGTACCCCCAGCGCGCGGGGCGCGTTGATCTGGTATTGCAGCGCGCCAAAGAGACCGACGCAATTAACGATCCTGTTATACGACAGGACATTGCCCGGCTGCACATTCTTGCCCAATCCGCTCACTGGACCGCACAACGCGCCCGCGCAGCGCAAAAAGCTGGGAAACCGCAGGGGCCGGAGGGGTCGCTGGGTAAACTGGCCGCCAGTAATATCGGTCGCTTGGCTGCCCAAGTGCATACACATATTAGCGCAAACGACGCTTTGCTAACCGGCTCAGACAGCCCAATGGAAGGCACGATTGCAGAGGTACTCGTGTCCACACCCGCGGGTTCTATCGCGGGCGGCACGGATGAAATACAGCGCAACATCATCGCCGAGCGTGTGCTCGGCCTGCCAAAAGAACCGCGCTTTGACGACGGCCCGTTTCGCGAGGTGCGACGCAATACATCAAAGGAGCAATAATAACTGTGAGCGAGCAAGCCCTCAGCGGCATTCGAGTACTCGAGGTGGGTCAATTATTGGCCGGGCCTTTTGCCGGCACAATCTTGGGGTACTTTGGTGCCGAGGTCTTAAAGATCGAACCTCCGGGCAACGGCGATCCAATCCGTAACTGGCGTCTGCTCGACAAGGACGGCACCGGGTATTGGTGGCGCAGTCTTGGCCGCAATAAGAAATCGGTAACCGCAAATCTCCGCACCGAAGCGGGTCGCGAAATACTCAAACGCCTAATGCTCACGGCCGATGTGGTTATAGAGAATTTTAAACCCGGCACCATGGAAAAATGGGGGCTAGGGCCAGAAGACATCGAACCGCATAACCCGCAATTGATTTACACGCGCATTTCCGGTTATGGACAGAGCGGCCCTTACAGTCGCAAGCCCGGCTATGCCTCAGTTACCGAGGCCTTTAGCGGGTTTCGCTACCTGAATGGTTACCCAGAGGAAGTGCCAGTCCGCCCTAACCTGAGTCTGGGCGACAGCGTTGCCGGGATCCATGCCGTGTTGGGTATCTTATTAGCGCTGCTGGCGCGCAACAACAATTCCCGGGGCCAGGTCATCGATGTCGCCCTATATGAAGCCATGTTCAACCTAATGGAAGGCGTAGTGCCGGAATACGATGGTGCCGGAGCGATCCGTGAACCCGCGGGGTCGACACTGACAGGCATCGTGCCGACCAACACCTACCTTTGTCGCGACGGCAAGCACGTCGTCATCGGCGGTAACGGTGATTCAATCTATGTGCGCCTTATGACGGCGATTGGCCGCCCGGATCTGGCCAATGATCCGGCTCTCGGATCAAACGCGGGGCGTGTAGCGCAGCAACAGCTAATCGATGCTGCAATAGGCGGTTGGACCAGCGCTCACAACAGTGCTGAGGTCATCACCACATTGGAGGCCGCTGAGGTTCCAGTCGGGCCGATTTACTCGATAGAAGATGCCTTCAATGACCCTCACTATGAGGCTCGAGGCATGTTTGAAGACGTCGAAACACCCACCGGCACGCTTAAGATACCGGCCATTTTACCGAAGCTGTCCTTAACCCCGGGTCAGACCACTTGGGCTGGCGGCACGGTTGGCAGCCATACCGACGAAGTTTTAGGATCGGTAGGCTTTGATGAGGACGCTTTAGCGACCCTGCGTGACCGAGGAGATATTTAGTAGCAACAGAATAGCCTGTCGCCGCTTGAGGCCCGGCAGGCACTTCCAGCAGCGCTTAGTTCAGCATCGGCTATTAACATCGCGGATATCGTCATCGCGGTATCTGTCCACAGCTACGCTCGCCCGCGGCCCGCTTCGCTCCCTGCGACCCTCCGTTGGATAGCCATCGCGCTTCCAGCCTTCTAGACCACCCATCAGCACCACCACTTCAACATCACCCGTGGCGAGAGCAAAAGCGCCCTTCGTAGACACATTACTGCCCACGCCATCGCAGTAACAAACATAAAGCATGTTACTGTCCAGCTGCCGAATGACCTCAACGGAAAGGCTCCGGTGCGGCAAATTAATCGCCCCGTGGATATGCTCAATGTCATAAGCTAACGCAGATCGAGTATCCACTACGACAATCTTGCCGTCATCAACCGCCAGCGCGTTAAACAGCTCCGCAGAATCAATTTCGAAGTCCAGTTTCGCCTGATAATAATCAATCTGATTCATGTCAACTCCATAAAAAGGACGTTTTAGTTCCAACATTTACTGCACCAGACCTTGCGGGAAAGGCCTTACACTATGGTCTAATGCAGAATCTCGTTACAGTTCTGATGCACAAGGGAGTAAATCATGTCTTCACAGCAAATCGACACAGGAACCGACGAACTGTTGTGTTTGGTCGACGAACGCGTCGCTACCATCACTTTAAACCGCCCCGATAAGCGAAATGCGCTGTCAGATCACCTAACACCAGCCCTACGCCAAACATTATTTGACCTAGAAACACGTAATGATGTTGGTTGTATCGTAATTACCGGTGCGGGCACAGCCTTTTGCGCTGGCGGCGACGTGGGCGGGATGGCCAGCAATAAAGCGGCTGCAGATGCGCCTAAACCAACACCCGAGGAACGGGTAAGGACGCTCATTCATAAGCAGGAAACCTTAACATTGCGCCTTGCCGATCATGCTAAGCCGACCATCGCCGCGCTACCCGGCGTTGCCGCCGGCGCTGGCCTAAGCATTGCGCTGGCGTGTGATATCCGCATTGCTGCAGAATCTGCGTTCATCACCACGGCATTCCGCAATATCGGGTTTTCCGGCGACTATGGTGGCAGTTGGCTGCTCACCCAACTCGTCGGGCCCGCAAGAGCCAAAGATTTGTATTACACGGCGCGACGCGTGCAGGCCGATGAAGCGCTGCAATTGGGTATTTTTAATCGGGTTGTCGCCGACAACGAGTTGTCTGACGCAACCGTCGCTCTGGCGAGACAAATAGCATCTGGCCCCCCGATCGCATTAGGTTATATGAAAGAGAACATCAACCGTGCGGTGACCAGCGATTTGCGGTCTTGTCTGGCATTAGAGGCGGATCGACTGATGCGCTGCGCCGCCACAGAAGACCACAAGGAAGCGGTTAAAGCGTTCATGGAAAAACGTCAGCCTGTCTTCAACGGTCGCTAACTTAGGATTATGTGATGCCAAAATGGTCAAATTGGTCGGGACGACTTCAGAGCAAACCCGATCGCTACCAACAAATTTATTCAGAACAACAAGCGGCGGCCTTAACCGCCCACTGCAATCAAAACGGGACAACTGTGCGCGCGGTGGGTGCCGGGCACAGTCATCAAGACCTCGTAGGGAACGACGGCGTGATTGTAGATTTGGTAGGTCTGGCCGGCGTAATAAGCGCCGACAGTGGTTCGGCGTGGGTCTGGGGCGGCAGCCACATTCATACTCTCGGTCTGGCCCTGCAACAACACGGTCTTGCTTTACCCAATCAAGGCGACATTGACCGCCAAACGATTACCGGGGCCACCGCGACAGGTACCCACGGCACTGGCGCCGCTTTAAGCAATCTCAGCAGCCGCGTTATCGGTGCGCAAATAGCGCTGGCAGATGGACGCCTCGTTACCTGCACTGCAACATCCGATGATCCTATGGAACGTGAACTGTGGCAGGCCAGTCGACTGCACCTCGGCGCCTTTGGGATCGTCACGCGATTGCAACTGGCGTTAGTTCAGAGCTATCGTCTGCGCGAGCAAAGCTGGCAGGCGCCGCTGTTAGACACCCTCGACAACTTATCGACGTTGGTTGATGAAAATCGTCACTGTGAGTTTTTCTGGTATCCACATACCGATACGGCGCAGGTGAAGGTGATTAACCCCACTAACGATGATCCGTCATACCCTCTTGCCGATGAGGGTGACCGTTGCGGCTGGAATTTCGAAGTGTTGCCCAATCACCGCCCGCTTTTACATACCGAAATGGAATACAGCGTCCCCGCCGACCGCGGCCCCGAATGCATGCGCGCAATCAGAGAAGTGTTGGAGCAGAAGTTTCCCGAGGTGCGCTGGCCGGTGGAATATCGTACGTTGGCCGCGGATGACGTTTGGCTGTCCACCGCTTACGAACGCCCCACGGTAACCATCTCTGTACATCAAGCCGTCGATGAACCCGACGAGCCCTATTACCGTGCCTGCGAGGAAATATTTCTAGAATTTGAAGGCAAACCCCATTGGGGCAAAGTCAACTATCTTTCGGGTGAGCAACTCGCAGCGATGCATTTACGCTGGGGCGACTGGTGGCGGGTGCGAGATGCCGTCGATCCTAATGGCATATTTTTGAACCCCTATCTGCAACGCATCCGGCCGTAATACAAGCGCACGATACTGCTCAAAAGGCCGGCATCGGCGCTCGGTTGCACAGCGGCCAGAAGCATTATATTAACCATCTTCACTCCTTAGGAGCTCTATGTACCCTTCCTACACCTCGAAGTTCCCCGAGCTGGGATTTTACGGATTGCCCGGTCACAGTCGCGCACCGCGAGATATTTTGCGCCAAGCCGAAGACGCCGAAGCCTTGGGCATTGGTAACATCATGATTTCCGAACGCGCGGACTTTAAGGAGATCTCGGCCCTTTGCGGCGCGGTCGCTGCCGTAACCACTTCGCTCTATATCGGCACCTCTGGCACCAACCTCAACACCCGCCACCCAATTGTCACCGCGTCCATGGGATCGACCCTAAATCGTTTATCTGAGGGTCGGTTTGCGTTAGGTCTGGCTAAGGGTGTGAAACTACGCTGGCAGGCGCTGAACGTGGACTTTCCGACTTTTGAGCATGAGCGCAATTTTGTCGAGCTCATGCGCGCACTCTGGCAGGGGGAGCAGGTACTCGGTCATGACAGCCCGGTGGGTCGGTATGCGGCACTGCAGTTAGCGCCCTACGTAAACGAGAACATTCCACTGCTGTATGTCGGCTTTGGCCAAAAAAGTTTGGAGCACGCCGGCCACATCTATGATGGCGCGCACCTACATACCTTTATGAGCGATCAGGCCCTGAGCGACGCGGTAGCGGCATTTCGGCGCGGTGAAGCCGCGGTCGGTCGCAGCAGCGGCAAATTGTGGTCGGTATTCGCCACGGTGCATCAACCCAGCGACACCGACTATCTGAAAATGATCGTGGCACGGCTGGCGACCTATCTGCAAATTCCCGGCTACGGCGAGGCGTTGGTCACAGTAAACGGCTGGGATATGGAAACTTTAAACAGCTTTCGCAGTGCCGCTGCGGTTAAAAACATCGGCGGCGCGATAGACAGCGTAGCGGATTTTTCCCAGCTGGAAGCGATAGAAAAGCTCATTCCAGAACATTGGCGCCCGGCTGCGGTGGGCGACGCAAAAACCTGCGCCAAGCGCTGGCTCGACCAATTCAAGGCCGGCGCAGACGGGCTAATCATTCACGCCAGCACCCCCGAGCAGTTCGCGCCCGTTTTGGCAGAATACGAGAAAATACGACCCAACGAACTTTTTGTTGGGCGCAGCAACAGGCCGGGCTGACTGATTCAGCCTACAACGAAAAATCTATAGAGCCGCTTCCAGCAATTCCATGGGCCGTTCAACCCAATTGCGGAAACCATTGGCCGTAAATTCCTTCGCGGAACCAAATCCGTAAAGCACGCCAACAAAGTCCATGCCGTTATTGGCAGCGCCCAGCGCGTCGTGATGCCGATCTCCAATCATCACGCAGTCACCCCCTTGCCGCTTCTCAGCAGCCAAGGCATATGCCAGTAACTCGCCCTTGTCCTGCAAGCGGCCATCCAGCTCCGAACCGTAGACCGCGTCAAAATACTGAGCCAACTCGAAATGCTGCAAGATCCGCTCAACAAACACTCGCGGTTTACTCGATGCCACGAACAGTGAATGTCCGCGACCACGCAATTCCTGCAGCACATGCGGAATCTCGGGATAGAGTGCGTTCTCGTATAGCCCAATGGTGGAAAAACGTTGTCGATAGAACTCGACCGCGGCATCCGCTTTGTTCTCGCCAGCCAGCTGCACAAAGCTCTCGCGCAATGGCGGCCCGATGCACCAGGTGAGTTGCTGTTGCTTCGGCGCCACTATTTGCAACTCTCGCAGGGCAAACTGAATGCAACGGGTGATGCCCTGTTGCGGATCCGTCAGGGTCCCGTCGAGATCAAAAAATAATGTACGTTTAGTCAACTCGAGCAAGCCAGTGTAGCGTTAGCAACGTCCGTGCGGGCTCAGCATCATAACCCGGCAGCGCCCGCTGCGACCTATTGTCTGCCCGAGCGAAGCGTGATGTCATGACCCTAGCAACAGGAGCAATAGCTAATGACCATCTCTAGCCTTTTTCCGCACATCAGCAACCGCCGGGTCGCGACCAACGGCATCCACCTGAACATAGCCGAGCAAAATCCTGCACGTGGCAACGGTAAACTCGTTCTGTTGCTGCATGGATTTCCCGAATCCTGGTACTCCTGGCGTCACCAATTTGCGCCCCTTGCCGCAGCCGGTTACCACGTCGTAGCCCCCGACATGCGCGGCTACGGCGACAGCGATCACCCCGATCGCCTCGACACGTATAATCAGGTCGAAGTAACCAGTGACATCATCGGCCTAGTCCGCGCCCTAGGTTATGCAACAGCGATCGTCATCGGACACGACTGGGGTGCACCGACCGCCTGGAGCAGCGCACTCAATCATCCTACCGTGGTGAGCGCCGTCGGCGCCTTATCGGTGCCGTTCTCGCCACGCGCCGAAATGCCGCCGTTAGATATGTTGAAGATTGTCTTCAAGGACAGATTCTTCTATCAGCTGTATTTCCAAACTCCAGGCGTCGCCGAGGCCGAACTCGAGGCAGACGTACGCACTGCGTTGCGCAAGTTCTACCATATGGCCAGTGGACAAATGGACATCGGATCAATGCCAGACAAGCCCGCCGACGCCGACCTTTTATCCGATTTGCCGGACCCCGAACAGCTTGGTGCTTGGATGAGCGACGCCGACCTTGATTTCTACGTCAGCGAATTCAGTCGTAGCGGCTTTCGCGGCCCATTGAACTACTACCGCAATCACAATTTAACCTGGGAACTGACCGCAGGGGCGCCCACGCAAATCCAGCAGCCCGCACTTTTTGTTGCGGGGGATCGAGACGGGGTCATTACCATGGCCGCCCAAGCCTTGGAGGCTATGCCTAACTATGTAACCGACCTGCGCGTTAACGCGTTAATACCCGGCGTGGGTCACTGGACACAGCAGGAAGCCGCAGAGGCTACCAACGAATATCTGCTCGATTGGTTAGCGAGCCTAGACTAAGGCGCCATATCAAGGAGTTCGGTAAAGCCGCTTGGCGCATGCGGCCCAAAGATTAATTGCTCGAGCACGCCTTTCCCCACATGCTCGCCAAGGTCGCCTTCCATGCTGACATCGCAAATTGCTTGAATGTGCAAATTCAAGGCGTCATCCACATCCGCTAAGGCGTATTCCTCAAATAGTTCCGCGTCACCGCCATGATAATGACCGTGACCAAACTCTGGGTGTCCGTAGCCAACACCTTTCATGTACCAGTGAAAGCGAGGGCGCATGGTTATTTCTGCAACACCACCATCAAACCTGTGCAGCGTAATTACCGCTCGCTCAGCGTGTCGGGTTCCGGAGATAAAATCGATCTGGCTACTCACGTCGCGCATCGGTTCAGCAGCGCCGCCTAACGGCACAAATACTCCGGCAGTGTTCCATGACCTACCCACAGCGTCGTCGTTCAAGTGATAAAGGCTAACACCCTCCG
>TARA_B100001057_G_scaffold232931_1_pt1 | contig 10900 bp, 11 predicted proteins | sample TARA_B100001057 | Tara Oceans TARA_B100001057 (sample SAMEA2621839) | marine metagenome | biome: marine biome (ENVO:00000447); feature: surface water layer (ENVO:00002042); material: "saline water (ENVO:00002010), including plankton (ENVO:xxxxxxxx)" | depth 5 m | reverse complement strand
CCACTAATGATCTCGATGTCGAGACCTTGCGGGCGCTAGAAGAGGGATTACTTGCCTTTCCAGGCTGCGCAATTGTGGTGTCTCACGATCGCTGGTTTCTTGACCGCATATGCACTCACATTCTTGCATTTGAAGGAGAAAGTGAAGTTATATGGCATGAGGGCAACTACTCTGACTATGAAGTCACATACAAAAAACGCGTCGGTGACGCCCAACCAACTCGAGTCAAGTATAAGAAACTAGACGCCTAATTATAGGCCCAGCTCTTTCCTGATCTGCGCGATATGGGCCTGACGCTCCTCGGCAGTCAAGGTTTGCTCGGTTTTTTCGGGAAGGGCCTGAGTAATTGGTAGGGTCAGATCTTCGCCTGACATAACCCGCTTACATAACTGGTCATAGTGGTATTGAAAGCGGGGGAAAGCGATCGACTCTCTCTCATTTGCTAAGGTAAACCAATCGGTTGATGCTCCCGCAAGATACACGGCGGGGTGGCTCCAGTGAAAATCCCTTTTTGGCGAAGGCGCCGAACACGCTTCTAAATAGGCATTGCGAGGGGCGGGCAATCCGAATAGGTCAAAACTTTCTTCACATGCCCGAACCAAAATGGCGATGGAAGGGAGATAATCCTGACTGCGGATCACTTTCTTGGCCGCCCTAACAATTTGCGTCGGCTGATAATGCTCAAGTGAACTTAACCAGTATTTCTTGGCTATAGCCAGACTTTCGGTGTCTGCAAACGCTTTGTGATACTGATTGTGATAAGCAAATTCGAACTCGGCAAAGATCTGATTAATCGCATCCACCCGATCCGGCACGGACTCTGATTCAATGTCGGCCTCTGACTCTTCAACCCGTGCGGCCTTTTGCGCGCCGCCGCGATACTCAGTCTGCCCAACTGCGATCAGCGATTCGTTCGAACCTTTCCTTAATTTTTTGCTGCTGCGTTCCAGCAATGGCTTGATCTTCTCCATACAATTCCTCGTCATGGCCGCGCTGTTTCAGCCGGCGAGCCCAATCCTGTTTGATGAACTGAAGAAACACTGTGTTCCATGAAGGCTTAGCCTGCTCGCTATCTTTCCAATAGAGAACAAACTCCGGCACCTTGCTGCGAGCGTAAGCCTCGTCAATCTCAGCCAGCTGCAGAATTTCAAAACAATCCGCGCTCGGTTGCCAGCCATCTGAAATGGGACGCGGGGTATCATCAAGTCCGAAGGAGGCTGTGTATTTTGCCCATTGCCTACGGATATGTTCAATAAATTTTGTGTTCCATGCGCCATGAACCACACCTCGCTCTCTCCAGTACAGGACGAACTCAGGAATCGCGTCCTCGATAAAACCGCGGCTTATCCCAACATTACTAAGGATCTCTAGCGCATCTGCGCTTGGCAGCCATTGCGGCGACATGCTCTTCGCCAGCTCATGCGCGCCCTTACGCGTCTGTTCATGACGCCACTCTTTCAATACATGCTTATAGAAAGCATTTCCCCAAGAAAATCTCGCCTGGCCCCTGTCTCGCCAATAATGAACAAACTCGGGAATCAGGCTGCGAATGAAGTCGTCTGGTATTGCATGCTGCTTGGCCAGCCGAATCCAGTTGCCATCAGGTTGCCAATCATCCGGAATCAGATTGCCCGTATTCGAGCCAGCAGCGACGGGCTCACCGACTGGCAACCCTGATTTCAAGCGCGAAGATTCAAAAGTCCCGTCGCCTCCGTCGTCAATCGCAACCCAGACGTATTTCTCGTCGCTTGATTGCTCCATTTTTAGCATACCAAGGTTCAGCAGGCTTCGCCGAAACTCTTGACTCTCCGCCACACTCCAGAACGGGAACAGCAGAGGCAATTCACTGTCCTTAAGGCACAGCCAGCGAAGACTAGAATCGTCGCGGCGCAGTTTGCCTCGATGACGGATGAGCTCAGATAATGCCTGAAGCATAACTGCTTCACCAAGACCTATAGTGGCGGCGAGGGTTGGAGAAATGACAAGTGGTTGCTCGGGAACTAACTTTGACACGACGACTTCTGATTACTGGCGTAAAGGATTTTTTTGCGTTGATCGCAGAGGACGGATTAAACCGCTTCAACCCCTGCGATACTTAGATCCTATCATAGGCCTGCTGCCGTTCCCTACCGCGCAATTGAACCCGCTCACCTCGACGCGGTAGACTGCTACCCCAGACCGTCTTTCCACTACTTACCCACCGTGAATCCACAGCTTATTCAGGAATTTTTGCTAAGTGAAGACTTGCCACCGGCCTATGGCGAGGACATTCACGCTTGGTTCCGTCCGGTATTAGAAAACCTGATCCTGCGGGTGACGACAGTCCAAAATGCTCCGCAATTCATCGGCATCAATGGCGCTCAAGGCACAGGAAAGTCGACCCTAGCCAAACTTTTCGGGCTTTGTTGCAAAGAGGCCGGGCTCAACGTGGCCGTTCTATCGATCGATGATTTCTATCTATCGAGACATGCACGGAAGCAGCTCGCGGAGACAGTGCATCCACTTTTGATGACTCGAGGGGTACCGGGAACCCATGATGTCGAGAAACTAAACTTCTGCCTGAACCAGTTGCTCGAAAATCGGCCTCAAACCCTTAAAATACCAGTCTTTGACAAAGCAGCAGACAACCAGTTAACGGAAAGCAACTGGACCTCAATGACTCTTCCTGTTGATCTCATAATTTTAGAGGGCTGGTTTGTCGGTCTGGATCCAGAACCCAGCGAGCGCCTTCTTGAACCGATAAATCAATTGGAGTCGACCGAGGACGCCGATGGCTCTTGGCGCAACTTCGTGAATAGCGCTCTTCGGGCAGATTTCACAGAAATATTCAACCGATTAGATTCACTTTTGATGCTCCGCGCACCCTCATTTGAGCAGGTATTCGCCTGGCGGAGCCTGCAGGAAGAAAAGCTGATTCGGCAACGCGCATCGGTCATTGATACAGACCTAGATGGATTAATGGATTCTGGGGAAATCAAGCATTTTATTCAGCACTTTGAGCGGTTAACGAGACACGCTTTAAACACTCTGCCTGAGAAGGCTGACCTAGTTTTTCACCTGGATGTACGCCACCGAGTGGTGAGCACCACCCAAAAATAGGGCCGATCACGGATTGTTTAAGCCCTATCTAGACTGTTCAGCAGTCAGAGGCTCTCTCGCCTCCTTGATGTCTGAACCCGCCCTGAAAAAAGGCTGTATCCAGACGCGGAGTACTAACCCTGCCAATATCACGGCTGCTAGTTGCTGCCATAGCGGATAACTCTCGCCGTGAGCCGCCATCGAAAGCTGCAAAGGCCAGGAAAAAGATAAAAACGCCGCGTTGAGTGCCAGGCCTGCCGCAACAGCGGTGCCAATAACCCCTACCAGATAAGCCAGCAGAGACTTCAAACCCAGCTGCTCCTTGATGACGCCCATAGTAGCCAGATTAGTGGCTGGGCCTGTCAGCATAAATACCAAAGCAGCACCCGGAGAGATTCCTGCGAACAAGAGGCCCGCAGCCAGCGGTGTCGAAGCGGTTGCACAGATATACATGGGCAAACCGACCAGCACCATGATCAGCATCGCCACCACGCCATCACCCCATTGCAGAAAGAATGACTGAGGCACTAAGGCAGTAATCATAGTTGCCGCGATTAACCCGATGGCCAGCCACTTGGCAGTATCAGAAATCATACGCCCATAACCATACTTCACTGCCAAAATCAGGCGGTGGCCCAGCGGCAATTTCAGCTCATCGGCAGGTGGCTCTTTGCTGCTACAGCAACTATCGCAGCCGACCTCACCCTCGTTGGAGGCTTGCTCGCCGCGATCAAGCGCATTCACCAGTATGCCCGCCACAATTGCGCTGCTGAGCGCACCAATAGGCCGAGCAATGGCAAATATCGGTCCGAGAACCGCGTAGGAGAAAGATATTGAATCAACACCAGTCTCTGGAGTGGCTACCAAAAAAGATGACGTAGCGCCTTTTGAAGCGCCCGCCTTGCGGATTGCTAGGGCAGTAGGAATCACGCCACAAGAGCACAGCGGGAGTGGTGCCCCAATGCAAGCACCTTTTACGATAGAAACAATCCCCGGCTGGGCTAACTGCTTCTCGACCCAATCGCTGGGGATGACCTGCCTGATTATGCCGGCCAGCAGGTAACCCATCAGCAGCCATGGGGCACTTTCAGTAACCAGATCCCAGAATATTCGTAAAAACTCCATCAATACACGCTCCCGGTGATAGCTCTAAGGTAGTTATCCAGTAATTTTAGAATTGCACAATGTGTCACTTTTCCTAGCCTCTTTCACAACACTTCATGCATCGCCGCAAGCTCCGCCATCTTCATATTGATCGCGAGCAAATTTTACTGGTGATGTCGATGACTTCATGACAGCCGTAGATCGACTTTTCACGCCGATTTGAACAAACCTGAGCGATTTCCTCCAATCAAAGCCCGGTATGGCGCGCCGTTTCCAAAAGCTCTGAAGGGTGTAACTTAGCGGCGCTGTATAAGCGATAACCGTATTCACTGCGCTTACCTGCCTCAATAAGGCCTCGTTCTTCAAAAAACCAGATCATATTTGCTTAGGGTCCAATTTTCACTGCCAGCTCAATAATCTTCAACCCGAGACGGGAACCTATTTTTTCCAATACCCAAGTATAAGCTTAGGGGCAACTACAAGGTCAAACTTTTCAGATTGACCGCCGCACCACGTATATCAGACTATATCCGCGGGTCCTGCTGCCCGATCAGGGTCCGCTCTATCCAGCCGCCTAGATCAACGATCTGCTGGGGACATACGGCGTGTTCCATAGGGTAAACGACGTATTCCGGGTTGAACCCGAATTTCTGAAGGTTCTCTACGCTCTTTCTGCCGAGAGACTCCGCCACTACAGGATCGCCGCTACCGTGACAAACCAGAATTGGTAGCGCCTGCTGCACCGGATTAATAGCGACCGTCGAGGCTGTGGCAAAATAGGTCGAAAGCGCCATGATTCCAGCCAACCGATGCGGGTAAGTCAACGCTGCCTCTAAACTTACCGCACCACCCTGAGAAAAACCTGCGATGACAATCCTTTCACTGGGCACGCCACGTTCTATTTCTCGTTGAACAAGATCATGGACCCACCTTGCTGATTCGCGAAGCTGTTCTGTATCCACATGCCGATCAACATCGAGTTGTTTGATGTCATACCAGGCTGGCATAACAAGACCATTGTTGATCGTAACTGGAATAGAGGGCGCATGGGGGAAGACAAAGCGCACGCGAAGTTTATCTGATAGAGGGAGTTGCTGCACAATCGGCGCAAAGTCATTACCGTCGGCACCGAGGCCATGCAGCCATATGACTGAAGCATCGATCGCCCCCCCCCTTCGATACTCAATCTCAACTGCGGGTAAATACGCCACGTTTCCTGCCCTCCTTTCACGAGCTAGCTGACCGCGCGGGTCGCGGATTTGACCCTGATGGTCCAACATCCTGACTTCACGTAGCAAAACCGTTATCGCAACGTTAGGTGACAGATCTGATAGTCGCTTTGAAAACCCTTTATCTTGTCTATTGTCCCACTAATCAACAGATTGGCAAGACTCTCATCACTATTCTTTGTTGAGACTCCTTGCCGTATGATTTGCAGAAGCTTGTCGAGCTGAATTAACATTCCAGTAATGAGAATCTTCCCACCTCCATTATTTGCCGCCGTTTGTTTGGCTTTTGTTTCTAACTGCCTCGCTGCAGATGCCACCATAAAAAATTTGCTCGGGTCGTGGGAGGGCCCCCTTGTGATTGGCCGCGACAATATGAATCTTGCCTTCACCTTCACTCTTCATGGCGAAGAGATTGCTGCCTCCTTGACCAGCAGCGGCTTAGGGATTTATGGAATGCCCGCGGATTCTGTCATAGTGGATGATCACAGAATTACGATTCGTATCCCGAAGCTAGACTTAGAATTCACAGGCGTGACTCGAATGGCCGAGTCCGGGAATTTGATCCTACGGATCGATGGTGACTGGTTTCAGTATAGCGAAATGGTGCCTGTTGTTTTACTTCCAGTAGAAAAGCCAAGCTTTTGACGACCATCAGTTGAATTGATCAAGTCAATTTGCTGGATCCAGCGACCTTTGTTAGCACGATTCAGCCCCTTGGAAAAAAAGTTTCACGCCCTTAGTATCGAGCTCCACAAGGGTGACGAGGCACTTTTCGGACAAAGTCTCCAGCTTTTTCCAGCCAATTTTGAACTGTGTCAGCGCCGCAGATCTAATTGCCCCCAAGTCTGAATGCGACAGTAAGATTGAGCAGATTAGGGCAGCATCAAGACTGCCTCAACTGGGGGTTTTGCCCAGCGGACGCAACATGCCTATACTCTGTTTTTACTAAGATGCCAAAATTCGTGACCACTAATGCTTGCTAAATACCAGAACACCGCTTTTGAAAAAACACTCGTCAGCTTGTTTGTGAGCTGCGCATTGCTGGCAAATCCGCTAAGGGCGACAACAATCCTCGGAATGAACATTGATGAAGTTGCTCAAGGCGCTGAACTCATTTTTGAAGGCAAAGTGGTCGAACACAACGTCAGGGAAAATGCCGCGGGTATGATTGTCACCTACGTCACTTTCAGTATCGAGGAGTTGATTAAAGGTGAATTTGACGAGACTTTGCTAGAGTTGAAATTCACCGGCGGCAGGCGAGGCGACCAAATCATGAAAGTCAGTGGCCTTCGCATCCCAAAACTCAATGAAGAGGGCATCTACTTCGTCGAATCTGTCTATCGCAATTTGATCAATCCGCTTCTGGGATGGTCCCAAGGACATTACCTGATTTACGAACAGAACGGAGAGCGCAGAGTCAAGACCGTCGATGAAAGATTCGTTACGGATATCTTATCAACAAAATCTGTGCCGGTAGCCCTGCGAAGATCAGCAAACCTGATAGATGGGGACACTGACCCGGCAAACGGCATTGTGGTTCCCAGCCAGTCGATAAACCCAGACCAAGCGTTGACGACTGAGTCGTTCAAAACCAAAATTCGAGCCCTCATGAATGACTGACAGGAGATCCTCACCTTTCTATTCACGCACTTCGCGCCGCGACCAGATTAATTGGGCAATAACAGCAGTCTTCCTCAGGGACGAAGGCCCTTGGCAAAAATGCTGAGCGCCGATTAGTCTGCGTTAATCGTTTCCCTGAAACTTGTCGTCACGTAGACTTCGTCGGAAGCAGCGGTAAGCCTTAGCGGCAACAGCTTAGCTATCGCAGATTCATTGTGGCCCGCGTAAACTGCAGGCGCTCTATCCAGATTCACCGAAAAAATCACGTTGATATTCTGCGCCACAGCCGGGCATTGTCACATCTAATTCTTTAGCCGATCGATTTCCATCACGCCATCGAACTCAACATTTTACTCGTTTAATTGAGTTACACGGGTGAGCACATGAGACAAAACCCCTTACACGATAGGGGGCGTGGCCGCTAGCGAGCGAAAGATAGGATTCGTTTTTCCGCAGGCATACGCTATGGACAATGATTCAGAATGAAAACGCGTAATTAAGTGTCCAGTGGCGTCACGTCGTCAACAAGACCTGCAGAGAAAGTAATTACCTGCACGCCAGAGTCATTTGACGGAGAGCAGTCTATGTTCTATGGAAGCCCGCACTTCCCGCATAACCGATTTCCATCGAATTTCGCTTACTAATCTGAAATGCGAGCAGCGCGTATTTCAATTTCTACCAACCAGCCTTCGACTACCAAATCCTTAATTTCAACAAAAGAACGGACGGGCTTGTTCGGATTCTCGTCCGTTCCAAAAAACTCAGAATAGCCCTCATTAAAACCCGCAAAATCTAGGCCATCATCACCTGCGACGGCAAAAGCCCTGACCTGAACTATATCCGACATAGACCAACCTTGCTCTTCCAAAGTTTGCTTGAAACGGGTGAAGGTGTTGATCGTCTGTTGCTTCATGTCTCCCCAACTACCGTCTTCAAGCGGACGCGCACCGGAACCAGACAGATACATCGTTTCCGCACCAGGTGGAATGGTAATAGATGTATAAAAATAATTTCCCTCATTGTAGCGCGCAATCTCTTGGGCGACAGCTGAGGCTGGAGCACCACTCAGTGCCGCGCTGAGTAGGAGCGCCATCGTGATTTTCATTTGGTTCATTTCTTTCTCCATTAGCAAAATCTTTGAATCTAGCCGGTCAAGTCAACTAATTTTCCTGCAAGCTCTGCGCTGCTATTAGAGGTGCCACGTCTTCTACTTGTGCACCAACTAAACGGTTCGTGAGGATACCGGAAGTGATTGAACCGTTAACGTTTAGCGCAGTTCGAGCCATATCAATCAGCGGCTCAATCGAGATCAACAGCGCCGCTACAGTGACTGGAAATCCGACTGCGGGAAGCACGACGAGCGCAGCATTGGTTGCGCCACCACCCACTCCAGCAATACCGAATGAACCAATGGCGACTACCACTAGCAGGCTCGTTATAAATCCAAAATCGAGGTCAACACCCATTGTCGGCGCCACCATTACTGCAAGCATGGCAGGGTAGATACCTGCACAACCGTTTTGACCAATGGTCGCACCGAAGGAGGCTGAGATATTTGCTATCGGTGCAGGAATGTTAAGTTCCTCAATCTGCGCTCTGATCGTAAGCGGAATCGTTGCCGCAGAGCTTCGCGTCGCGAACGCGAAGGTCAGTACCGGCCACACCTTTCGAAAGTACTCCCTCACGTTAATCCCGACCACCGCAATGAATAGGCCATGGACCATAAACATGATTCCGATAGCGATATAGGAAGCAACAACGAATCCGATCAAGGTAATAATCGCTCCACCGTCTGTCGTTGCAACTACCCGTGTCATTAGGGCGAGCACGCCATAGGGCGTAAGCGCAATGACCAACCTTACCAGACGCATAGTAACCGCCTGCGTCGTATCAACGAAGGACCTGATACGCGCAGCATGCTCCTCATTCTCTTGGCTCACTAGCAAGGCAGATATCCCAATAATCATGCCGAAGACAGCGACGGCAATTATAGAAGTTGCACGGGACTCTGCCATATCGGCAAAAATATTGCTCGGCACTGAAGCAATGAGCAGCTGTGAGATACTGCGGTCGGTTGACAGTCGGGACTCGAGCACCTCCGCGCGGGCGAGCTCTCGTGCCCCGCTGGCTAAATCGCCTGCATTCAGACCAAACAGCGAAGCCATTATGATACCAATCATTGCCGCAATCATGGTGGTTATAACCAAGATCCCTACAACCGAACCGCCAATTTTGCCCAGCGACTTTATCTCCTCCACCTTAAGTACAGAGGCCATCATAGTGATTAGTACCAACGGTATGATGATCATGCGCAGCAAATTGACATAGATATTGGCAACGACGTTAGTCCACTCAAGCGTTTCGGTTGTGGCCTCTGAGGCGTAACCGACGATAATCTGTAGATAGAAGCCAAAAATGCTCCCCAACATCAGGCCAATGAGCACCCTCCGAGACAGACCCAATTCCTTCTTAGATAGCTGAACCAAAAAACTCAGTAATGCCGCGAAAACAGCTAGATTGAAAATACCGTACATGGACATGGTGGTTTGCTCCTCGGCGTAAACTTTGGTCGTCTGACCTAGTTTAGAGTGCCTGACGCTTTATTGTTTTATCCCGGATGGTGCGTGATTTTGAGTCTATCCGGGTCGAAGATATTCTAAGCACAACTCAGTGACCGGGCTTCGCGCAACAATCTATTTTCTACATCGTATGCCGCGTCGCGCCCGACTGATGAACAATCTTCGCCCCAGTATATCCAGAGCCGTCGGAAAGACCAAGCCCCCGCACTAATTCGAGACAAACCGACTGGCTAGCGGGGTTCTAGAGAATTTATATAAGCCACAACATCGCGAACATCAGACTCATCGGTCAGTGTGTCAACCATGGCAGCCATCTGCTGACCGTACACATCGTCTTCATGCCGACCTCGGTGTCCCGCGATGAAATTGATCAGTTGTGTCGCCAGATACCAGTCGTTCTGTCCAGCCAACGACGGCGCTCCGATAGCCGCATTACCTTTGGCGTCGATTCCGTGACATGTAGCACAAACGCCATACAGGCTCTCACCAGTTTGTGCATTACCCTCAATGGTGATTTCTGTCGGCTCATAGTCCCAACCGCCTACCCAGTCCACGATATCGGTAATGCTTTCGTCCGTTAGCTTGGCCATAGGGCGCATGGCGATGCCCGCGGTATCCATTGGGTGGTAACCGCGGATACCAGCACGAAAGTTCTCCAGCTGTCGCCGCAGATACCACTCCTCCATGCCCGCCAGTCTCGGCGCTTCGATACCTTCATTGCCTCTGCCATCTGTGCCGTGGCAGGTCGTACAGTAGCGGTCATTATAGGATTCCTTCTCCGCCGCTACTGCGAGGGCGCTCAGACCCAGATAGCTGGCTGCAACAAGCGCAAAAACTCTGATTCCAAGGAGCCAGATTTTATGGAATGCTTTCAGCGGAACGGATATTTGCATCAGAAACTCCTCAGGGAACCCAGTCTTCAGGCAAGCTCAACACGGACTTGTGCGTCCATGTGGTTGAGCGCCCACTGGGCGGACATCACTGCACTTTCCTGCCAGGCCGAATGCATACTGATTTGATCACCAATGAAGAAGTGTCGACCGTTTACCGGCGCCTGGAGCGTGTGATAAAGCGATTCTTCCTCATGGGACCAGCCCTGGCCAAAGTTGCGCGACCATCGAGCCGAGCATCCCAGCATGTGATTCATGCGATGCCAGCCAATCGTCACCGGCTTCTCCACTAGTTCGCGGAAATTTGGATGAATTTTTTCGTGGTCCGCGATGTGAGATTCGATCCGCTCATCTTGACTCATAACGGTATGATACATCCCGCCGCCGTAATCATAGGCGC
>TARA_B100001057_G_scaffold444640_1_pt1 | contig 10902 bp, 10 predicted proteins | sample TARA_B100001057 | Tara Oceans TARA_B100001057 (sample SAMEA2621839) | marine metagenome | biome: marine biome (ENVO:00000447); feature: surface water layer (ENVO:00002042); material: "saline water (ENVO:00002010), including plankton (ENVO:xxxxxxxx)" | depth 5 m | reverse complement strand
TTGGAAAATAAGTGCTTCCCATGACGGATATATTAAAAGATATAACACAATTCATGAACGAGATATTGAGTATTATCCAGAGAAATTTAAATTTGTTGGCACAGACAAAATAATAAACAAAAAATCTAATTCAAATATAAAATTTGATATAAGATTTCACTTAGAGCCAAATACAAAATTAATGAAAACACAGGATAATAAAGCAATTCTTATTGAACTAGAAGATGAAGGGTGGAAATTCACGTGTGATAACTTTAACATAAACATTGATAATGGATTATATTTCGGTAAAAAAAATTCTTATACGCAAAATCAAAATATTTTTATTTCAGGTATAACAAGTAGCAAAAATGAAAATATTACTTGGCAGCTAAATAAAATTTAATGAAAAAAATTAAAAGAGCTTTAATTTCAGTATCTGATAAAAAAAATCTTAAACCTCTATTAAATTCTTTAAAAAAATATAAGATTGAAATTATTAGTTCTGGTGGCACTTATAAAGAAATCAAGAAATTAAAATTTGATTGTACAGAAGTTTCAGACTACACGGGTTCACCAGAAATTTTAGGTGGTAGAGTAAAAACGTTACACCCTAAAATTCACGCTGGTATTTTAAATAAAAGGAATGATAAATCTCACCACCGAGACTTAATCAATAATAATTTTAAAAATATTGACCTCGTAATTGTTAATTTTTACCCTTTTGAGAAAACTATAAAAAGTACTTTAAATCATAAAAAAATAATTGAAAATATTGACATTGGTGGGCCAACTATGGTTAGGGCTGCTGCTAAAAATTATGATGATGTAACAGTTCTAACTTCTAGTTATCATTACAAAGAACTTATTAATGAATTATTTAAATTTAAAGGTTCTACATCTAAAGATTTTAGAAAACGAATGTCACAAATAGCATTTACTGAGACATCATATTATGATGCTTTAATTTCAAATTATTTTAATAAAATAGCTAATATTAATTTTCCTATAAAAAAAATTATTTATGGAAATTTAATTGAAAAATTAAGATATGGTGAAAATCCACATCAACAGAGTGCTGTTTACTCTAAAAATAAATTTTTAAACATAAAACAATTACATGGAAAGCAATTAAGTTATAATAACTATAATGATATTTTTGCTTCGTTAGCAATTTCAAAATCTCTTCCAAAAAATACAGGAGTAACAATAGTCAAACATGCAAATCCCTGTGGTGTTTCTATTTTAAAAAACACTGTTGAATGTTATAAATCAGCATTAGCTTGTGATCCAGTTAGTGCTTTTGGTGGAATAGTTTCTTGTAATTTCAAAGTGAATAAAAAGTTAGCTCTTGAGCTTAATAAACTTTTTCTCGAGGTGATAATTGGAAATAGATTTGAGGCTGATGCCTTAAAAATTCTAAAGAAGAAGAAACAATTAAGATTAATAGATGCTTCAAATTTTAATTCTTGCAAAATTTCTAAGTTTTCATCTTTCAATGAAAATATATTGTTGCAATCAGAGGATAATAAAGTTTTTACAAAAAATAATTTTAAAGTAGTCTCTAAAAAAAAACCTACAAAATCTCAACTTGATGATCTAATATTTGCATTTAATGTTTGTAGATATGTCAAATCTAATGCGATTGTTTTGGCATCAGACAAATCAACGGTTGGTATTGGTTCAGGCCAGCCAAGTAGATTGGACAGTTGTCAAATTGCAATTAATAAAATGAAAAAATTTATGATACCATCATCAAATACTGTAGCTGCCTCTGACGCATTCTTTCCATTTATTGATGGAATTGAAGAACTAGTTCAATCAGGTGTCAAAGCTATAATTCAGCCATCAGGTTCTATTAGAGACAAAGAAATAATTAAATTTGCAAACGAGACAGATACAGTTTTAGTTTTTTCAAAAACTAGACATTTTAGACATTAGACATTTTATCTATTTTTGCAGCTAGGATAAAATCGTTTTCAGAGAGACCTTTTATGGCATGTGTAGTTACTTTTATTTGAGCATAGCCCCATCCATAAAAAATATCAGGATGATGACCCTCTGACTCTGATATTTTACCAACTTCATTTACAAAATCTTGACTTTTTAGAAAATTTTCAAATTTGAATTTTTTTGTTAAGTAATAAATTTCTTCCTCACCTTTTACTATATCCCACCCATCTACTTTTTTTTGATACTTGTGAATTTCAGATATATCAAAAGGTATTACTCCACCTTCACATGGCATACATTTTTTATTTAATAAATCGTTCATATTTTTTTTTCATTTGGAGCGGGCAAAGGGGGTCGAACCCTCGACCTTCTCGTTGGCAACGAGACGCTCTACCACTGAGCTATGCCCGCACTTTAAAATAAAATTAGTTGTTTTTTAAAATTAAGCAATAAAAAAAATTATTTGTTATAACTTAACACAAATGATTATAGCCATTCATATTTAGACTTATAATTATTTATTAGAAAACGGTAATTTTCATATTTCTTGTTATTGTAACTCTGAATACCAGCTCTGATCTGATTATTGCTTGCTGTACTAGAATATAAATTTTTTCTTTTTTGAAAGTTCAGGCAATTTTCATCCCACTCTAAATTACAAAATTGATAAATATGTTTTGAAATATCTTTGGGGTAAGCTGTAAGCTCCTCTAATGAGACAGACATCACATTTTTAGAATACTTTGTTTTAATACTATCAATTACCTTCAAGTAATTATCTATGTATGAAAATATATTATCAAAAGAATGTGACCATGAAATTTTATGTAAAAACTCTTTATAAATTGAAAAAATATTATCCTCTAAATTTCTATAAGTATGGATAAATTTTGCATTAGGGAAAATTTTTAAAATCAAATTAATGTAATAAAAGTTTTCTAAAGATTTATCTATAAATTTTATTTCTTGATTTTTTTCATTATAAAAAAGATTTTTATAAGAATTGAGTAACTTGTTTTTGATTAAATCTATATCCAATTCAACTTTAGGATTATCATTAAATAAAAATTTTCTATGAGTATTTAAAAGAGACCAATTAACTAAATTTGACTCTCCAAAAGATAGAATATTATTTTTACTAGATGAAATAATTGTTTCAGTTAATGTTGAACCTGATCTAGGTAGGCCAACTATAAATATTGGATTAAAATTTTTTGTTACCTCAGAATTTTTCGGATTTTTAGTAAAAGTAAAGTTATCAAATTTTTTTGGTATAATATTTAACCAATAATTTAAAGCTTGTTGATTTGTTTTTTCTCTGCTTCTAAAAGAAAAGTTATTTGCCTTTTGTAAAAAAAAAATTTCATTTTTAATTTTTTTTTTTTTACTTTCATTATCTGCCAATAAAAAATATCCTGAAGCAATATTAAAAAAATCTTGATTATTCGAATCTAAATATTTTTTTACTAAGGTTATATTTTTTTCATCAAGTATTTTCTTTTCTAATTTATACATATTGAAAAGGACAGCTAGATTATTTGGATTAATTTTAAGTGCTTTTTTATACAATCTTAATGCATCAAGCTTGTTTCCTAGATTATCAAATAGTAATGCTAAATTAATAATTGCTGTATCATAATCTGCTTTTAAATTTATTGCTTTTAAATAGTATTCTTCTGCTTTTTTGTATTGTCTGATTTTTGAATAATTATTGGCTATCGAGTTAAGCACAGTTGGATTATTCGGATTTATTTCTAAATATTTTAAAAAATAATCGTTGGTATCTTTAAAATTATTTAATTTTGAATTAGCATCTGCAAGTAATAGATATAAATTTGATTTACTAGGTAAATTCAACTCAAAATTATCTAATATGTTCAATAGACAATTTTTCGCACTATCAAACTGGTTTAAATCAAAAAAAGTTTTTGCTTTTTTAATTAATTGATTATATTTTTTCATTTAATTTAAATTTTTCATGAATAATTTACCAAAAATTATACCTATTTTTCCACTAAGTAATTTTATAATCTTTCCTAAAACTACAGTTCCTCTTAATGTATTTGAACAAAGATATATAGATTTAGTTGATGATAGTATGAAGTCTAATAAATTAATTGGAATGATTCAGCCAAAAAAATTATTAACAAATCAAAAAAATACTCCAGAATTATATGATACTGGGTGCTTAGGAAAAATAACAAGCTTCACAGAAACTGATGATGGAAGATATTTAATTGATTTAAAAGGTATTGTTCGTTTTAAAATTTCAAAAGAAATTAAACTTGATAAAGAATACAGACAATGTGAAGTTAATTATGATAAATACTTAAGTGATCTTGACGAAAAAAAAGTAGATTTGAAATTTTCAGATCTAGAGCTAATTTTTAAAGATTTAAAACAACTATTTGAAAAAAAAGGTTTCATAATTAATTGGAAAGCTCTTGAAAATCAAAATTTGAATGAAACAATCAACGCTCTGGCTATGGCGTCACCATTTAGTTTGGAAGAAAAACAAGTATTGTTAGAAGCAATAAGTTTAGAATTACGAAAAAACAAAATAGCAGAAATTTTATCTACTTATAGTTTTGATGAGTATGACAATACTACTCTTCAATAATTTCAGACATTAATACCATCATCTGCAAATTTTTTAAGGATTGAGTTAATAAATTTATTATTAGTAATCATTTTAATAGAATTATTTAATAAATTTGAATTCAAACGATTGTTTAAATTAAATAACTCATAAATCCAGTCAATACCTGAAGAAAAAATATAATTTTTATCCTTGGATATTTTTTGAAATTCTTGACATAGAGAATAGTCTAAATCTAAACCTAAATTTATTTTTTTATCTATCAAATGAGATAACAATTTTATATCTCGTAAAGACATATTAAAACCTTGCCCTGCTAATGGATGAATTTTATGAAGCAAATCACCAAATGCTAAAATATTATCTTTATAGTAATTTCTAAGGTTAGAAGATCTTAATTCAAAATTGCTCCAATTGTTAATTTTTTTAATAGAATAAATTGGATTATATTTTTTAATTAATTCTTTCATCTCAAAACTGTTTTTTTTATCAATAGATTTTAGTGAGTAAACTACAGAGGTTTCGGTTTCTGAAATAGGTAGAAAAGCCAAGGGACCATTTTTAGTAAAATTTTGAAATGCAGTACTATTCTTTATTTTTTTATGAATAATTGTAGTAGTATAAGCATAGCTATTATAATCTTTTTCAATCCTATTCGAAAAAAATTTTTTTGTATACAAATGGTTAGGATCGCAATTTATTACTAATTTATATTTTTTCTTATTAATATTTAAATTACTTTTAAATTTAATAAATTTACTATTTTTCAATTTGTTTATTAAGATTTTTTGTAATTGGTGATTTCGAATTATTGAAAAGATTTGTTTATTTTCATTATCAAATTTAATTATCTCTTTATTGAGATTTTTTTCCGTATAGATTTCAATTTTTTTAATTTCCCATAAAATTTTGTTTATATTTAGTATTTTATTATTGAAATAATCAATATTTGATTTTGAAAGTCCTAAAGTTCTTGTTTGGTTGTACTGATAGCTTTTTTTTGTTGTTATAATATCTACAAAAAGATCTTTTTTAATTAAAACATTGGCTAGTGTCAGACTAGCCAATCCATTACCAATTATACAAACTTTCATAACAAATTAATTTTAACAACAAAAATTAGATGATACAAAGTGATATATTTGATTCATTAATATGAATATAAAAAAAGCAGCTGATGCTAGTCTAAAATTTATAATCTATAGATTAATTGAAATCATAGGTGTATCTGTCGCTTTTATTGGTATTTTACTTCTAATATCATTAGCTTCTTATTCTCCAAATGATCCTAATTTTATATTTCCAGAAAACACTGAAATTCAGAATATTTTAGGATTTCAAGGTAGCTATACTTCAGATTTATTTTTCCAATCAATTGGTGTAATATCTTATTTAATATCAATTACATTTATCATAACCGGAATCAATATTTTCATAAAAAAGAATTTGTTTCTATTTATAGAGAATACATTTTTTTCTATCTTCTACTGTATTTTTGGAGCTATTTTTTTTGATTTTTTTTATCAAAATACTTTCACATTATATATTAATGGAAATGGAGGATTTGTTGGTCAATACTTAAACCAATCTTTTATTGGTAGTACAATTAATTTACAATCAACTGTTTCATATTATTTTTTGATAATTTTAATTGTTAGCTTTTTCTTAATTAGTATTAATTTCACTTTAAAAGGATTTTGGAGAAATTTAAAAAAACTTATTAGTTATTTTAATAAAAATAATAAACCTTATTCTGATAAAAGTGAGATTATTAATGAGTATATACCTCAAGAAGAAATCAAAAATTTAATTCAAGAAGATCTTCCATTTATAAAAGCTGAAAAAGTTAAAGAGATTGAACAAATTAAATTCAAACTCCCAAATCTAGATTTATTAAAAACTCCAACAAAAAAGGAAAGAGAGAATTCTAATAAAGAAGAAAATAGTGATCCCTCCTTTTTAGAAAAAATTTTATTAGATTTTGGAGTTAACGGAAATATAAAAAAAGTAAGTCATGGGCCAGTGGTTACTTTAAATGAATTTGAACCAGCTGCAGGTGTTAAAGTATCTAAAATTATAAATTTATCTGATGATATAGCAAGAAATACAAGTTCGGAGTCTGCTAGAATTGCAATTATACCAGGCAGCAATACAGTTGGCATAGAGTTACCAAATAATTCTAGAGAAAATGTATACTTAAGTGAAATACTAGATAAAGCTGATTTTAAAAAGAAAGATGTAAAACTTCCAATCGCATTAGGAAAAAATATTTCTGGTGAACCAATTATTGGTGATTTAACGTCTATGCCTCACTTATTGATAGCAGGAACTACAGGTTCTGGTAAATCGGTATGTATTAATACAATTATTTTATCTCTTCTTTACAGACATAGTCCTGAAAAATGTAAATTTATTTTGATAGATCCTAAAATGCTAGAACTATCTACTTATGAGGGTATCCCTCACCTATTGTGTCCTGTAATAACTGAAGCTAAAAAAGCTGCTTCAGTTCTTGGTTGGGTAGTAAAAGAAATGGAAAACAGATATCGATTGATGACAAAAGAAGGTGTTAGAAACATAGATGGTTATAACGCAAAACATAAACTTCCTATGCCGTATATAGTAGTTATTGTTGATGAAATGTCAGATTTAATGCTGGTAGCTGGCAAAGAAATAGAAAATTATATACAAAAATTATCTCAAATGGCTAGAGCCGCTGGAATCCACATAATAATGGCCACTCAAAGACCAAGTGTAGACGTAATTACTGGCACAATTAAAGCCAATTTTCCAACACGGATTTCTTTTCAAGTAACTTCTAAAATAGACAGTAGAACAATTTTGGGGGAACAGGGAGCTGAACAACTTCTAGGGAAGGGTGACATGCTTTATATGTCATCTGCGAATAGAATTTTGAGAATTCATGCACCTTTTGTATCTGACAATGAGATAGAAAAAATTAATAATTTCCTAAGATCTCAGGCAGAACCAGATTACGTTGATGAAATTTTGAATTTTGCGGATGAAAAAGAAATTGGAGATGGAACTAAAAATACAGATAATAAAGATGAACTTTATCAAACAGCACTTGAAATTATTAAATCTGAAGGTAAGGCCTCCACCTCATTTTTACAAAGAAAACTGCAAATTGGCTATAACAGAGCAGCTAGAATCATTGATATGATGGAGGAAGAAGGTTTAGTTAGTAAAGCTAATCATGTGGGCAAAAGAGATGTTCTTTAATGAAAAAATTTATATTATTCTGTTTATTAATTGGATTTAGTAATTCTGCACAAAGTTCAATAAAAGAAAATGTGATTGATAAATTAATTGCAACTAAAAACTTAAGTTTTAACTTTGAGCAAAATATTAATGGAAAAATTGAAAAGGGAAATTGTATAATTGAATATCCAAAAAAAATTTTTTGTAAATATACAAGCAAAAATAACAAAATTTTGGTCTCAAATGGAAGATCTCTAGTTATCAAAAATAAAAGTGGAAGTTATTATAGATATTCGATTAAAAGAACACCTTTAAATTATATTTTAGATAAAGATTTTTTAATAAGTGAAATTAAAATTCTTAAAGAAAGAATAATTGATGATAAATTTATAAACTTTAAAATTTTAACAGAAGAAAATGAAATTAACATTTTTTTTGATAAAAAAAATTTTAACTTAATTGGTTGGCAGACATTAGATGTATATCAAAATTTAAATATTACCTTCATTTCCTCATTAAAGATCAATCAAATTTTAGAAAAAAATACTTTTAAACTTCCAAGTTCAAATTAAATTTTTATAGTTTCCTTTTTGTAAATCTTCATACCTCTTGCTAAATAATTTTTTAATGCGTTTTTATGATCTAGGGTACATGTGTGAACCCAAACTCTTTTGATATTTTCATTTATAAATGATTTCTTAATTGCTTCAGAAAGTAAGTGACCTCCAATTTTTTTATTATGATATTCTTCTAACAAACCTAAATATGCTATTTCAATTTCTTGAAGATTGGTGTGAATAATTAATTCAAAATAACCAGCGGGATTATCTCTTATTTTTAAAATATATGTTTCAACTTTATGTTCAGAAACATACTTGATCCAATCTTTTTCAGACCAATTGAGGCGATCTGTCCAATTATATTTTTTACCAACATTTTTATAAAAAAATTTATTAATTTGAAAATCAACTGGATTTACTAAACTAATAGAACAATCTAAATTAGGAGACTTACTTACATTTAGAGCGTTAATAGATTTTATCTCCAAGTAGTTTCTATCAACAATTAACGTCACTCAACCATTTTTCCTATTTTTTCACCACCAAACAAATGGAAATGTAAATGCGGGACTTCTTGCCCTCCATGTTCACTTATATTTGATAGAGTTCTATAACCTTTACCATTATCAACTGAAATATTAAGCTTTTTTGCTACAATATTAATTCCTTTTAATAAACCGACCATTTCATCTGGGCTTGCGTTTTTACTAAAATCGTCAAGATCTGTGTATTTTCCTTTAGGTATAACCAATGCATGAATTTTTTTTTGAGGGTTAATATCGTAAAAAGATAAAATATATTCATTCTCATAAATCTTTTTGCAAGGAATCTCTCCTCTTAAAATTTTTGCAAATATATTGCTATCGTCGTAACTCATTTACATTTTTTCTAAAACAGTCTTTACAGTATCGCCCATAACTGACGGATTTTTTGATATAGTTACTCCACATTCTTTTAAGATTTCAACTTTTTCTATTGCACTTTCTCCATATGCTGAAACAATTGCACCCGCATGACCCATAACTCTGCCTTTAGGAGCAGTTAATCCAGCGATATATCCAATAACTGGTTTTTTCATATTTTCTTTCGCAAATTCGCCAGCTGCAACTTCTTGAGGACCGCCTATTTCACCAATCATTAGTATTGCGTCAGTTTCGTCATCGGTTTCAAATTTTTCAATTATATCTCTAAACGAACTCCCATTAATTGGATCCCCTCCTATACCAACACTTGTTGATATACCTATATTTAAATTTTTCATCTGTTGAGCAGCCTCATAGCCTAATGTCCCTGATCGACTAATTATACCAACACGACCTTCTTTATAAATATGGCCAGGCATTATTCCTAACATTGATTTACCAGGACTAATAATTCCAGCACAATTTGGTCCAACTAATGTCATTTTATCTACCCGAGAATATCTTCTCATATATCTTTTTATTTTAATCATGTCATGAGATGGAATGCCGTCAACTATTGCTACACAAGTTTTTATTCCTGCATCTGCTGCTTCCATAGCTGAGTCTGCTGCGAAAGCTGGAGGTACAAATAATATCGATGCTGTCGCACCAGTGTTTTTAACAGCATCCTTCACAGTATTATATACTGGTTTATCTAGATGTTTTTGACCTCCTTTTCCAGGAGTAACACCTCCAACAACGTTAGATCCGTATTTAATCATTTCCTCAGCATGGAATGTCCCCATTTTTCCTGTAAATCCCTGAATTATGATTTTTGTGTCTTTGTGAATTATTACTGACATTATTTTAACGCCGCTACTGCCTTATTTGCAGCCTCCTCTAGAGTACTTGCTTCGATATAATTTATTTTACTATCTTGAAGAATTTTATTTCCTTTTTCAACATTTGTTCCTGCTAGCCTAATTACTAAAGGAACTTTAATTTCAATTTTGTCCAATGCTTGAACTATACCTTCGGCAACCCAATCACATCTATTAATACCTGCAAAAATATTTACTAAAATGACTTTTACTTTTTTATCCATAGTAATTAATCTAAAGGCTTTAACTATTTTTTCAGGAGTAGCTCCACCACCTACATCTAAGAAATTTGCAGGCTCTCCTCCTGCTAGCTTAATCATATCCATAGAAGCCATTGCGAGACCCGCACCATTAATTATGTTTCCTATATTTCCATCTAAACTAACATAATTCAAGCCTCTGTCAGATGCATAAACCTCTTTTTCTTCTTCTTGAGTTTTATCTCTCAATTCAGAAACTTTATTTCTTCTAAACATCGCATTGTTATCAAAGCTCATTTTACAGTCTAATGCTAAAATCTGCTTCTGTTTTGAGATTACCAAAGGATTTACTTCAACCATAGTTGCATCTAATTCTCTGAATGCTTTAGCACATCCTATTATGGTATCTGATGCCCTCGCAATTAATTCTGGTTCAATTCCTAAACCAAACGCAAGCTCTCTTGCTTGAAAACTTTGAATACCAACAGCTACTTCAATCTTGGATCTAATTATTGTTTCTGGTTTTTCTTTAGCAATCTCTTCTACACTCATACCACCCTCTGTAGAAGCTACAACCATTATACTTTCTGAACTTCTATCAAAAAC
>TARA_B100001057_G_scaffold255524_1_pt1 | contig 10907 bp, 9 predicted proteins | sample TARA_B100001057 | Tara Oceans TARA_B100001057 (sample SAMEA2621839) | marine metagenome | biome: marine biome (ENVO:00000447); feature: surface water layer (ENVO:00002042); material: "saline water (ENVO:00002010), including plankton (ENVO:xxxxxxxx)" | depth 5 m | reverse complement strand
GTAAATCATTCCAACGAAAAAGTCAAAGCTGATCTTATTGAGAATAAAAATATTACTCAATCAAGATCAAGTTCAAAAATTGAACCGATAATTAAATCAAAAAAAATTTCAGCTTTGTCAATAAAAAGTATCGAGTTTAAAAAACAAATAGTCAAAAACACCAACCAAGAGAATATTGAAAATAAACCTTTCACGATTAATAAACTAATTAAATATTGGGAATACTATCTAAATAAAATTGAACTCGAAGGAAAACAGAATATATTATCTATTTTAAAAATGGATAAGCCTAGACTTAAAAATGATTTGGACATAGTATTTGAGGTAGAGAACTCAATAAATAAAGTTGAATTGACAAATGAATTAGACCATATTATGCCATTTCTCAAAGAAAAATTAAATAATCATAATATAAGCTTTAATATAATTATTAATCCAAAGCATGAAAGAAAGATGATTCATAGTCCAGAGGAAAGATATAAAAAAATGCAATCAATAAATCCTAACCTAAGTTTACTAAAGAAAGCTTTTGATTTAGATTTATAATTTAATTTTCAACTTTCTCATAAATAATTCTTGAATCATCCCATCTGAAAGACCAGTCTTAGGTACATAAATTTTTTTTGAACCACTCCATTTTAAAGCTTTTAAATATATGTTTAAAGCAGGTAGAATTACATCGGCTCTATCAGGATTCAAATGATACCTTACAATTCTTTCATTATACGTTAACTTTTCCAACAAGTCAGAAAGGTTTCTCATTGAAGAATAACTTATAGGGTCAAAATCTTTGGTTGATGTAATTTTATGAATCTTATTAATATTCCCCCCAGTTCCAATTAAAGATAGGTTATCAATATTACTTGTCTTGGTGACTATCCAATTTTTTATTTCATTCCAAACATTATCATTTACCATATTATTAAGTAGTCTTACAGTTCCAATCATAAATGACTTTTCACAAATTCTGTCACCATTACTAATAACTGAAAACTCAGTACTTCCACCCCCTACATCAACATATAGAAAATTTAATTTTTTATCTATTCCTTGGAAAAAATTTACGGATGAAATTAAAGATGCCTCTTTTTTACCATCAATTAAATCAACTTTGATTCCAGTTTTTTTCTTTATCAATTCAACTATTAAGTCAGAATTTTTCGCCTCCCTCAAAGCTGATGTAGCATATGCATTAAAATTTATAACCTTATGAATTTTAATTATATATTTAAATGCTTTAATTGCTTTTATAATTCTTTTAATATTTTGCTTTGATATTTCACCTTTAGTAAAAGTATCCTCACCAAGTCTAATAGGAACCCTAACTAATGAATTCTTATAAAAATTAATGTTTCCTTTATTATCAGTAATAACATTTGCAATAAGAGTTCTTAGGGCGTTTGAACCAAGATCAATTGCAGCATATTTTTCAATTTTCATTTATCTTCCATTCTAGATTTATAATACTCATAAATGGCCGTTTGAGATCTAATAATTGGTTTTTTATTATTTTTAAAAGTATTTTTTCTTTTTCCATTAATAATTCTTGATTTAATATTATCATTCCATGTTATTAAAAACGTATCAATAATTTGATTCTTGATATCACAATCATAGATAGGACATGCAACCTCAATTCTTTCATGAATATTTCTAGTCATTAAATCTGCAGATGAAATATAAACTTTTGGATCATTATTATTTTGAAAAATCATAATACGTGAATGCTCCAAAAATCGATCAATTATACTAATTACCTCGATATTATCACTAAAGCCAATCAAACCTGGAATAAGCGAACAAACACCTCTTACAATAAGCTTTATTTTTACTCCATTTTGACTTGCCTCATAAAGTTTATCAATCATTTTATAGTCACTTATGCTATTAACTTTTATCATAATTCCCGTCTTTTTGCCTTTTTTACTTAAAAAAATCTCATTATCAATGAGTCTAAAAATGGAGTTATTTGTGTAATGAGGAGATACTATTAAATGAGTATATTTCTTTAGCTTATAGTTAATCTGAATAAAATTAAATACTTTATTGACTTCTTTTAGTATTTTATTATTTGAGGTAAACAGTGTGTGATCAGTATAAACTTTTGCAGTTTCTTCATTAAAATTTCCAGTACTAATAAAACCATACCTTTTAACTTTATTATTCTCTTCTCTTTCAATTACGCATATTTTTGAATGCACTTTGAGTCCAGGGACACCAAAAATTACATTTACCCCGCCCTTCTCAAGTTTAGTGGCTGATTCGATGTTATTTTCCTCATCAAACCGAGCCTGTAACTCAATTTGAACAAGAACGTTTTTTCCATTTTTTGCTGCATTAACTAGAGCGCTAACAATTTGTGAAGATTTTGATAACCTATAAATAGTTATTTTAATTTTTTTTACTTTGGGATCCAGAGCAGCCTCTCTCAAAAATTTTATCAAATAAGAAAAAGTATGATATGGAGTGTTAATCATATAGTCCTTTTTGGAAATAGCATCTATGATATTTAGACTCAAATCTAAGCCAGGAATAGTTAAAGGTTCTTGTTTGGGGTATAGTAAATCTTTTCTGTTAAGACTAGGGAACTTCATATAGTCTCTCCTGTGGTGATATCTTCCACCAGGGATCATACTGCCATTTTTATTTAAATCAAATTTATTTATCATGAATCTAAGAGTGTCCCTGGCAATTGAACTGTCATAAACCATTCTTACTGGATCGTTAAATGATCTATCTTCGACACTATCCATAATTTTATCAATATAACTTTTAGATGCATCTCCCTCTAAATCAAGCTCGGCATCTCGGGTAATCTTTATCATATGAGCCTCAATTGATTTGTAATTAAAAAAACTAAATATTTTATTAAAATTATATCTAATAATATCATCAACTAACATCACGTATTGGATTTCAGAATTTTTTGGTAAAACAATGAATCTCTCGAGATCATTTAAAATTTCTATTAATGCATATTCGTTTTTTTTATTCTCTTCACTTTTTTTAAGTATCATTTTGACAATTAAAAAAGCTGAATTATCCGTAAAATCTTGTTGTATTTGTTTATTTAAAACAACCGTTACAAGAGCTGGGCTAATCTTGGATATGAAATATTCATTTAAAAAATCTACGTGCTCTGGTAATACTTGTTCTTCATTAATAAAATAAATATTTTCTTTTTTCAATCCCAACTCAATTAAGTCTAAAATGCCATTACTTTTTGACTGAAGCTTAATTACTCGATCCGTAATTTCTTCAAGTAATTTGATAGCTTCTTTTCCACCCAAGACTTTTTTTCCTGTTTTACTGGATTGAGCAATTCTTTTAATGGTTGCATACCTTACTTTAAAAAATTCATCAAGATTATTAGAAAAAATTCCAATAAACCTCAATCTTTCAATTAATGGTACGGTTTCATTTTCAGCTTCTTGAAGGACTCGCTCATTAAAATCTAACCAGCTATGTTCTCTATTAATAAATCTATTAAACATTATTCTCTTTTATTTTATCTTTAAGACCTAGAGTAGCGTCGCCCAATCTAACATTATCCCAATTATCAATATCAAAAATAATTTTTACCCAACATGATGTTGGTAAATTATTAATTTTTTTATTTGAAAATTTGTTGATTATATCTGTGAATGCTGGATTATGTCCAACAATAGTAACATAATCATATTTATTTGGAATGGAGTAAATAAAATTTTCTAATAAACTGGCTGAAAATGTGTACAGTTTATCATCAAAAATAATTTTACTAGAATCAAAACCAATTAGTTTTAGTAATATTAAAGCTGTGTTAGAAGCTCTATTTGCAGGACTAGAATAAATTAAATCAGTTTTTGTAAAAATATTTTCATTATTTTTTACCATTTTTTTAATTCTTCTAATTCCATCAGAACTTAATGGTCTTTCAATGTCATCAACTGGATATTCCCATGAAGATTTTGCATGTCTCAATAAAACTAGGGTTTTCATAATTTACGGAGATAATCTAGATTTATTCCAATAATTATTTTCTTGAGTATAAAGAATTCTGTCGTGAAGTCTATTCGGCCTTCCTTGCCAAAATTCAAATGATTCAGGAATAATTAAAAATCCTCCCCAATGTTTTGGGCGTTTTGGGTCTAACTCTTTATACTTTTCTTTCAATTTTAAAAGATTAGAGTCTAAAATTTTCCTGTCTGGTATAATACTACTCTGATCAGAAACCATTGCTCCTAGCCTGCTTTCCAATGGTCGAGAATCAAAATATTTATCAGAAACTGAATTTGCAACTTTTGAAGCACTACCTTTTATTATTATTTGCCTTTCATCTTGAGACCAAAAAAATGACATACAAACATTTGGATTATTTTTAATATCAAAACCTTTAGAACTTTTATAATTTGTATAAAAAATAAATCCCTCAGAATCATATGATTTTAAGAGAACTACTCTACCTCTTGGATAACCGTCAATTCCAATAGTTGAAAGAGTAAATGCGTTAGCTTCATCAATTTTTTTATTTAAATCTGCTTCTTGGAACCATTTGTGAAAAAGATTAAATGGATTTTTACTTGATTCTGAGTGGCTTAAATAATCTTTTTTATATGACTTTCTTAAGTTTCCTAAATCATTCTTCATACTTATAGTTTAATTAACCATATAACTTAAAAATTATATTTTTTTCCTTGTTCTGCTAAAATAACATTTTTAAACTCTTTCTGAGCTTCTGTAATAAAATTTGATTTATCACTATATCTGGTAGAAAAATGTCCTAAAATTAATTGATTAACATTTGCTAAAGATGCTATTTTACCTGCTTGTTGAGCAGTACTATGCTGAGTTTTGTTCGCTAAAAATTCATGTTCATTCAAAAAAGTAGATTCATGATATAGAATATCAATATTTTTAATTTGATCAACTATTTTAGAGAAAAAACATGTATCGCTGCAATATGCATATGAAAAAGATCTCATTGAATTAGAGGTTAGTAGAGTATTTTTAACAATTTTTCCTTTTCTGTCTTTGTAATCAATCCCTTGCTTAAGTTTTTCATAAAATGATTTGGGAATTTTATATGAGTTAGCTATGTCATAATTAATTTTTTTTATTTTCATCTTATCTTCAAATAAAAATCCATTTGTATAAACCCTATGTTTGAGGGGTATAGTTGTAATTTTCACTAAATCATCCTCAAAAATTACTTCAGGATCTTTTTTTTCTAGTTCAAAAAAAATCAACTTAAATTCGGTTCTTGATTTAGATAACTTCATTTGAAGTAGTATTATTTCTTTTATTCCTGAAGGCCCATAAATATTTAAGTCTACTTTTCTTCCTATAAGTTTGAATGTATTAATTAATCCTATTAAACCATAAAAATGATCACCATGAAGATGAGAGATAAAAATATGTTTAATTTTTGAGAAACTTATTTTCTCCTCTCTAAGTCTTATTTGAGTACCTTCTCCGCAATCAATCATAAACAAACGATTATTGAAATTTAGTAATTGTGAAGAAGTGTGAAAATTTTGCCTTGGTGTTGCAGAATGACAGCCCAATATTGTTAATTCCATTTTATATTTTATTCAAGTTCCTTTTGATCTTCTCAAATTCAATATAATCATTTGCTTCTTTAAGACTAGGGATTATTAATAATTGATCATTTTGGAATCTATTTTTTTTTAGATTAGTTACTATGATCAAAATATTATGAGTAATATTTAAATAAGTATTCCATTTATTTAATTCAATAATTAATTTATTATCAATTTCAAAATCTATAATTATTATGATATCAGTATTGCGGTAATTCTTAAGATCATTTGGATAAAATGATTTAATAGAATCTAAATTTAATGGTTTTAGCGTTAGAACCAGTTCATTATTTTCAACTATCATTAAGTTTATTTATTTTTAAATTTTGATGCTAGCAAATAAATAACTGCCATTCTGACTGCAACGCCATTCTCAACTTGATCTAAAATTATTGCATTTTTGGAATCAGCAACCTCAGATGAAATTTCTACACCACGATTTATAGGGCCTGGATGCAAAATAGTTACTTCTTTGTCAATCAATTTTAACTTATTTGCATCAAGTCTATATAGTTGAGAATATTCTCTTGTAGTAGTAAAATAATTTATATCCATTCGTTCATTTTGAACTCGTAACATATTAACCGCATCACACCATCTCAAGGCTTTGATTAAATTTTTTTCCACTATAACCCCCAGAGATTCGATGTGTTTTGGAATTAAAGACATTGGACCGCAAACCATAACTTTAGCTCCAAGTGTTTTAAGGGCATATATATTAGAAAGAGCGACTCTACTATGTAGTATATCTCCAACTATTAAAATGTTTCTCCCTTTTAGGTTTCCAATTTTTTGATTTAGTGAAAAACAATCTAATAAAGCTTGAGTGGGATGCTCATGAGTACCATCTCCAGCATTAATAATTTTAGAGTTTACTTTTTTAGAAAGAAAATAAGCAGCTCCAGAATTAGGATGCCTGATAACAATTATATCTACTTTCATAGAAAGAATGTTATTAACAGTATCTTCAAGTGTTTCTCCTTTATTTACGGATGAACCAGTAGCAGAAAAATTAAGTATATCAGCACTTAACCTTTTTTCAGCTAATTCAAACGATAATTTAGTCCTTGTACTATTTTCAAAAAATAAATTTGCAATTGTTATATCTCTTAAACTAGGAACTTTTTTAATTGGTCTATTAATAACCTCTTTAAACTTATTTGCAGTTTTAAAAATAAGCTTAAGGTCATCAAGTTTTAGGCTTTTAGTTCCTAAAAGATGTTCAACACTTAATTCATTCATTTAATTTCATTTTCAATAAAAACACAATCCTTATTATTTTCTGAAGACCATTCGACTCTAACTTTATCTCCCTCTATAGAATCTATTTGAGTCCCAACATAATCTGGTTGAATTGGTAAATCTCTAGAAAAACGTCTGTCGATCAATACTAAAAGTTCGATTAAAGAGGGTCTGCCAAAATAATCTATCGCAGTTAAAGCAGAACGAATACTTCTACCAGTAAATAAAACATCGTCTACAAAAACAACTTTCTTACCTTCAACTTGGAAATCAATTTCAGTAGAATTTGGAGAAAGTATTTTATCTGTACTTCTAAAATCATCTCTAAAGAAAGTAGAATCTAATTTTCCGGTTAAAATTCTTTTAATACCGTATTTATTTTTAAGTAATTCAACTAGTTTTTCAAGTAAAAGTACACCTCTTGGTTGAAGTCCTATCAGAACAGTATCAGAAAAATCATCATGATTTTCAATTAATTGACAAGATAACCTATTCAAAAGAACCTTTATCTTTAGCCCATCAAGTAAAATTCTATTCAAAACATAAACAAATTAATATAAAATTACCAAATAATAACGGTAGAAAAAAAACTACATATTTATCAAAAAGTGATTTTGATTTACTAAACAATAAAAATAAAAACTAATCATCTTTCATTTTTTCCTTAAGATCAGCCAAGGCGTCAATATCCCCAAGTGTTGTTTTGTCATTAATGTCCTGATTTGGTTTTTTTAATGTGCTCTTTGATTTTTTAGGTTTTTGTTTTTTGAAAACTGATGTGTGAGAAGCAACAACTTTTCTGAACTCTTTATTAAACTCAATTATTTTAAATTCGGCTTCTTCACCTTTTTTCAAAATTGTACCATCACTTTTCTCAAGATATCTTGATGGAACAAAAGCTGTAATATCATTATTAAAATCTACAGTTGCTCCTTTATCAACAATTTCTTCGATTTTTCCGTTGTGAATAGTTTCTTCTGTGAATTCTTTTTCATATTTATCCCATGGATTTTCTGTGGTTTGTTTATGACCTAAACTTAGTTTACGGCCTTCCACATCCAATTCCAATACTACAACATTGATAGAATCTCCTAGATTTAAAATCTCTGAAGGGTGTTTTATTTTTCTTGTCCAAGAAAGATCTGAAATGTAAACTAGTCCGTCAATCCCTTCCTCTAATTCAATAAAAACACCAAAATTAGTAAAGTTTCTGACAATTCCATTATGTTTGGACTGCAATGGATATTTATTTGTTATATCAGTCCAAGGGTCTGATGATAATTGTTTTATACCAAGTGACATCTTCCTCGAGTCTCTGTCAATACTTAATACAACTGCTTCTACCTCATCTCCAACATTAACGAAATCTTGGGCAGATCTCAGGTGAGTTGACCATGACATTTCTGAAACATGAACCAGACCCTCTACACCTTCATCAATCTCTATAAAGGCACCATAATCCGCAATAACTACAACTTTACCTTTGACTTTCTCCCCTTCTTGGATAGATTCACTTAAATTATCCCATGGATGTGAGCTAAGTTGTTTTAAGCCTAATTGAATTCTAGATTTATCATCATCAAAATCAAGAATAACTACGTTGAGTTTTTGATCTAATTCTAAGATTTCGGATGGATGATTAATTCTACTCCACGATAAATCGGTAATATGAATTAGTCCGTCAACTCCGCCTAAATCAATAAAAACACCATACGATGTTATATTTTTAACTGTACCTTCCAGAACCTGACCTTTTTCTAATTGACCTATTATTTCCTTCTTTTGTTCCTCAATATCTGACTCTATTAATGCTTTATGAGAAACAACTACGTTTTTAAACTCATGATTTATTTTAACTACCTTAAACTCCATTGTTTTATTCACGTATTGATCATAATCCCTAATTGGCTTGACATCAATTTGAGATCCAGGCAGGAATGCCTCAATACCAAAAACATCAACAATCATCCCCCCCTTTGTTCTACATTTTACAAAACCATTAACTACCTCTCCTGAATCGTGAGCATTATTAACTCTATCCCATGCCTTAATTACTCGTGCTTTTCTATGTGAGAGGACTAATTGCCCGGTTTTATCTTCTCTAATATCAACAATAACTTCAACATCATCACCAACTTTTAAGTTTGGATTATATCTAAATTCATTCAGAGATATAACTCCTTCGGACTTGGCATTAATATCAATTATTGCTTCTCTATCAGTCATATAAACAACTTTGCCAATGATTACGTCTTCATCGGCTGTATCGACAAAATTTTCTTTAACTAAACTTTCAAATTCTTTTAATTGATTATCTTCAATTAAGTCTATTCCTTCCTCGTAATTATGCCAATTAAAATTATCTAAGAAGTTTTGTGAGGAGTTAATTAAAGTTTCAGAATTTTCAGAAGTAGTATTACTTTTTTTCTGACTAGATTCTCCGTGGGTTTCCTTTTTGGCCATTTTACTTTTTCTTGTATACTGTACTTCAGAGTTTTTTTAATATTGAAAGTTACAGTAGTGGTTTATATAATTAATCAAACTCTTTAAAACTCATTAACAATAAAAGAGCTTGCAAATTTAACTAAAAACTTTAATATTGGATTAATTTAACCCTAATATTGATAACTAGGAGTTTAAATCATTAAATAGAATTAATTAAAGATCTGTAATTACTTAACTTTGAAATGAAAGAATTTAGATGAAAGAATTAAAATATTTAAACAAATATCTTTATAAATACAGATCAAAATTACTTTTTGGAATTTTTATTACAATAATAGCAAGAATTTTTTCTTTAATTGCCCCAAGATTGATTGGAAAATCGATGAATGCAGTGGAAGATTTTATTAAAAATAAAGAAAATTTAGATATTGAAAATCTACAGAAAACACTTTTAATCTACATATCAATAATTATTGGAACTGCATTTATTTCTGGTTTTTTTACTTTTTTAATGAGACAAGCAATAATAAATGTTTCACGATTTATAGAATTTGATCTAAAAAATGAAATTTTTGTACAATACCAAAAATTATCTCAAACATTTTATAAAGTAAATAGAACAGGAGATTTGATGAACAGAATTAGTGAGGATGTTGGAAAAGTTAGAATGTATTTTGGACCAGCAATTATGTATGGTATCAATATAATTACTCTTTTTATTGTTGTAATAGCTTATATGGTTTCAATTGCACCAAAATTAACTCTTTACACACTTATTCCTCTCCCAATACTTTCTTATTTGATTTTTAAATTGAATAAAGCCATTCATTACAGAAGTACAATCGTTCAAGAAATGCTATCAAAATTATCTTCATTTACACAAGAAATGTTCACAGGAATATCAGTTATAAAATCATATAATTTACTAGAGAAGATAGAATCAAAATTTGATTTAATTTCCAATCAAAGCAGAAATAAAAATATGAATCTTGTTAAGCTTCAAGCATGGTTTTTTCCCCTTATGTTGTTATTAATTGGAGCTTCAAATTTAATTGTTATATATATTGGCGGTATTCAGTACATGAGAAATGAAATTAAGATCGGGGTACTTGCAGAATTCATTATTTATGTGAATATGTTAACTTGGCCAGTAACAGTTGTTGGGTGGTTGACGTCAATTGTTCAGCAAGCTGAGGCCTCCCAAAAAAGAATAAATAAGTTTTTAAAAGAAAAAACGGAAATTAAAGATGGAATAAATAATCAAAAAATAAAGTTTGAATCTTTAGAATTTAAGAATGTTGAACTAAAATATTCTGATACTCGAATTCAAGCATTAAAGAATTTATCGTTTAAAGTTAACAAAGGAGAAACAATTGGAATTATTGGCCCTGTTGGTTCAGGAAAAACATCAATTTTAGAGTTAATAATAAGATTATATGAGCCAAGTGGTGGAAGAATTTTAATCAATAATAAATCTCTTTCCTCATTTAAATTAAAAAATCTTAGAGAGGTAATAAGCTACGTTCCTCAAAATGCTTTTCTTTTTTCAGAAACCATAACAGAAAACATAAAATTCGGAAAACCTGAAGCTAAAATTCGTGAAATTAAAGAAGCTTGTAAGAGCGCTTCCATATACCA
>TARA_B100001057_G_scaffold343979_2_pt1 | contig 10909 bp, 16 predicted proteins | sample TARA_B100001057 | Tara Oceans TARA_B100001057 (sample SAMEA2621839) | marine metagenome | biome: marine biome (ENVO:00000447); feature: surface water layer (ENVO:00002042); material: "saline water (ENVO:00002010), including plankton (ENVO:xxxxxxxx)" | depth 5 m | reverse complement strand
AAAAAACTATATGGTCACAAGTATGGTGGAGATCATTCTATGATGTATGAGTCTCATGGAGAAAAAAGAAGTGTTAAAGATCACATCAGCTCTTTAATCAAAAAGTAATGGCTAACGGTAAAATGGAAAAAGGCTTCCCTATGATTGCGAAAAAAAATCAAGGGAAGTTTAAAAATTGGGTAAAAAAGAATATGCCAGGCACATCAACTTGTGCTGCTGCCTCTAAAGTAATGAAGAGTAAAGCTAAATATTCTAAACCTGTAGTGGCCATGGCTAATTATGCTAACAATTTTGGATGTAAAAAATAATATGAAAAAGATTTTAAACACATTTAAATGCTATTGGAATCAATTCTTCTTTCTTTTATCTTTTAAATTAGAAGGGTGCGAAAGAAAACTATGCACTTGTAAAAGATGAGGTCAAGAGGTTTAGGAGATACGGTAGCTAAAATAACAAAAGCAACAGGTATAAAAGCTGTTGTAGATAAAGTATCAGATATGACAGGAAAGCCATGCGGTTGTGATGAGCGTAGAGATACCTTGAACAGAATATTCCCTTATAAAAAATAAAAAAATGGCATACCAAAAATTACAAGTTTCAAGAGCATGGAGTGTAAACCCCTCCGATAATACAGATGTACCTGAAATAATGGTCAAAGGCCCTAGCGGGGCAACCACAGGAACAGGTGGTACAAACAAATATATAGTGGACGCAGGAAGAACAGGAACTGATCTTGATAATTTTGCTACACTCAAGTTCACTTTATGCGGAATCAAACCAGGTATGATTGTAGTTAACTCTTCTGATTCAACTCAATCAGAAGTTGTTAGAGTCGTAAGTGACACAGAAGTCGAAGTTAAAGAAGCAATATTTTCAGCTTCACCAAAAAATTATGCAATTTATGGCGGCGGTAATGACGGCGCAGTTTTATATATTGGTGTAGGAGGTGATGTGAGAGTAGATACTGCAGGTGGCGATGATGTTACTTTTGTAGGTTTGTTAGCGGGTTCTTTTGTTCCTGTACAAGTTAAAAAAGTTTATAGCACTAATACCACTGCGACGAATATAGTTGCATTATGGTAACAGGGATAGGTATAGGAATTTCTACAGCTTTTCCGAACACAGCTCCAGGTGGAGGTGGTGGCGGCGCATACTCTATTGACTGGCTTGTTTTAGCTGGTGGAGGAGGCGGTGGAAGCCGTAGAGGATCTGGCGGTGGTGCGGGAGGACTTAGAACCTCTTTTGGGTCAACATCGGGTGGCGGCGCATCCTCAGAAACACAATTAGAGCTAGTCACAGGTTCAGAATACACTATAACGGTAGGTGCAGGCGGCGGAGGAGCTGCTGCAGGTTCATCCACTATTGCAGGAAAAGGAGTAGATTCCTCTATAATAGGAGATGGAATTACCACGATATCAAATGGTGGTGGCGCGGGGTTTGGTTTTGTGGCTACATTTGCAACTATAAGCGCAGATGGAAGTTGGAATGGGGGATCTGGTGCAGGAGGTGGAGGATATACCTCTTGTAACCCAAACGGCTTAGGAGAAACTGTTACTCAGTTCGCAGGCAATGGTACAGCTAACCAAGGATTTTCTGGCGGTACAGGAGGATATGCTGCGTCAGGAGGTTTTGGTGGTAGTGGCGGTGGCGGTGGAGCTGCTGGATTAGGTTCAGCTAATAGCGGTTGTAGTGCTCCTTACTACGGGGGAGGAAATGAGCCAGGCGGCGTAGGTCTAGCAGTTTCTATAACAGGATCATCAACCACATATGGAACAGGAGGCAATGCAATAAACGGGATAGGGGGAAGCAATTTTGCACCTCAACCTGCAAATACTGCTAACGGTGGTGGGGGTAATGCAGAAACTTCTGGTATAAATAATGGCGGTGGAGCTGGAGGATCAGGACTAGTGGTGTTAAGGATGCTTACAGAAAATTACAGCGGAGTAACCACAGGAAGTCCAACAGTTACAACTAGCGGTTTAGAAACAATATTAACTTATACGGGCTCAGGAACATATACAGCATAACAATGGCACACTTTGCAATAGTAGATATAAATAACACGGTAACACAAGTTTTGGTAGTTAATAATTCTGTTTTACAAGATGAAAATGGAGAAGAACAAGAGTCACTAGGTATAGCTTTTTTAACAAAGTTGTACGGAAATAAAACTTATATTCAAACCTCTTTCAACACTAGAGAAAATACACATATTTTAGGCAATACACCCTTCCGAAAAAATTTCGCAGGAATTGGTTATCTTTGGAATACAGAAATAGAAGGTTTTACACCTCCTAAAATTTATGACTCTTGGCTTTTAAATGAGGATAAAGGGATATGGTATCCGCCAATAGAAATGCCAGAAAATAAAATTTGTCAATGGGATGAAGAAAATCAACAATGGATTAATTGCTTAGATGCAGAAACATAAAATATAAAATATGTCAGTTAAGTTTTCACAGTTTACAGCAGCCACAGACGCTTCTACTCTTACAGATGTAGTCGGCTATATATCAAGCTCACAAACCAATGTCAGAATACCACCAGCAAATTTAGATACAACTTACTCTGTCACTACAACACAAAACTCTACTGATGTAAACTTTACTATAACTGGAGCTAAAACAGGTCAAGCTAGCACAACTGAAACAATCGCTTTCAAAGCAGGAGCTGGTATGACCCTTACCGCAGGGTCTGATGAAATTACCTTTGCTTCATCGGGAGCGGTTACTTCGGTAGACAAAGCCTCAGGCGCAACTTCTACAGGAGACCCAATAACTGTAGCAGGTACAGGAGCAGGGCCATTTACAGGAGCAATTACAGTTGCATCAAATGCTTATGGGGGGTCAACAAACGTAGGTCATGTGCCTGCAGGTGGAAGCCCTACCACCTTCTTAAATGGTAACGGAGGTTGGTCAACTCCATCAGGAGGATTTACAAATTTTGTATTACAAGCCGATGCAGGTGCAAACGAAACGGTAAATAGTGGAGAGACTATAATATTTACAGACGATGGTTCTGGTAGTATATCCACAGAAACGAGCAGCCCAAGAACTGTAAAATTAGGGCTAGCTGGTGGTTACACTGTTTGGGCGTTACAAGGTGATCAAGGTACTAATCAAAACATATCGGGTGGAAACATCGTTAGTTTTTTAGAGGGTGGGGCAGCACAAGGCTCTGTAACTGTAGGAGGCGGTGTGGTTAGCACTGCATCTAATACAGATCAAATTAAATTTGATCAAATAGCGAGTATCGCAGTAACAGTTATCGACCCTGGTTCAGGGAACAAGTATTATTTAGATGGCTCTCAAGTTACTGAAGCAATAATAAATCCTAATGTTACTTATGAGTTTAATCAAGATGACTCAACAAACGCACTAGGCGGAGGTCATCCCATGTTTTTTAGCACCACTTCAGACGGAACGCATGGAGGTGGAACAGCATACACAGACGGAATACAATATTTCGGTTCTACAAGCTCAAACACACTAACATCTGTTTCAGCAGGAACATACGCAACCAACTTTACAACTTACGCAACAAGAAGAGTTAGAATAAAGATAGTACAATCGACCCCCAAATTATATTACTATTGTTATAATCACTCAGGAATGGGTGGCCCATTTGCTGACTTAGGGAGCAGTGGACTTGCGACTGTAACAGTAGATCAAACAACAATATCAAACGCTACAACAGGAACCGTAAATTTAAGCGTAACCCCAACAAGTGAAGCCTATGTAGATATGTATGTATCTGGAGTATACCAAAACAAATCAGTGTATAGTGTTACGGCGGCGGCGGTAACTCTAGATGGCGGCGCATATTTTCCAAATGGATCTATTGTAGAAACAGTAACTACAACTTAATTTCATCTAAATGGCCACAACCAAAGTAACTACAGATGTAACAGACTTGAGTGGTAACACAGGGGGACTGGTATGGGCTAAAGGAACTACCGTACAACGGCCATCTGGTTTAGGAGAGACAGATAAAGGACTGCTTAGAGAAAACACCGACACTAAACGAACTGAGGTGTGGACGGGTTCTGCTTGGAAATTATTATTGGAAGATGCTATTACAGATGCTCAGATAGACTACTTGATAGTTGCTGGAGGAGGAGGCTCAGGAAGAAACGATGAGTGGTATGGTGGTGGCGGCGGTTCTGGCGGCTTTAGATCCACAACAGATGGAGTGGGAGGAGGAAATGCTTCGGAGAACAAATTTGACGTTAGTATTGGAACTTCTTACACCGTAGAAGTGGGAGGAGGAGGAGCTGGAGGTGCTACTGGAAACGATAAAGGTGCTGATGGTTCAGACTCTAAGTTCGGAATTGTGGGTAGTGAAATAACTTCTATTGGTGGCGGTGGAGGTGGTGCTTATTCAGGCGGAACACCAGGTCTTGGAGATGGTAAAGACGGTGGATGTGGAGGTGGTGCTGGTGGTAATGATTTAGCCTCTAGTGGGGGTAGCGCTGTAACTGCACCTGTAGTGCATGGATATGCTGGAGGATCTGTTGGAGCTGCTGGTTCAGGTGGAGGAGATGCAGGAGCAGGTGGTGGAGGTGCAGGAGCAGTTGGAAGCACTAGACCCTCTAGAAGTGTAGGTGGTGACGGAGGAGCTGCAAAATCAGCAACAATCACTGGGACTACTACATATTATTCTGCTGGTGGCGGCGGAAAAAAAGGGTACTTTGGGACTCAAGGTAACGGATCAAGAGGTGCTAACGGCACAGGTGCAGCCAATTCTGGTGATGGAGGTCATCTTCAAGTTGATTCAGGAAATGGATCTTCAGGGGTTGTAATATTAAAATATCCTGATAGTTTGGTTCTACAAATAGACTCAGGAACTTTAGTAAAAAGCACAAGCTCAAGTGTTCCTAATTATTCAGTAACAACATTTACGGCAGGTGCAGGAACTATTTCTTTTGTATCTAATGCTCCCGCCCCAGGCAGCACTCTAGACTTTCTAGTTGTAGGTGGAGCAGGTAGCGGCGGTGGTGACAACCAAGGATCATACTTCGGTGGAGGCGGTGGAGGCGGAGGCTTCCGTACCTCTATAGGGTCTGATGGAAATGGAGGTGGTCAAACAGCAGACTCATCTCTTTCAATAGTAACGTTAACTGATTATGCTTTAAAAGTTGGAAACGGAGGAACGTATGTTCAATCCAACGGAGCTAGTGATTCAGGAGACGATAGTATTTTTGGATCTATTACTTCTATCGGCGGTGGCGGTGGAGGTGGATTTATAGGTGCTGGTCAAAATGGTGGCTCTGGCGGTGGAGGTACTTGTAGTAGTAATTCTGACCCTGCGCCTGCAGCGGGTCAAGCGGTAACATCACCAGTAATACACGGTTATGATGGTGGGCAAAGTACAACAGGATATGCAGGTGGAGCAGGTGGCGGTGGCGCAGGATCTGCAGGTTCAGCTAACAGCGGTGCTACAGGTGGAGCAGGCGGTGCAGCCAAAGCATCAACTATAACAGGTTCAACTTTATACTACTCTGCAGGAGGAGGAGGAGGTAGAGCTAACTACGGAGGGCAAGGTGCAAATGGTAGTAATTACGCTTCAGGAAATACAGGAAGCGCAAACCGAGCTTCTAATGGAAACCCTGGAGTAGTAATATTAAAATATTCTTCTTCTTATAGTATGACGATACCTGGTGGTGTAACATCAAGCACGGATAGCACAAGTGTACCTGGTTATAAAATAACCACTTTTACTGATACAGGAAACGCAACAGTTCAAGTTCAATTTACTAATTAATATGGCACACTACGCATACATATCAAATAAAAAACATATTCAAGGATACCTAAAAGAACTTGAAGAAGTTAAAGAAAAACAAAACAGTCTGACATACGAAGATATTGAACAAGACCAACAAAAACTTATTGAGTTAATTGAAGAAGAAAATGCTATAAAAGAAAAAATAAACCTATCCTTATGTGATGTTATTAAAGTAATACCTGGTGTAAATGAAGTAGATGAAAATGGAGAAGATAAAACAGAGTATTGGGAAAAATATTATAACCATGGATACCCCGAGATGAAAGTAAAAAGAACTTCTTACAACACAAAAGCAGGGGTACACACAAAGGAAGGTACGCCGTTTAGAAAAAATTATGCGGTGTTGGGTGGCCTATACGACCCCGTAAGAGATGCTTTTTATACACAATGTCCAGGAACATATTGGACTATAGATGAAGATTCATGTTTATGGAATCCGCCTAATGGGTGGATTGAAGATGAGAATGGAGTATGGAATATACCTGTAGAAAAACCAGAGATGGGAGCTGACGAACAATATGTCTGGGATCAAGAAAACTTAACATGGAAAAAAATATAAAATGGCAATAACAAAAGTAATCGCTTCAGGTGTTGATTTTAATTTAATTAATACTACAAAAGGGTTAAAAATGCCCACAGGAACTGCATTTTCAGGCACTCCTATTGAAGGTATGATGAGAAATGATACAGACCAATCTAGCGCATCATCTCTAAGCACCATGCAACATTATACAGGAAATAATGAATGGAAAAACTATCGCAACGAGTCCCCGTCTTACAATATCACATACTTAATCGTTGCTGGCGGTGGAGCTGGCGGCGGAGGTGGAGGCTATTATAATGGTGCTGGCGGCGGCGGTGCTGGCGGTTATTTAACAGGAACTGTAACACAAGCCGAAGGCATTACCCTTAATATTACGGTGGGAGCAGGAGGTGTAGGTATCCAAAATAGAGGTAATAATGGTGGAGACTCTATAGTAACAAATTTAGGAGGCTCAACAATAACAGCCGCAGGAGGCGGCGGCGGAGCTGGACAAGTATACTTTAATGGAGAAGGAGCAAACGGTGGCTCTGGTGGCGGCGGTGAACAACAAACGGGTTCAAGCAGCGGAGGTACAGCTACACCCGCAGGTCAAGGTAACGATGGTGGTGGAGTTGATGGTTCGTACACCACAAGTGGCGGTGGTGGTGGAGCAGGTGCGGCAGGAAGCAACGCAACGTCAAACTCACAAGCAGGAAATGGAGGAATTGGTTTACAAAACAATATAACAGGAACAAATCTTTATTACGCTGGCGGCGGCGGTGGTAGTGGTTACATTAGCTTTACAGCAGGAACAGGTGGTTCTGGTGGCGGTGGTGCAGGAGCATCAGGAGCAGGTGTAGGAACTGCTGGAACAGATGGTTTGGGCGGCGGAGGAGGCGGCTCTTGTTTTGCTGGTAATCAAGCTAATGTTGGTGGTGATGGTGGTGATGGTGTAGTTATCCTTAGAATGCCAACTGCTAATAAAGGAACATTTTCAAATGCAACTGAAACCACAGATGGTTCAGACACGATATTAACTTTCGCTACAGGTTCAGGAAATTATACTTCATAAATTTTATAACTTTGTAATATGAGTATCACAAAAATAAATGTTCCAGAACTTTTTGATTTAACAACAGAAACAGGGGCAATACAATTACCAGTAGGAACTACAGCACAAAGACCTGCTGCGCCCAATACAGGAGAGTGGAGATTTAACGATGACACCGATAAGGTAGAATATTGGGATGGAAGTAACTGGGTTACAATAGATGATGAGGCCCTTGTTCCTTTAGAAACAAATCAGATACTATGGTTAGATGCTAACAATTCAAACTCTTGGACAGGAAGCGGAACGACTTGGTTTGATTTGAGTAATAATAACTATGACGCAACAATAGTAACACCAGTTCCCTCTACAGGTACTGTAAATGGTGCTACATATTTAGACTTATCAAGTAGAGCTGATTATTTTCAAATACCTAGTGCTACACATGGAGGAGCATTAAGTTTAAAATCAGGAAACACATTAACATATTTATTTTGGATGAGAATGACTTCTATTCCTACAGGTACACCTGGCTTAAATAGTATTTTATATGCAAACAACAGTAGTGGTAACACACAAGCGGCTTTTAGATATTATTACCCAAGCTCGCAAGGTTTCAATTTTTATGTTTATGATTCATCAGGAAATGCAGATGTAGCTGCTAATTATGTTGCAAGTGTTACTACTTCTGATTGGTTTATGTTTGTTGGTTGTTATGACTTCCCTAATAATCAATGGAGTATAAACAGGTATCAACCTGGTAAAACGAATTATAACAGTTCTCTTACAACTACTGTTTCACCACAATACACAACAGACACTGATATTAATTTACTAAGTGACAATGGTGGCCCATACGGTGGTTATGGTTATTTAGGAGAGATAAGAGCTTACGACACCGTTTTTACAGCAAGTGAACTAGATGCTAAGTATGACGCACAAAAGGGTAAATACGGTATCACATAAATAAAAAAATAATTACTTATCTTTGCTGAATGGATTACTATCAAACCAATACTACACTAACCGAACTCCAAGTTAAATATATAATTATAAAACCTAATGTCAATTAGTGATATAAAGATTTTAAGTATTAATGGAATTGTTCTAGGAATATCTATGACACATATTGATGTTTTGTTAAAAATTATATTACTTTTAGTTTCTATTGGATATACATTGCATAAATGGTATATAATGAATGGAAAGAATAAGTAAACATATTTCGTACAAAGAAGCTATAAAATCCAACACCGCTTTACGATTAAACATAGACAACACCCCTGATAACATATCTCTAATTAACATGACAGGAGTTGCTTCTAATATTTTTGAACCATTACGTTTATGGGTAGGTGGCCCTATTAAAATAAATTCCTTTTACAGATGCCCTAAATTAAATAAAGCTATAGGTGGAAGTAAACGCTCACAACATTGTGAAGGAAGAGCGGTCGATATAGATGATACATTTGGCTATAAAACAAACGCAGAAATGTTTAACTATATAAAAGATAATTTAAATTTTGATCAAATGATATGGGAGTTTGGAGATGACAAGAACCCAGCTTGGGTTCATATTAGTTTTGATTCAATAGATGGCAATAGAGGTAGGTTGTTAAAAGCTATAAAAGAAAATGGTAAATCTAGATATATTTTAATATGAGTAGACCAAAGAAAAAGTTTGGCCAAACAACAGTAGGTAAAATATTAAAAGGGGCAGTAGGTTTGGTTAATCCCACATTAGGATCTTTGATACAAGGAGAGATGTCTGTAGAGGAGGTTATATCTTCTATTAAAAATGCAGACGCTCCAGTAGAGGATAAAATTAAAGCGCAAGAAATGATTCTTGAAGCATACGAAGCAGAGGTTCAAGATAGGGCTTCAGCTAGACAAAGAGAAATGGCAGCTATCCAAGCGGGGTCAAACGATATATTATTCAAAACTGTAGGATGGGGAATAACATTATCTTTTGTCGCAGTTGTAGCTGGTGCTATTGGCCTGTGGCAAATACCTGAGGAATCCCAAAGATTGTTTGATATGGGATTTGGAGCGGTAGTTGCGGCTTTTACACAAGTGATTGGATATTACTTTGGCAGTTCCATGGGATCAAAACATAAAACACAAATGATGAACAAAGATGGCTAAAAGTGTAGCTTTTGTTTATCGTCACCAAAACAAAAAGAAGAGACCTGGTATTCATGCGAAAAGTAAAACTTCTTTTTTAAAGTCCTCTAAACTCTACAAGAAAAAGTATCGCCGACAAGGCCGTTAAATTATTCCTATCTTTGTGTAAGTTTAATTTAATAAAATGGACATACGGAAAATATCCATAGGCCCTGACTACAAAAGCAGCGCCATGCACTACATAATAAATCAAGAGGTTTTAGGAGGTAAATATGTTATTCACTTAATACAGTATGATAATAACAGAAATACTATAAAAATATGGATTCAGAAAAACGATGAGGTTGTTTTATGGAAAGAGTTTTCGCCATCAATGCCTATAGCCGTGGAGTATAATATAAACTTTTAATGAAATCACCGTTTAATTTTATAGTGCAACCTTTAAATAATAAAAGGTATAACAATACAAAAAACATAGGTGGCACAGAGGTGGTAACAAGCACATCTGAGGAAAATCATTTAGCCTCGAATAGGCAAGGTGTTGTCGTAAACACTCCAGTAAACTACCAAGGTGAAATTCAACCAGGAGATATACTTTTAGTTCATCATAATTGTTTCAAGTTTTACAACGACATGAAAGGGAGAAAAAGAAGTGGTAAAAGTCATTTCATGAATGACTTATTTTTTATAGACAACGATCAGTTTTATTTATATAAAAAAAATAACAAGTGGATATGTCACGATAGATATTGTTTTGTGCAGCCATTAGACAAGCAAGATTCATTTCTAGAAAAAAATTATAAAGAAGAACCTCTTATTGGTATTATGAAATATCCTAATAAATACTTGTCTTCAAAAGGAGTTAAAAAAGGAGATAGGGTTATATTTAAACCAGACAGCGAATACGAGTTTGAAGTAGATGGAGAAAAACTTTATAGAATGTATGATCATCAAATAACAGTTGTGTTGTGAATCAAGAAGAATTAAAAAAGAAAATAATAGAAGCAGGTAATATAGCTGTTCAGCAGCTAATTAAGGTTGCAAAAGAGGATATAATAAAGCCAGACCCAGAAGATGAGTTAGCGGCGGATAGATTGAAAAATGCAGCTGCTACTAAAAAGCTAGCTATATTTGATGCGTTTGATATATTATCTAGAATAGAAAATGAAAAACAAATAATTAACAATGACCAGTCTCCATCTCAAAGCAGACAAGGATTTGCAGAAAGAAAATCAAAATAAGCTGTATCAAGTTTTAGAAGACTACATACCGTCAGGGGTTGTCAAAACAAAAAACAAAGCACGAACCTGGATATATGGATACAATATGAAGTACGATGTTGTAGTAATTTCTAAAACAGGGCAAATAGGTTCTATTATCAATATAAATGGGCTGTGTATAGCGTTACCTTTAGAAAAAAATATTTT